>OBLS010000241.1_pt1 | contig 18327 bp, 12 predicted proteins | sample 1519901 | NCBI WGS metagenome assembly OBLS01 (sample SAMEA3113585, study PRJEB22503) | soil metagenome | reverse complement strand
GACCAAGCAGCGATTGCGGTTGCGAATGCACGCCTGATCGAGGCGGTCGAGCGGCAGCGGACGGAGCTCGCCCGATTCGTCTCCCCGCAGGTGGCAGAGCTCCTCTCCAGCAAGGACGGCGAGCAGCTCCTGGCCGGGCACCGCGCCTACATCTCGTGTCTCTTCTGCGATCTGCGCGGGTTCACCGCCTTCGCCGAGACCGCCGCCCCTGAAGAGCTGTTCGACGTCCTCCGCGAGTACCACGCTGTGGTCGGCGAGCTCATTCCGGCCTACGAAGGGACGCTCGAGCACTTCGCAGGCGACGGCCTGATGGTCTTCTTCAACGATCCGCTCGCGGTCGCGGATCACGAACTGCAAGCCGTCCGGCTCGCGCTCGCCGCACAAGAGCGGTTCGCCCGGTTGGCCGAGGTTTGGCGGAAGCGTGGGACGGTGCTCGGCCTCGGAATCGGCATCGAGGCCGGCTACGCGACCATCGGCCGCATCGGATTCGAGGGTCGCTACGACTACGGCGTCCTCGGACCGGTGGCGAATCTCGCCTCCCGGCTCAGCACTCGGGCGGCTCCAGATCAGATACTCGTCGGCCAGCGCCTGTTCGCGGCCGTGGAGGAGAGTGTCGAGACGGCGTCTGCAGGCAACCTCGAGCTCAAAGGCTTCGCTCGCCCCGTCGCCGCGTACGAGGTTCGCGGGCTGCGCTAGAGCGGCTGCTCGATTCGTGAAGCGCCCGCCTAGCGCGTCTGCGGGTTTCCGCCTGCTCGTGTCTGCCAGCCACGCCCGATCGCTCGCAGGAGCAACGGGTACACGAGCGCGTACCGGAACGGCCTGATCGCCGCCATGTACGCCCTGCCGAACCGCCCGTTCGGCTTCACCAGCACGGCCATCTGTGCGTGGTAGCCACTGCCGGAGTCGTCCGTAACCCAGCCGAGGTGCAGCACCGCGTGCACGGTCTTGTTGGACAGCTCGGCAGCCCACTCGTCATGCGTCTGGTACACCGAGCTGAACACCGCGGGCCCGCCCACGTCCGCGCGCCCCGGAACCGCGCGCAGATCCGGTCCACGCGGCGCATCGAGCAGATCCGCCGGTAACCGCGCACGCAGCGAGTGCACGCGTTCGCCTATGCCTGAGCCGGGTCTGTCCCATCCGAACAGTCCTCCGAGCTTCCAACGGAGGGCGAAGAGCGCTCGGAGCACAATCGGCAGGTCGTCATCTCCCCTGCTCCTGAACCACTGCACGAGCCGCGCGAGGTCGTCCGGTCCGCCCGGCGTCGGGAGCTCCCATACGTCCTCCACCTCGAAGTCTTTGGTGATTTCGTGAACCCGCCACGGCCGAGAGGTATGCGCGCTCGTCGGAAGCCTCATCTCGCTCAAGTCTCGCTGAGGAGACGAAATATCTCGGGCCCGGCGGCGTTCAATTTAGTGGGCACTAACTGGAGGGGGACATGCTCGACGTCGCTACAGGCGAGAGGGCCGTGGGTCAGCCGCTCCGCGCTGTTCGCCCAGCGCCGCGCCGTATGGCGGGCGCCGGCTCGAATCTCCTGCTGGTCGCAAACACGAATGCCAGCGGCCTCAACGGCCGAAGGGAAACCGTCGATCGAGCTGCGTCGCTGCTCCGCTCGTTCGGGGCGTTCGTCGAGACCCGTTGGACGGGTTCCGCCGACGAGCTCGACGCGTTCGTCTCCGAGGAGGAGCGGCGCATCGTGCTGATCGGTGGTGACGGGACACTTCACGCGGTTGCCAACATCTGCGGCCACAAGCCCGAGGTCGCACTGCTGCCGCGCGGGCGGGCCAACAACATGGCGCGGGCGCTCGGCGTGCCGCTCGGGCTCGAGGCCGCCGCCCGGCTCGCGGTCCAGGGGATCGCCCACCCGATCGACGGAATCGCCGTGCGGGCCCCAGGGCTGACCATGACCGCCCTGGAAGGCGTCAGCGTGGGCTTCCACGCGCAGGCGCGTGCCCTCTACCGCGGCGTCAACTCGGCGGACACGGCGGCCGGTGTCGCCGCCGCAGCTCGCGCGTTTGCCCACTTCGTGCCCGTCTCTCTCGCTCTCGAGGTCGACGGGGAGGGTGAGGTGCGGCGTGTCGGCCAGCTCTTCGTCGCCAACTTTCCGCTCTTCGGTCCCCGACTGTCCGTAGCTCCCGGCGCCGATCCGGGTGACGGAGTGCTCGAGGTCGTCGAGCTCGACGCAGGAAACCGGGCCAGGCTCGCCCGCGACCTCGTGCTGCTGAAGCGGGGAACGCATATCGGCCACGGCGGCGTGCAGATCCGGCCGGCACGGCAGGTTCGGCTGGCACCCGATGGTCGCTCGCCGGTCGTTGCGGATACGACAGTCCTGAACCCGGGGCCCGTCGAGCTCGCCGTCCGCCCGCAGGCCGTGCACATCGTGGGGCCGGGCCGATGACTGCGCTCGCCTTCCCCGCGCGCACCTCGTCTCGCGCCGGACGAGGGAGCCTCTACGTCATCGCCTTCGCAGCGGCGGCCGTCGGCGCCGGTACCGGACGCGCAGTTACGACGACGTACCTTCCGGTCCTTCTCGACCGGATCGACGATGCGCCCGGGCTGATCGGGCTGGTGATGCTCGTGAACGCGGCTGCCGGTTTTTCGGTGCCACTCGTGATCGGCTACTGGAGCGACCAGCGGCGGGCGCGGGGCCTCGGCGCGCGCCTGCCGTTCGTCCTCGGCGGGAGCCTCCTTGCGGCCGGTGGGTTGACGGCCGTCGCTCTCGGGGCGTCGTCGACCTATCTCGCGCTCGCCGTCTTCGCTGCAACGGTCTACGTCGGCCTGAACGCGATCACGACCGCTCATCGCGCACTCGTTGCCGAGCTGTTCGGGAGCGGCGAGCGGGCACGGGCGACGAGCGCACAAGAGCTGGCGCTTCTGGCCGGCGGGCTGCTCGGCTTGGCGGCCGGCGGTGTCCTCGCGGACGTCGCGCTGTGGGCGCCGTTCGCCGCCGCAGCCCTGCTCCTGCCGCTGACCGCGTTCCCGACCCTGCTCGGTGTCGACGAGCCGCATGTCGCTGGCCACGAGCCGCAGGAGCGTCACGCGCTTCGCTACTACCTCGCGGTCGCCACGCGCCCCGGTGTCCGCGGGCTGCTGCTTGCGGAGTGGCTCTGGGTGATGGGGTACGCGGCGCTTCCCGCCTTCTTCATCCTCTACGCGGAAAAGGTTCTCGGCCTCTCGCTGGCACGGGCGTCGCTGGTCCTGGCGGCGTTCGGCCTGGTCACCGCCGCCGCGATGTTCGTCGCAGGCCGCGTGAAGAGGACCGAGCTTCTCCGGCCGCTGCTCCTCGGAGGCATCGCCCTCATGGGTGGAGGCCTCCTCGCCGTTCCACTCTCGACGAACCTTCTTGCCACCACACCGGCGCTGATCGCCGCCGCCGCCGGATTCGGGATTCTCTCGACGGTCGGATTCCCGTTCCTCGCGTCCATGATCCCAGACGGTCAGGCAGGCGCCTATACAGCGCTCTTCTTCTCCGTCCGCGCGATCGGGTCGACGGTAGCTCTCCCGCTCGCGGGGGCTCTGATCGCCCTGACCGAGAGCTACCGGACGCTCTTCGTCCTGGGCGGGGCCGTGACGCTGCTCGGGCTCGTCGCGCTTGCCGGGATCCACGTCCCGGAAACGCGGCCGAGCGCTGCGTGGGCCCGTCGATGGACGATCTCCGTCGCGGCGCTCTACACAGCCGTGCTCGGAACCGGGGTTCTGGTCGCGGGCACGGGCGTGCAGGTGCTCGACGAGATGGTCTTCCGGTGGGTCAATGCTCTCGGGCCCGGTCCCGAGCTGCTGTTCGAGGTCCTCGAGCAGCCAGCGCGCAACTATGCCCTCCTCGGCGCCATCATCCTCGGGGCGGCGCTGCTCACGCGTCCACACAAGCTCGGGCGGCTCTTTGCCCTCGAGCTCGTCTCCGTCGGCCTTGCTCTCGCCCTGCTCCAGGCGCTCTATGCGGTCTTCGACCGTCCGCGCCCGTCCGAAGTCTTCGAGCGCGCCGAGATCGCACTGGCGTACGGCCACAACTGGGCGTCGATCGAGTCCTTCCCGAGCGGTCACATGGCCGTCGTGACTGCGCTCGCGGCATCGGCGTGGTTTGCGATCCCGCAGCTACGGGGGATCCTGGTCGCATACATCGTGCTGAACGCGTTCACGCGAGTCGCGTTCGGCGCGCACTTCCCGGCCGACGTCGTGGCCGGCGCGGCGCTCGGGTACGGCAGCGCGCTCGCCGGCCGCTCGCTGTTCGCGCAGACCTCGGCGCTACGAGAGCGAGCGGAGAAGCCGGAGCCGGTGACCCTCACGTCGGATAACACCCTCGCAGTGATGCCCAGCCACGGCGACGTCCCCGACCGCAGGCTCGTCGAGGAGGTGCTCGACAACGTCGGCGGGCTCACGATCGTCGACGACGGCTCGGATCCCGACACCGCTCGCGAGCTCGACCGGATCTCCGAGGAGCTCGGGGTGGAGCTCGTCCGGTTGCCGGAGCATCGGGGAAAGGGAGCTGCCCTGCGGAGGGGCGTCGACGCGGTGCTCGCGCGGCAGCCTCCGCCGGAGGCGGCGGTCCTGATCGACGCCGACGGCCAGCATCCCGCGAGCGCGATTCCCGCCCTCCTCGAGGCTGCGTCCTCTGCCGAGCTCGTCATCGGCGACCGGTTCGACGACCTGGGCGCGATGCCGCTGAAGCGCCGGCTCGCCAACCAGACGAGCCGCAGGCTCCTCGAGCTGACGACGGGACATCGTGTTCGCGACACGCAGTCCGGCTTCCGGGTCCTCCGTGGGCGCGCCCTCGCGCTGCCGATGTCCGGGAACGGCTACGAAGCCGAGAGCCGCCACCTGAAGTCGCTGCTGGTGCGCGACGTCGACGTCGCCTGGGTGCCTATCCCGGCGATCTACGGAGACGAGCGAAGCGAATTCCGGTCGATCCGGGACTCCGCCCGCGTCGTGGCGGCTCTGCTCGGTCCCGCTGGAAGAAGCGAGCGGTCGCCAAGCCGATCGCAACGCCGAGGAGGCTTCCGACGAGCACGTCCGACCAGAAGTGAACCCCGAGATACACGCGCGACAGCGCGACCGTGCCTGCAAGGGCCAGGAGAGGAATCCTGAATCGGGGATGAAGCATGCCGACCGCGGTCGCGGCCGCAAACGCGGTCGCAGCATGGCCGGAAGGGAACGACGTCGAGTCCGGGAGTGAGACAAGTGCCTGGACCGCCGGATCGGCGAGTGGCGGTCGGGCGCGCTCGGTCAGGAGCTTCACCAGGACCGTGATGCCCTCGGCGACCGCCGCGGCCCCGGCGGCCGCAAGAGCGGCCGTCGGCAGCGCGCGTCGCTTCGCTGCGTCGCAGCAGCCGCCCGCCACCGCGAAAAGCGGCCACTTCACCCACCAGGCTGAAGCGACGACAAGAACCGCGGTTAGTGGGCTCCAGTGGAGTGCGTGCAGCCACTCGAGGGCACTGCCGTCCCACTGGGCAAGTTGACGACTGAGCTCTGACAGAGCGCATCACGATAGCTGCGAAAGGTGTGGTCAGCCCTACCACAGAAACCGCCGTCGCATGCCACCATTCCGGCACGGTGACAACCTTCCTCGTCGTCGACGACCATCCGACGTTTCGCAAGACGGCGCGGACGCTGCTGGAGAGCGAGGGCTTCGAAGTCGTCGGCGAGGCGGTTGACGGCGCCTCCGCCATCGAGGCCGCGGCGTCCCTTCAGCCGGATGTGGTCCTCCTCGACATCTATCTCCCGGACATGGAGGGTTTCGAGGTCGCGAAGGCGCTGGGCCGGAACGGCAATCCAGCTGCAGTCATCTTGACTTCGAGCCGCGACTCGCGCGATTTCGGCCCGCTCGTCGAACGAAGCGGGGCGCGCGGCTTCATCGCGAAGGCGGACCTGTCCGGTCCGACTCTGGCGGCGCTCCTGGAATGAGCCGGACGACGCGGCTCTGGCTTCTCGTCGCGCCGGCAGCAGTGGTCATCGGCGCGGCGGCCTCGGCGCTCATGTACTTCAGCGACCACCAGGACGTGCCGCGTCTGCAGGCCGTCCTCACGGCGCTCACGGGCGGCTCGTTCATCACCGCCGGCCTGATCGCGCGCACGAGGCGGCCCCTGAACCGCACCGGACTCCTGCTCATCGCCGTCGGGTTCGCCTGGTTCGTGAGCGCGGGGCTCATGGCCTCGAACGAGTCGCTGCCCTGGACGATCGGCGTCTCGCTGAGCGCGGTTCCGGCCGGCTTCCTGATCCATCTCCTGATCGCCTACCCGAGCGGTCGGCTGCAGTCGCGGTGGGAGCTCGGCCTCATCGTGACCGGCTACTTGCTCGTCACGCTCGGACACTTCGCGCACATCCCGGTCGACGAGGATCCGGCGGGATGCGTGCCCGAGTGTCCGGACAACGCGTTCCTGGTGGAAGACAGCGAGACGATCCGGCTGTTCGCCGCCTCGCTCCTTCAGCTGGTCGCGGTCGTCTATCTGCTCGCCGTCGTCCTGACACTCGTCGGCCGCTGGCGCCATTCGAGCCCCGCGGCACGGCGCGCACTTGCGCCCATCCTGCTGGCCGGCGCGGCGACGATGTTCCTCTTCGCGCTGAGCGTCGGCGCCCAGCCGTTCTGGGAGACAGTTGCCTACGCCACCGGCTGGGCGGCCTCCGTCGTGCTGATCGGGGTGCCGTTCCTATTCCTCTGGGGGCTCCTCCAAACCCGTCTCGCGCGCGCCGACATCGGCCGGGCGCTCGCCGAGGAGCCTGTAGGTGGCGTGCAGCAGCGGATGCGGGAGCTGCTCCGGGACCCGACCGCCGAGCTGCTCTACGTCTGCGACGAGCCGACAACGAGATACGTCGACGTGAACGGCAAGCCGCGCGAGCTGGTTGTCGAGCCCGGCCGTGCGGTTACTCCGATCGAGCGCGAAGGCCGCGCCCTCGCGGCGATCGTCCACGACGAAGCCCTGCTGGAGGAGCCCGAGCTGCTCGAGCAGGTGGCGGCCGCGGTCGGCCTCGAGGTCGAGAGAGACCAGAACGTCGTTGCGCTGCAGGCGAGCGAGCGGCGGAGCCGTGCCTTGGTCGACGCGATGCCGGACAACATGTTCCGGATCAGTCGGGACGGGGTCATCCTGGACATCCAGGAGACGCCCGCGTCCCAGATCCAGCCGGTCAATGCCAAAGTCGGATCGAGCGCCTACGACTACCCGGTGCCGATGGAGCTCATCGAACGCGTGATGGCAGCGGGAGGGCGGGCGCTCGACACGGGCGAGCTCCAGACCATCGAGTGGACGCTCGAGAGCGAGGGCGAGATTCGCCACCAGGAAGGGCGATTCATGCCGAGCGGCGACGACGAGTTCTTCCTCGTCGTCCGTGACGTCACCGAACGCAAACAGCGTGAGGTCGAGCAGGCAGCTCTCCACCGCGTCGCCTTGGCCGTCGCGAGCGAGGCTCGGCCCGAACAGATCTTCGACCTCGTCTCCGAGGAAATCGCCCGGGTGCTCGGCGCGCATACGACCAACCTCGTCCGCTTCGAACCGGGCGGCCTCGAGGCGCTCATCGTCGGTGGTTGGCGTAAACCGGGCGCGCGTGGCTTTCCGATCGGCGAGAGGTTTCCGCTCGAGGGCACTGCGTCCGAAGTCGTGCTGAAGACCGGGCGGGCGACCCGCAGGGAGCGGGGCGGGGCCGACGTGTCCCCCTGGCTTGCCGAGGAGATGCGCGACCTGGACGTCCAGTCGCTGCTCGCCGCTCCGGTCACGCTCACGGGCCGGCCCTGGGGCGCCGCTGTCGTGACGCTGATGACACCGCACTCCTTCCCGCCGGGCACCGAGGAGAGGCTGAGCGCCTTCACCCGCCTGATCTCGCTGGCGCTCGCGAACGAGGAAGCGCGAAGCGAACTGGCTGCCTCGCGAGCCCGCCTGGTGTCCGCCGGCGACAAGGAGCGACGACGGCTCGAACGGAATCTCCATGACGGCGCCCAGCAGCGGCTCGTCTCCGTGTCTGTGTCACTGCGGCTGGCGCAGGCGCAGCTAAAAAAGGGCGAGTCGAACGAAGCCGTCCAGCTTCTGTCCGAGGCGAACGACGAGCTCAGCGTCGCGCTCGAAGAGCTTCGGGAGCTCGCGCGCGGGATCCATCCCGCCGTGCTGACCGAGCGCGGCCTCGGGCCTGCGCTCGCGACGCTTGCCGACCGCGCACCGCTTCCCGTCGAGGTGGACGGGTTGCCTGGGCAACGGTTCCCGGGTCAGGTGGAGGCTGCCGCGTATTACGTCGTCTCCGAGGCTCTCGCCAATGTGGCCAAGTACGCAGACGCCTCGTCGGTGACCGTCAAGGTCGCGCGAGAAGACGGACGCGCCGTCGTGGAGGTCGCCGACGACGGCGTGGGCGGCGCGAATCCGAGACGTGGGTCCGGTCTGTACGGCCTGACCGACCGCGTCGAGGCGCTCGAGGGTCAGCTGCGCATCGAGAGCACGCCCGGCGAAGGGACGGTGATCCGAGCGGAGATCCCATGTCCGTAGCCCGACCCTCGACCGAGCTGCCCACGGGCTCGGTGACGTTCCTCTTCACGGACATCGAGGATTCGACCGGCCTCGTCCGCGAGCTCGGCGACGCGTATGTGCGAGTGATCTCCGATCATCGGCGGCTCGTTCGAAGCGCAGCCGAAGAGCGCGGCGGTTACGAGGTCGATTGTCGCGGCGACGAGTTCTTCCTGGCGTTCCGCGATGCCAAGGATGCGGTCGACACCGCCCTCGCGATCCAGCAGAGCCACGAGTCGCACTCGTGGCCCGGGGGCCGCGACGTGCGGATCCGCATCGGCGTCCACACCGGCCGGCCCGCGATCGAAGATGACGACTACGTCGGCATCGACGTGCACTGTGTCGCCCGCATCTGCTCCGCCGGGCACGGCGGACAGGTGCTGCTATCGAAGGCGGTGGTCGAAAGCCTCGAAGACGTGCCGGTCAGGGACCTCGGAGAGCACGAGCTGCGGGGTCTCCAGGCGCCCGAGCGGATCTTCCAGCTCCTCCGTCCGGAGCGGACCGGCGACTTCCCGGTGCTTCGGCTCGGCAGCGCGGCGCCCGGCGACGCCCACGGCGAGCTCGGCGGGGACGGTAGGCAGAAGTCGAGCGGAAAGCTCCGCGTGGCGATCGCCGACGATGCGGTTCTGCTCCGCGAGGGCATGGCCCGCCTTCTCCGTGAGTCGGGCTTCGAGATCGTCGGGCAGTCGGGGACCGCCGACGACCTCATGCTGAAGGTGCGCAGCTACGCGCCCGACGTTGCGATCGTCGACATCCGCATGCCGCCGACGCAGACGGACGAAGGCCTTCGGGCCGCGCGGGAAATCCGGGAGCGGCATCCCGACGTCGGAGTCCTCGTGCTGTCCCAGCACGTGGAGCCCGACTACGCGATGGAGCTCCTGGCCGAGAGCGCGGAGGGGGTCGGCTACCTGCTCAAGGACAGGGTGTCCGACGTCGACGAGTTCGCGTCCGCCGTCCGCCGGGTGGCGGAGGGCGGCTCGGCCCTGGACCCCTCGCTCGTCACGCAGCTCGTCGGCCGCCGCCGGAAGCGCGGCCCCCTCGACGACCTGACGCCACGCGAGCTCGAGGTTCTCGAGCTGATGGCGGAAGGGCGGTCCAATCAGGCAATCGGCGAGCGGCTCTTCATCACCGCGCGTGCGGTCGAGAAACACACCACGAGTATCTTCAGGAAGCTCGGTCTCGCACCGGCTCTCCAGGATCACCGCCGCGTGCTCGCGGTGCTCGCCTTCCTGCGCTCCTAGAACTGTCTCGGACCGGTGAAGCACGAGTGGGGATAGCCCCACCTTCAGACGCCTGGTAGCCACCTGCCCGGCGAGGACACGCGCAGCGACCCTGGAGGAGCCAATCAGCTCGAAGGAGACGAAATCGTGTCATCCACCGCAACGCACTGGACAGAGCTGGCGCGGAGAACGGGAAACGGCGTCGACGCGGCGCTGCTCTGGAGCAAGTCGAACAAGCGCGTGAAGGTTTGTGTCAGCGACGGGCGGCTTTGCCATTACCTCGACTTCGAGGTCGCGAGCGCCCTCGCCCTGAGCGAGTTCAAGTCGCCGTTCGTCGACGCGGTCTCACGAATCCAAGAGGAGGGTCGTCATGAGTGACCCGATGGAAAGGGAGCGGAGAGCGGCCCACGAGCGGCTTTCGACCGGCGCGCTCTCGCGCTGGATGAACGCGAACGCCGCCCATCCGTGGCGCGTGATCGGCGCGTGGATCGGCATCTTCGCCGCGCTGATCGTGCTTGTCGGCGCTGTGGGAGGCGACCTCCGCGACGAGTTCGAGATCCCCGGGTCGGAAACGCAGACGGCCACGGATCTGATCGAGGCCGAGTTCGCGTCCGAGCAGGGCGGCGTGCTCAACGTCGTGTTCGCCGCGCCGGAGGGCCAACGGCTCGATACGCCGGAGCGCAAGGCGGCCGTTCAGGACGCGATCGCCCGCCTACGCTCGGACGAGTTCCAGCCGAAGGGCGACGACGCAGGCCTCGAGAGCGTCGGTAACCCGTTCAGCGAGAACACGTTCTCCGACGACGGGCGCATCGCATATGCGGAGGCGCAGTTCAGCGAGACGATCGAGGACGAGGATCGCGACGCGGTCGTGGCGGTCGAAGACGCGGTCCGCGAGACGGTGGAGCCGGCCGGCATCACTGTCGAGTACAACGGCGAGGCGGAGTTCCCGCCCGTCGAGCAGGGCACCTCCGAGGTCCTGGGGCTGCTCGCGGCGATCGTCGTGCTGCTCGTCGTGTTCCGGACCTTCGTGGCCACGTCGATCCCGATCGCGCTCGCCCTGACGGCGGTCGCGACCGCCTTCTTCCTGCTCTTCATCCTCGCCGGCATTACCGACGTGAACACGATCACGCCGATCCTCGTCTCGATGATCGGCCTGGGAGTCGGGATCGACTACTCGCTCTTCATCGTCACCCGCTTCCGGCAGCTGCTGCATGACGGCCTCTCGCCGCGTGACGCTGCCGCGGAGGCAGGTGCGTCGGCGGGTCGCGCGGTGCTCTTCGCCGGACTGACCGTCGCAATCTCGGTCAGCGGCCTCGCGTTCTTCGGCCTCGACTTCGTCACGAAGCTGGGCGTCGGCAGCGCGCTCGGCGTGCTCACGACGGTGCTGATCGCCAACTCGTTGCTTATCGCGGTGCTGGCGAAGCTCGGCCACAAGGTCGACCGGCTGAAGGTGCCGTTCCTGCGGCCGATCGACGATTCGGAGGCGGCGCGCGAGAAGACGCTCGTGGCCCGCTGGGGCCGGTTCGTGACCGCCCATCCCCGCGGCGTCTTCGGAGTTGCGCTGCTCCTGGTCCTGGCACTCGCGTCGACCTCGGCGCTCGTTCGGCTAGGCGCAGCGGACCAGGGGACGCAACCCAAGAAGCAGACGAGCCGGAAGGCATACGACCTGCTGGCCGAGGGCTTCGGCCCCGGTTTCAACGGCCCGATCCCGATCGTGGTCGACGTGAACGACGATCCCCAGGCGCCGCAAAGGGTCTACGAGCGCGTGAGGGGCGTACCGGGCGTGGCCTCCGTGGCGGAGCCCCAGCTGAACGACGAGGAGACCGTGGCAATCGTCTTCGTGACGCCCGATTCGGCGCCGCAGGACGAGGCGACCGACAACCTCGTGAACCGAGTGAGAGGCGAGGTCGTGCCCGCGGCGACCGCAGGCGGCAACGCAGCCGCCTATGTCTCCGGCCAGACCGCGGCGTTCAAGGACATCGCCGACCGGATCATGGAGCGCCTACCGCTCTTCCTGCTCTTCATCGTCGGGGTGACCTTCATCGTCCTGGCGATGGCGTTCAGGTCGATCGTCATCTCGCTGACCGCCGCGGTCACGACGATCCTCTCGGCGTTTGTCGGGTTCGGCGTGCTGACCCTCGTCGTCCAGGAAGGGCAGCTCCTCGGGCTGACCGGCCTCGACCGGACCGGACCGATCGAGACCTTCGTGCCTCCGATCGCCTTCGCGATCCTGTTCGGGCTCTCGATGGACTACATGGTCTTCCTGATGAGCCGGATCCGCGAGGAGCACGTGAACGGGCTCACAACGCCGCTGGCGGTCGAGCACGGGATCGCAGCGATCGGCCGGGTCGTGGTCGCCGCTGCGCTGATCATGGGGACGGTCTTCGCGGCGTTCATCCTCAGCGCCGACCGAGTCCCGAAGGAGTTCGGGCTGCTCCTGGCGGTGGCGATCCTGACGGACGCGCTGATCGTACGGATGACGCTCGTTCCCGCGTTCCTGACGATGCTCGGCGAGAAGGCGTGGTTCATCCCGCGCTGGCTCGACCGGCTCCTGCCGAACATCACGATCGAACCGCCGCAGGACGGAGAGGCTCCTCCGAGGTTCACCGAGCAGCCGGTTCAGGTTCCGAGCCGGCCGTGACAGGCGAGGCGACCGCCCGATGAGTTCGGGCGGTCGCATGCCGCGGCCGCGCCTAGCTTGCCCAGTGGGTCGCGCAGTAGGCGTCGCGTGCCGCGCGCCCGCCCGTGAGCGGCAGGTATTGCGTGGCCATCCGGATTGCGCGCGCCTGCGATTCGGCGTAAATCTCGATCTCGTGAGCGACGACGTCGCGCGCTAGCGGCGTCGGGGCCTGAGCAAGTAACTCTGCGTGCCTCCACGCGGTCTCGCGCCAGCTCGCGATGGTCTGGAAGAGCACGAGATCGTCAAGGGTCGTCGGCAGATTGGTGTCATCGATGGTCGGGTCGAAGCGGCGGGCGACCTCCGCAATGACGTCATCGGTCACGCGGTTGAGGATCTGATTCACCCGATCGTGGTCCGGCTTCCGGCTGGTGCCGTCCGGCTGGAGGAGCCCGACGCTGTAAAGGACGAACGGGAGGTCGCGCTGGACGTGTGCGTTGATGCCGAGGAGCAGATTGCCGTTCGCGGAAACGGCACGATCTCGCGCCGCGTCGAACGCGACTCGCCACGCAGGCGGGACAGAGGCAGTCCTTCCCGCCGCCCAGGCGTCGTAGGCGGCAAAGTAGTAGCGCGCGAAGAGGACGTCCTCGTGATTCACGAAGGATGTGTCATCGAAGAACGTGGGCGTTTCGACGGTCCGTCGATACTCCTCGGTCACGCGCAGGTAGGTCAGGGCGAAGATCGCGTCGTGGTCACACGATGATGCGAGCGGCTCGAACCGCATGGTCATCTGGCGGATGACTTGGTCGACGCACTGAACCCGGCCGGCGATGCAGTCGTTCGGGCTGTCGACGTCGTAAGGAAGAGTGAGCCCGGGCAAGAGCGAGCTCCAGCCGACGAACGGCGCATCCTCGGCGACGGCCGTGGCCGGCCGCGCAAGCGCGAGGAGTACGAGCGCGAGAAGCGCAAGCCGCAGGCTTGATCGGAGCTGCATCGGATCCCTGACAGCGTGTCCCCGATTAGCGAGAAAATGTAACCCGAGTTAGAAACTGTGGTTTGTGGCGCGGCGAGAAAGGAGAAACTTTCCGCTGGGCCTCGTAGAGAGAAGGGAGTGTTCTGTGGCCACGCCCGACCTCGTCCGAACGCGAGACTGTCTCGCCGGCGCAGGCGCCGCGACCGGAGTCCGAGCGACGTTCGACGCCGTCCAGGAAGCGGTCGAAGCTCTCGGGCGCGACCCCGGTCTCGTCCTGATCTTCCCGACCGGTGACCTCGATCCGCAAGAGACGGCGATGCAGGCTCACGCGGCCGCGGGAGAAGCGCGCGTCGCCGGCATGACCGGGACGGGCGTCATTACGCCGGGCGGTGCTATCGAGAGCGGCTGCTCTGCGGTCGCGTTCGACGCCTCGGTTCCGGTCGGAGTCGGCACCGCCATTTCCGCGGACCCGCGGGCCGCCGGGCGCACTGCCGCTGCTGAGGCGCTGGTCGACGTCGATCGCGAGGGAAGTCATGCCGCGCTCCTGCTCTTCGTCGACTCCGAGTCGGGAGACCAAGCCGAGATCGTCGACGGGGCCTACGAAATCGCGGGTGGGCACATCCCGCTCGCGGGCGGAGCCGCCGGCGGCGAAACGAGAGCCCAGTTCGCCGACGGCCGGCCGTTGTCGGGAAGCGTTGTCGCTGTCGCCATCGCCAGCCAGGAACCGATCGGTGTTGGCATTTCCCACGGCTGTGTGCCTCGTGGCACGCCGTCGATCGTCACCCGCTCGGACGACCGCGTCTTGCTCCAACTCGACGGCCGGCCCGCCGAAGCTGTCTACCTCGAGAAGATCGGCAAGGGAGACGTCCCGTTGAGTGACGACGATTTCGAAGCGCTCGCGATGGTGCATCCGCTTGCACAACCGGAGCTCCGCGGTGATGTCCGTCCACGATATGTGCGCGGTCGAACGCCCGGGGGCGGTCTGGTCTGCGCAACGAGCATCGAGGCGAATGCGGCAGTCAATGTGTGCGAGCAGACGCCGGAAGCCATCGTTCGCAGCGCCGTGGACGCAGTGGACGAGGCACTCGGGCACCTTTCCGGCCCTGCCGAGGCCGTCCTGGTATTCGACTGTGCTGCAAGGAGCGCGCGGTTCGGCAATCCGCTCGCCGCGCGCGAGGTCGACTCGATTATCTCGTCAGTCGGGGGTTCTCCGCCCGCAATGGCAGGTACCTACACACGCGGAGAGATCGGCCGGATCCGCGGCGCGAAAGGAGACCGCAACTATAGCCTCGTCGTCGTTGCATTCGGTTCATTGGGTTGACCGCCGAGACGAGCTGCTTCGGCGCTTCGTCGAGGCGGCCCGGCGAGCGCAGATCGTCACGATTGTCAACACCGCCGCTTCGGAAGCCGAGCTGGGCGAGGTGTTCACCGCCGAGCTCTGTGAGGCCTTCGAGGCCGAGATCGCGTTCGTCCTGACGGAACCTCGCGGCGGAGGCGTTCGCACACTCGTTGGCGCCTACGGTCTCGCGGCCGACCAGCGTGCAGACCTGCTCGAGGACGAAAGCTGTGCACATGCCCTGAGGTCTGAGGAGATCCATCTGCACCATGACGATCCCCTCTCCATCGGGGTTCGCCAGCTCGTCCTGGCGCCGTTTGCTGGAAAGGTCGATCGCGGCGTGGTCGGCGTCGCACGCCTCTACGACGAACGCTTCGACGAGGGGGAAGTCGCCTTGCTCGAGGCCGTCGTGGAAAGCATCAGCCATGCGCTGGAACGCATTCGCCTCGGGGAGGAGCGCGATGCCCTCTTTGCTCGCGAGCATGCGGCGCGACGCGAAGCCGAGGAGCGGGGGCGGGCTGCTCTGGTGCTTGGCTACGTCGCCGACGGCGTGTTTCTCGTCGACGCGAACGGGACAGTTCAGCTCTGGAACCCGGCCGCTGAGGCGATAACGGGTCTCTCGGCCGAGGACGTGCTGGGCCGTCCGGTAGAGAACGCGCTCCCCGGCTGGGATTCGCTCGCGGAGGTCGTCACCATTGCGAGCGCGCCGGCTGCGTCTCCTGTTCCTGCGACAACGCTTCATGTCCAGATCGGAGAACGGGACCTCTGGCTCTCGGTCGCCGGAGTGAGCTTCGCCGACGGGACCGTTTACGCGTTTCGCGATCGGACGGAGGAGCGGCGGTTGGAGGAGCTCAAGACAGATTTCATTGCCACTGTCTCCCATGAGCTCCGAACTCCGATCGCGGCGGTTCACGGCGCCGCCCAGACCCTCGCGCGCGACGACGTCGTCTTCCCCGACGACTTGCGCCGCCGCCTCCTGTCCGTCATCTCCGACCAATCCGAGCGGCTTGCGCACCTCGTCAACGACATCCTGCTCACGAGCCAGGTCGAGTCCGGCCGGCTGGTTCTCGCGAGCGAGCAAGTCGATGTATCGGAACTCGCACGCACGGCGATCGAGGCGGGGCGTGCGCATGCCCCCGAGGAGCTCTCGCTGGAGCTCGTAGCACCACAGACTCTTGCCCCGGTGACCACGGACCGCGACAAGCTCCGGCAGGTGCTCGTGAACCTCGTGGGCAACGCAATCAAGTACTCACCGGGCAGCGGCCGGATCGAGGTTCGCCTCGAGCCGCGTGAAAACGGTCTTCGCATAGCCGTTCGCGACGAGGGGGTCGGTATTCCGCAGTCCGAGCAGCAGCGAATCTTCGAGAAGTTCTACCGCGTTCCGGAGATGATCAACGCAGTCGGTGGTACGGGCCTCGGTCTCTACATCTGCCGCGAGCTGGTCCGCCGTATGGGAGGAAGGATCTGGGTCGAGTCCGGCGAGGGAATGGGCTCGACATTCTTCGTAGAGCTGCCGCTCGCCGCGGCTTCGACCTGAAGATGCCAATCAATCCGTCGTCCCGATGATCCGCGAGGAGCACGTAAACGGGCTTACGACGCCTCTCGCGGTCGAGCACGGCATCGCGTGCTGCGGCTCGGCGGCCGGCGTATTCGAGCTCGGCTAAGTCGACGTCCTCAGGCGGCGGGTTGGAGCGAGCGGTCCACCGCATCGGGGGACAAGACGTGCTCGATGACCATGATCGCAGCGCCGATCACGCCCGCTCGGTCGCCCAGGCGGCACGGAACGATCCGGAGGTCGCGCGTCGCGAGGGGCAGCGAGCGGCTGAAGATCCCCTCACGGACCCCTGCCAGGAGCTGGGCGTGAGCCTCGGCGATGTCTCCGCCGATGACGATCACTGCGGGGTTGAAGAAGTTCACCGTTCCGGCCAGCACCTCGCCGAGGGTTCGCCCGGCGTCACGCACCATCCGGATCGCGCCCCCGTGGCCGCTGTGGACGAGGCGGAGAACGTCGCGGCTCTGAGACGCGTCCTCGCCCGCCTCGGCGAGCCTCTGTGCGAGCGCTTGGCCGCCTGCGATCGCCTCCAGGCAGCCGATGTTCCCGCAGCGGCAGATGACGTCTTCCCTGCTCGTGGCCCGGATGTGGCCGATGTCGCCGGCCGCTCCGCGGGCACCGCGGTGGATGTGGCCGTCCGCCACGATCCCGCAGCCGATGCCCGTCCCCACCTTGATCAGGAGCAGGTGCTCGGTGTCCGGCCAATGCATCCGGTGCTCGCCGCGGGCCATGATGTTGACGTCGTTGTCGACAAGGACCGGCGCGCTGTAGCGGCCGGCGAACCACTCGGGGATCGGGAAGTCGTCCCAGCCCGGCATGATCGGCGGATTGACCGGCCGGCCGCTGTCGAACTCGACGGGGCCCGGCACGCCCACTCCGATCCCGCGCACTTCGCTGCCCGACCGCCCGACCTCGTCGAGCAGCTCGGCAAAGCGCTCGGCCACCCAGGCAAGGGCGGGCTCCGGCCCGAGGGCGATGTCCAGGTCGGATGCGCGCTCGGCCAGCGGCGTGCCGACGAGATCGCTCACCGCCACGCGTGCATGCGTGGCGCCGAGGTCGGCGACCAGAACGACGCCGGCATCGCGGTTGAACGCGAGCACTGTCGCGGGACGACCTCCGGTGGAGGGGCTTCCTCCGGCCTCGTAGACGAGACCTTGCTTCAGGAGCGCGTCGACCCGTTGCGCGACGGTCGAGCGGGCGAGCCCGGTCGCTCGCGCCAGGTCGGCTCGCGTAACTGCAACCTCCTCGCGGATCAAGCGTAAGAGCGCGCCCGCACTGGTCGGGGAGGCCTGGGTCGGGAGCGAGTTCGTCACGACGTCCGAGAAAAGTAAAGCACGGTTTGGACGAAGTGCCGCAGCTTTTGCTTGACAGCTGGACTAAGTCCTGTTTAGGTTCAGCGCCGATGCCTGTCCAGGCGGCGATCGCGGGGGCCGGGTTCATCGGGCGAATCCACGCTCGTTCGGCGCGTCTTGCCGGCGCCCACCTGGCGGGTGTGGCTGCCTCGTCGCCGGAGTCTGCCCGAACTGCAGCCACCGCGCTCGGCGCGGATCGAGCGTTCGACTCGGCCGAGGAGCTCGTGCGCGATCCAAACGTCGACGTCGTGCACGTCTGCACCCCGAACCATCTCCATCTACCGCTCGCCGAGGCAGCGCTCGCGGCGGGAAAGCACGTGATCTGCGAGAAGCCGCTGGCGCTCGACGTCTCCGGCGCGCAGCGGCTCGTCGACGCCGCGGCCGAGTCGGGACGTCACGCAGCGGTGCCCTTCGTCTACCGCTACTACCCGACGGTGCGCGAGGCCCGTGAGCGCGTCGCGAGTGGGCAGACCGGCTCGGTGCGCCTCCTCCACGGCACCTACCTCCAGGACTGGCTTCTCCGGCCCGACGACTCCAACTGGCGGGTAGACGAACAGCTGGGCGGCGCGTCGCGCGCTTTCGCCGACATCGGCTCGCACTGGTGCGACCTGGCCGAGTTCGTCTCCGGTCATCGCATCGCGCGCCTTTCCGCGCGCCTGCTCACCGCCGTGCCAGAGCGAATCAGTGAGGCCGGGCGCCACGCGTTCGCGTCCGGCGGAGACGGAGGCGAGGCGCGGCGGGTCACGACCGAGGACGCCGCCGTCGTCCAGTTCGAGACGGACGGAGGCGCGGTCGGGTCCGTC
>OBLS010000240.1_pt1 | contig 18342 bp, 15 predicted proteins | sample 1519901 | NCBI WGS metagenome assembly OBLS01 (sample SAMEA3113585, study PRJEB22503) | soil metagenome | reverse complement strand
TGCCTCCCGCGGTCGCTGCCACCCTTGCGCTCGCGGCCGTCCTCCTAACAGCGGGCCTGCACCACACCGACGGCGTGATGGACGTGGGCGACGCCCTGATGGTCCGGAGATCTCCCGCATGCCGGCGAGAGGTCCTCAAGGACGACCGAACTGGCGCCGGCGCCGTCGGCGCTCTCTTCGTCGTTTACGCCCCGCCGCTTGCGGCCCTCACGGCGCTTGCAGGAGTTTCGCCTGTAAGGGCTGCTTTCGCGTTGCTCGCTGGCGAGGTGGTTGTCCGCTCCGCAATGCTCCTCCTGCTCGTCTTCGGCCGTCCAGCCGAGGAAGCCTCCTCCTCCAATCACTTCGTCCGCTCTCTGAAGGAGGGGAGAAGGAGGGGTGTGGCCCTCGTCTTCGCGCTCGCGCTACCACCACTCGTCGCGCTACCGCTCGGCGTGCCTGCGCTCTTCATCGCCCTCGCGGCGCCCGTGGTAACGGCCCTCTTCGTGCTCGCGGTGGCGAAGAGGGCCTTCGGGGGGATAAGCGGCGACGCCGCGGGCGCCACAGGAGAGCTGGCGCGGGCGGTACTTCTCGTCGCACTCTCTGTATAGCCGGCAGTAGCTGACGGCTAAGAAGACAGCTCGTCGCCGGGCTCCATGACGTGGACGACCGTGTCGGGGGCAAGCTTGGAGAGGTGCTCCTGAAACTCTTCGGGGTCGCCCGTGAAGATAGGCATCACATCGGTGCTGTAGTGGATCGGCACAACATGCCGGACGCCCAAGAGGCGGATGGCGTGGGCAGCCTCGAGCGGGCCCATGACGAGCCGGTCGCCGATGGGCAGCAGGGCAAGGTCAGGACGGTAGATCTCGCCGATAAGCTGCATGTCGCCGAAGACCGCGGTGTCCCCGGCGTGGTAGAGCTTAAAGCCGCTTTCGAACTCGACAATGTAGCCCATGGGCTCGCCGCCATAGATGAGGCTTCCGTCCTCCGTCTGGATGCTCGAGGAGTGGAAGGCGTGAGTGGCGGTGACCCTAATCCCCTTCCGTCCTCCGTCTGAATGCTCGAGGAGTGGAAGGCGTGAGTGGCGGTGACCCTAATCCCGCCGACCTGAGCGGTGCCACCTTTTTGGATCGGCTGCGCGTTCTCGACGCCCTGTGACTGGAGATAGGACATGATCTCGAAGTTCGAGATCACCGTCGCTCCGGTCTCCTGGGCCAGCGGGATGGCGTCCGCAAAGTGGTCGAAGTGGCCGTGGGTAATGAGTATGGTGTCCAGCTTCCCGACCTGCTTGAGCTCCTCCGGCGTCGTGGGGTTGTCGGTTAGGAAGGGATCTATGATGATCTGCTCGCCTCCGGGGGTTACTACCCTGAAGGTAGCGTGCCCGAGGTAGGTGATCCTGGTCCCGCCGAGCATCTCGTCCACTTTTTGCCTCCGTTCATCGGGTTACTCTTATGAACAAAACCGCTTAATGCGTATACCCCGCAGTAATTTCCGAGAAACTAAGCGCCTTTCAGCTCGAAAGCGGATTCAGAATAGACGCGGGGAAATCTGCCTTATCTGCGCGACGGACGAGGTCGCGTATCTGGCCGGGACTCGCGGGAAGAGCCGAGATCGAGCCTGGCATCCCCAGAGCATCCTCTACCGCGCTGGCTATGGCTGCTCCGCACCCGACGACCCCTCCTTCTCCAGCCCCCTTGAGCCCAAGAGGGTTGTCGGGGGACGGCGCGTCTTCGCAGAGGAGGGTTTCGACGCGCCGGGGAACTTCGGCGGCCGTCGGTTCCAGGTAGTCTATGAAGGTTGCGGCGAGAGGCTGCCCTGATTCGTCGTAGCGGAACTCCTCGAACAGAGCTCCTCCCAAGCCCTGTGCCGCGCCTCCGATGAGCTGCCCCTCGACGAGTGTGGGGTTGACCGCGCGGCCGACCTCGTAGGCTATGAAGTAGCGCCTGACCTCCACCCCTCCGGTCTCCGGGTCTACCTCCACCTGCGCCAGGTGCATGCCGTAGGGGTAAGTCATGTGGTCCACGGAGAAGGTGCGGCGGGTGCCGAGGCCCGGCTCTTCTCCTCTTGCCGCGCTGCTCTCCGGATCGCAGGCGGCCGCTATCTCCTGCAGGGACACCGACCTGTCCGGCGATCCGGTCACCCTTGCCCGGGACGACTCTAGGTACAGGTCTTCAGGTGAGGCCTCCAGCATCTCGGCGGCGACCCGGAGCGCTTTCTCCGCTGTGGCCTTCGCCGCGAGCATCACCGCACTGCCGCCCACCACGGTCGAGCGGCTAGCCCACGAGCCCACCCCGTCCGGCAGGAGGTCGGTGTCCGTGTGGACCACCTCGATCTCCTCCGGAGGAACCTCCAGCTGGTCCGCGGCGATCTGGGCGAGTACCGTCTCGATCCCCTGCCCGAGCGAGGCGCCCCCCGTGAGCACCCGGACGGAGCCCGTGGGATCCACCTCGACCGTAGCCTCCTCGTACGGCCCGAGCCCGCTCTTCTCGAGGAAATAGCCGACGCCGACCCCGACCAGACGTCCCCCTTCGCGCAGTTCTCGCGCCTCCTCCTCCCAACCCTCGAAGCCGGAGTTGCGCAACGCTTTGTCCAGCAATCCCTTGTAGTCGCCGGCGTCGAGGACGACGTCGGTGCTAAGGGTGGACAGCTCCCTCTTGTGCGGCATCTCCTCGGCATCGAGAAGGTTGATCTTCCTTAGCTCCAACCGGCCGACGCCAAGCTCCGCGGCCGCCACGTCGAGCAAGTGCTCGCGGGCAAACGTCGACTCGTAGCGGCCCGGCCCGCGGTAGGTACCGCAGGGGGTCTTGTTGGTTAGCGCGAAGTGCGCCGTGCCTTCGTATGCCGGAACCCTGTAGGGGCCGGGTAACATGGCGAGCGTCAGGTCGGCGACGATTACGCCGTGGGTACGGACGTAGGCGCCGTTGTCGTGCCACACCTCGTCGCGCAGGCCCAGCAGGCGGTACTCTTCGTCGAAGGCCGCTTCGAGCTTGTGCACCTGCTCGCGGGAGTGGTTGGTGGCTATGAGGTGCTCGGCGCGGTCCTCGATCCACTTCACCGGCCGGCCGGTCTCGCGGGCGAGGTAGGGTACCAGGAAGTCCTCCGGGTAGAACTCGCCCCTGACTCCGAAGCCGCCCCCCGCGTCGGATTTCTTCATGCTGATCCTGCTGAGCGGCATCCCCAGCAGCCGCGAGAGCAACCGGCGGTTGAAGTGCGGCACCTTGGTGGCGCCCCAGACCGTGAGATGGTCGCTCCCGGCGTCGTACTCGGCCACGAGCCCCCGGGTCTCCAGAGGAACCGCCGAGTGACGCCCGATCCTGACCTCAGTCTTGACTACCCGGGCCGCTTTCCGGAATACCTCCTCGACGTCCCCGTAGCCCATGCGCAGGGACGCGGCCTCGTTCGAAACGCCGTCCCTGAGCTGCGGGGCATCTTCTTCGACCGCCTCGCGAGCCTCCAGGGTGACCGGCAACTCCTCGTACTCCACTTCGATGAGCTCGGCGGCGTCCTCGGCGAGATAGGGGTCCTCGGCCAGCACGATGGCGACGGGTTCTCCAACGTAACGTACCCTGTCTCGTGCCAGCACGGGCTGCAAGAAGTCGTCGAGCTGGTGCTCGGTGCGCGTACGTACCGGGATGGGTTCCACCCAGGCGAGGTCCTCCCCGGTGAGCACCTTCTCGACTCCGGGAAGGGCGAGTGCGGCGTCGGTCTTAACCTTCACGATCTGGGCGTGAGCGTAAGTAGATCTGAGCACCCTCATCCACAGCTGTCCCGTGCGGTTGACGTCGTCGACGAAATGCCCGAGGCCGCGCAGCAAGCGCCGGTCTTCGAGGCGCCTGATCCGGCGCCCGACCGCGCTCACTGGCCGTGGCTCCCCGCGTCGCGGAGGGGAGTGATGGCCTCTATCTGACCGTCAGGGGTTTCGAAGGTATCCTCGACCGCCGTCTCCAACCCGTCACCCTTACCCGCCGCGTCCAGCACCGCCGCGACTATGCCCTGGTAGCCCGTGCACCGGCACAGGTTGGACGACATGGCTTCTCGCACCTCTTCTTCGGTGGGATCCAGGTTCTCCCTGAGGAAACCGGTCGCCAGCATCAAGAAACCGGGGGTACAGAATCCGCACTGTAGTGCGTGGTGGGTCGAGAAGGCCTCCTGCAAAGCGTTGAGCTGCCCGTCCGATTCGAGGCCCTCGACGGTCTCGACCTCGCTTTCATCGGCCTGGACACCGAAGACGAGGCAGGAACGGGCCGGAAGGCCGTCCAGCAGGACGGTACATGCGCCGCAGATCCCATGTTCGCACCCCAGGTGCGTCCCCGTATAGCCGAGCTCGTGGCGCAACACATCAGCAAGGGTACGCCGGGACTCTACCTCGATCTCGTGGGTGCGGCCGTTGACGGTGATTCTTATGGAGTGGATGTCTTTCACGGAGCGGCCCCTTCGTATGCTTCTTTGATCGCGGCTCGCAGGCGATCCGGGGTTATGGGGAGGTAGTCTATCTCGATGTCGAGGTGCGAGAGGGCGTCGGCCACCGCGCTGGCGATAGCCGCGGGGGCGCCCATGGTGCCACCCTCACCCATTCCCTTGGCCCCCGTCTCGCTGTACTCGCAGGGCGTCTCAAGGTGCAGGATCTCGACGCTGGGGATCTCCATCGCGGTAGGGACCAGGTAGTCCATCAGCGTGGAGGTGACGAGCTGACCCTCATCGTCGTAGACGAGGCGTTCGTAGAGCGCCGCGGCGATCCCCTGGGCCACGCCACCCCGCACCTGACCTTCGACGATCATAGGGTTGATCATGACCCCGCAGTCTTCCGCGACAACGTACCGACTCAGGCGAACCTCGCCCGTCTCTGGGTCGATCTCCACCTCGACCCCGTGCGTCGCGTTCGAGAACGTGCCCGGAGGGTCGAAGCCGGCGTTGGCTTCCAGAGCGCCCGCCTCTCCCTCGGGTAGCCGTTGGGCTTCGAGGAAGGCCGCGCGAGCCACCTCGGCCACCTCGACGAAGTGATCGGGGGAACCCTTGATGCGGACCTGGCCGTCCTCTAGCTCGAGGTCTTCGGGAGACGCCTCCAGCAGGTGGCTCGCTATCTCCCTGATCCGGTCGGCGAGGAGGGCGGCTGCCTTCTTGGTCGCCCCGCCCCCGATGACCAGCGAGCGGCTGGCAAAAGTTCCCCAGCCGTAGGGCGTCGCGTCGGTATCTCCCTGACGCACCAGGATCTTGTCGGGGGTTATGCCCAACTCGTCGGCCGCGATCTGGGCCAGGGTGGTCTGGTGGCCTTGCCCATGCCCGCACGTTCCGACCGCGACGGCCACGTTCCCCGAAGGGTCCATCTTCAGATGGGCGTTGTCGAGGCCGGGGGTGATGGCCATCTTCCTCAGAGCGAAGGCGCGTGTCCCATAACCTGTACGCTCCGCGAAGCTGGAGAAGCCAAGGCCGATCAAACGCCCCTCGCGCCTGGCCTCGTACTGTCGCTTCTTCCACGCACCGAAGTCCAACGCCTCGGCGCACTTCTCGAGGGATTCGATGTAGCTTCCCGGATCGTAGACGACCCCGGTCGGGCTCTCGTAGGGGAACTCTTCGCCGGTAATGAGGTTGCGGCGACGGATCTCTACCGCGTCCATATCCAACTGCTTCGCGGCCTTCTGCATCAACCGCTCCATCACGAAGGTAAACTGGGGCCGCGACACCCCCCGGTAAGGCGCCATTGGAACCTTGTTCGTGGTCACCGCGCGCGCCCGTGACCAGTAGCGCTTCAGGCGGTAGGGCCCCGGCATCTCCGCCTGAGCCATGAGCGGTTCGACCCCGCACGTGAACGGATAGCACGAGTAGGCGCCGACGTCGCACGCGATGTCCGCCTTGAGGGCTAGAATCTTCCCTTCATCGTCGAAGGCAGCCGAGACCTCGTATCGCTGCTCGTGGCCGTGGAACGATGCCGTAAGGTTCTCCTGCCGGTCTTCGACCCACTTCACCGGGCGCCCTAAACGCTGGGCCGCGATGGACACGAGCAACTCTTCACGGCTGACGACGCATTTCTGTCCGAATCCTCCGCCCACGTCGGGTGCAACTACCCGGATGCGTTGCTGCGGGAGGTCCAAAACGTCTGCGAGTGCGGTGCGCACGATGTGGGGCACCTGTGTAGAGGTGTAGAGGACCAGCTTGTCCTCCCGGCCGTCCCAGTCGGCCAGGCATGCCCGCCCCTCCATCGGGACCGCCGCGACCCGCCCGGTGGTAAACGTCGCCTCGATGACCGCCGAGGCCTCTTCGAAAGCTTCGTCTACCTCGGGATCGTCGGGCACGCGTACGTCGAGGAGCACGTTGTCTTCCATCTCGTCGTGCACGGTTCGTGCGTCTTCGGCGAGGGCCGCGTCCAGCGACACCACCGGTTCTTCGCGCTCGTAGTCGACCTGTACGGTATCGGCGCCGTCCTCCGCGGCGTGGGGGGAATCCGCCAAGACCATAGCCACCGGTTCGCCTGCATGGCGGACGTTATTCCCGGAGAGCAACGGCACCTCGACACCGACGAACTCAGGGCGGTGGAGCACCGGTTTCAGCCCCGGGATGCTTTCCAGGTCGGAGCGGATGATAGCCCTCTCCACACCGGGTATCCCTAGGGCCTCTTCGACGGACACCTCCTTTACGCGCGCCGCGCCGAACGGAGATCTAACGAAAGCGGCGTATAGCATCCTCGGGCGCTCGATATCGTCGACGAACAGGCCCCGGCCGGTGAGATGACGCGCGTCCTCTACCCTGGGGATGGATCTGCCGACCCACCCGTCGGAGGATGAGCCGTTACCCGACATCACCCGCCGCCTCCGTTAATGCTCTGCGGACCAGTACGGCCGAGAGGTCGCGCCTGTAGTCGGCGTCCCCGTGGACGTCCGAGGGGGGATCTATGGCCTTCGCCGCTTCTTGTCCCGCCTCGTCGAAGGCTTCGCGACTGATGTCGGCCCTCTCCAGCACGCGCTCTGCTTCGGGGATGCGCAGGGGTACATCTGAGACGCCTCCGAGCACTACGCGGGCGGAGTGACACTCTCTGTCGCGAACGTCTAGGGCGACAGCGGCGGAGACGATGGCGAAGTCTCCGGCGCGCCTGGCGAACTCCTGGATCGAGGCGTGCGGTGCCGGTTCGGGGAAACGCACCTCCACGACCATCTCGTCCGGCTCCAGCGCGGTCATGAAGAACCCCTGGAAGAAGCCGGAGGCCGGTATCACACGCTCACCTTCGGGGCCTACCGCAACGATCTCGGCGTCCAGCAGCACCGCAAGCATGCACCACTCCGCCGAAGGGTCCGCGTGGGCGATGCTGCCGCCAAACGTGCCTAAAGTCCGGATCGGGTAATGCCCGACCCACCGGGCTGCCTCTTTGAGCACCGAGAAATCCTCCAGGAGATCCTGGTCTTCCATCTCCTCGACCCAACGATGGGGTGTCAGCGCTCCCACCTTGAGGCCCGCGCCGTCGGGTTCCAGGTATTGCAGGTCGGGGATCGGGGTGATGTCCACGAGGGCGGAGGGGCGAACGAGCCTGAAGTTCATCATGGCGACCAAGCTCTGGCCGCCGGCCAGCAGTTTGGCGTCGTCACCCAGCTCGGTGAGCTGCTCGATCCCCTCTTCCACCGTGTTCGCTCGCTGGTACTTGAAGGCAGCGGGTTTCAACCTTCTTCTTCTCCGTTCCCCAAAAGTGCGAGCCCTCGCGGGCTCTATACTCCGCCTGCGCGCCCTATACTTTGTCTGCGCCCTTGGCTACAATGCCTATCCAGCGTACCATAGAGGTGGGGTGCGGCACAATTTACTCAAGGGGGTGCCTGCGAGATGAGAACGAGCGAAGGTTCGGCCGTGGGCGGAAGGGCGAGGGGCGAGTTGCTGGATCTGACTATGCCCTTCTCCGAGAAGACCATCCCGGTCCCGGGCCATCCCTGCCCCAGGTTCGAGCCGCTTACCACCCTCGAGCGGGACGGCGTTCGCAACACGACCATGACCATAAGCATCCATACTGGTACGCATATCGACGCGCCCTCCCACTTTATTCCGGACGGGGCCAGCATCGACGAGATCCCGATCGACAGGTTTTGCCGTCCCGGGGTGCGTCTGGACCTCAGAGAGATGTCGCAACCCGGAGAGCCCATAACCCTGGAGCACCTCAAGGAGGCGGGCTTCGATGCTTCGGAGTCTCGGGGTGCGATCTTGATGCTGGCGAGCGGGTGGTCGGATCAGGCGTGGCAGAGCGAGCGGCTCTACGAGGCGAACCCCTACCTCGCCCAGGACGCCGCCGAGGCCATCGCGGAGGCGTTACCGTCCGCGCTCGGCCTGGACTTCGCGGTCGACGACACCAAGCCGTGGCCCAACCACACCATCCTGCTCGGCGAGGAAGTTCTCCTGATCGAGAACCTCATGCGGTTGCCCGAACTACCGAGGGAGGGCTTCGACGTCATGGCTTTCCCCTTGAGGCTCGTCGGTGAGAACGGGGGCCCTACGCGCGTCGTGGTGGAGCTGAACCGGTGAAGATCAAGCGCGTAGATCACCTGGGCGTCATCGTGGGCGACCTCGACGGCGCCGTAAAGAGCTTTACCGAGCACCTGGGCCTCAAGTTGGACCACACCGAGCAGTACGGGGACGAGCTCGACATCGCGTTTCTCCCCTGCGGCGAGACGCTGGTCGAGCTGATCGAACCGCTCAAGGAAGGGGGCTCCAACGCCGATTACCTGCGAGAGCACGGCCCGGGCATACAGCACGTGGCCTTTGAGGTGGACGACCTCGAAGCGGCCCTGGCAGAGCTGGCCGGGTGTGGGGTGGAGCCGTTGGGCGACGCACCCGTGCCCGGAGCGGGTGGTATGCGCATCGCGTTCCTAGACCCGCAGGCGTTCGATGGAGTCCTGGTCGAGCTCTGCGAGCCGATAACTTGATGGACGAAACGAGGGAGCTGTTGATCGACCGACCGGCGCAAGACGTTCTTCGCCTTCGTCTGAACCGGCCGGAGCGGCTGAACGCTATCAACACACCCCTCGTCGAGGCCCTGAACGCTGCCTTCGATGGCGTCGATGCCCGGGCCGTAGTCCTCGATTCTTCCACCCCGCGAGCGTTCTGCGCCGGCGCGGACCTCGACCTCGAAGACGCCGAGAGAGCGAGGGTGAGTGACCTGCTGTACGCGCTCTACGAGAAGATGGTGAGGCTCCCGATCCCCATAGTCGCGGCGATAAATGGAAACGCGGTCGGTGGAGGGGCGCAGCTCGCCATCGCCGGAGACCTGCGGGTCGCGGGACCACTCGCGATACTGCGCGTCGCCGGACCCGGACACGGCCTCGCGGTTGCGGCCTGGGCGCTTCCCTCCCTGGTGGGGCGGGGACGCGCGCTGGATCTGTGCCTCACGATGCGCGAGGTAGGTGCGGAGGAAGCGCTTGCAATAGGGTTGGTCGACCGGCTCGAAGAGAATCCGAGCGAGGCGGCCATCGACCTCGCCTCCGCCTTCGCCCGGCTGGACCCCGCTGCGGCCGGCCGGGTGAAGCGCGTGGTGACGACGGCTTCGGGCTATTTAGACGCGCTGCGCGAGGAGAGGGCGGGCAACCGCGAGACCTGGTCGGGCTCCGTCGCGGCATTGAAAGGAAGTAGGTGAGCGAGCCCACGGGGACCGGCCGGGTGGCGCCGGAGACGATCCGGGCGTGGGAGTGTCACTTGGGAAGAGAGGTCGAAGCCGATTCACTGCGGGCGCAGCTCGTCGAGGGGACCCTGCCCCAGCTGTTTCACGACACCGCGATGCAAGACCCCGAGCGGACCGCGCTGACCATCGATGGGCAGAAGATCACCCACGGCGAGCTCGACCGCTTCGCCGCCGGCGCGGGAGGATGGCTCCAGGCTCAGGGGATCGGCTCGGGGGAGCGAGTCGTCCTCTGCGGCAATAACTCGCTCGGCTTCGTCATCGCTTACCTCGGAATCCTGAGAGCAGAGGGCATCGTGGTGCCGGCCGGTGCCGCCCTTACCGAGCCCGAGCTGCGCCACTTGGTGGAAGATAGCGGTGCCACATGCGCGCTGGCACAAGGCGAGGGACTCGAGCGTCTGATGAAGATTGCGCACGAGGAGTCTCTACTCCGGTTAGTGGTGGCGCTCGAAGAAGAGGAGGCTTCTGAAGCTCCGTCTCTGCAACAGGCAATCTCCGAAGGAGCGCCGCTGGAGCCGGGTGATGCCGGCGGAGACGACGTGGTGATGCTCGCCTACACCTCCGGCACCACTGGGCGACCCAAGGGGGTACCGCTCTCCCACGCCCACCTGCTCTCCTCGGTGCGCGGTGTGATGTGGGCGTGGCGGTGGGACGCGAGCGACGTGCTCGCGCACGCGCTACCGTTCTCTCACCAGCACGGGCTCAGCGCCGTTCATATCTCGCTTCTCTGTGGCTCTCGCGCCGTGGTCCACAGCAAGTTCGATCCGGAGAGGCTCTGTAAGGCCATCGAGGCCGAGAAGGCCACGGTCCTCTTCGCCGTGCCGGCCATCTACGAGACGCTCACCGCGTGGGAGGGGATCGAGGAGGCCGACTTCTCGTCGCTGCGGCTCGCCGTATCCGGTTCTTCTGGCCTCTCTCCCGCGATGGCCCGCAAGGTATCGCTGATCTTGGGTCAGGACGTCCTGGAGCGTTACGGGAGCACCGAGAGCGGCTTGAGCGTCTCCAACCCGTACGACGGCCCCCGAAAGTTCGGCACCGTGGGGTTTCCTCTCCCAGGCACCGAGCTGGCCATCGTCGACGAAGAGGGGCACGGCGTTCGGCCGGGCGAGGACGGCGAGATAGTGCTGCGCGGTCCCCAGGTGTTCTCGGGCTACTGGGGACTTCCTGACGCCACCGAAGAGAGTTTCTATCGGGGGGGATGGTTCAGGACCGGTGATGTGGGACGGGTGGACCCGGAAGACGGGTACCTGGCCATTACGGGGCGCTTGAAGGAGATGATCATCACGGGCGGCCTGAACGTGTACCCTCGGGAGGTCGAGCTCGTGCTGGAGGACCACGCGGCGGTCGAGAACGCGGCGGTCGTGGGTGTCCCATCGGAGCAGTGGGGAGAAGAGGTCGTCGCCTTCGTCGTCCCCGCTCGGGACGGTGAGGTAGACCCCGAGGAGCTGACGGCTCACGCTCGCGAGCACCTCAGCTCCTACAAGTGCCCGAAGAGGTTCCTCACGGTCGACCAGCTTCCCCGCAACCAGGTGGGGAAGCTGTTGCGAGACGAGCTGGTCGAGAAGGCTGAGGATAGGGCCGGACGGTAGGTTCTGTAGGGAGACGAAAGGAGGACGGTATGGATCTGGGGCTCGAAGGCAAGGTCGCTTTCATCACGGGGGGTAGCAAGGGCATCGGAAGGGAGTGTGCCCGGGTACTCGCCGAGGAGGGGTGCGCGGTGGTCATCACCGCGCGAGGCCAGGAGCTGCTCGAGGAGGCGGCACAAGAACTCGCCGAGGCGACGGGTCAGAAGATAATGCCGATCGCGGGCGACATGAGCAAGCCCGAAGAGGTCGAACGTGCAGTCTCCGAGGCCGTCGATTCCTTCGGTAGGATCGACATCCTCGTCACCTGCGCCGGTAGCTCCCCCGGAGGCCTCCTAGAGGACCTCACGGAAGACGAGTGGTTCAGCAGTCTGAACTTGAAGTTCATGGGCTACGTACGGGCCTGCAGGGCCGTGCTCCCGCGCATGAAGGAGCAGGGAAGCGGGAGCGTGGTCCTCGTGGTGGGGAACGATGGTCTCAAGCCTACTCCCTGGGAGACCACCGCGGGGGTCGCCAACGCCGCCGACATCAACTTCGCCTCCGCTATGGCGGACCAGTACGGGAAGTCCGGCGTGCGCATCAACACGGTCAACCCTGGCCCCGTGAACACCGATAGGTGGGAGGGGCTCGAGGAGGCGTTCGCCCGGGACAAAGGTGTCTCTCGCGAGAGGGCCCACGAGCTGGCGGTAGGGAGCATCCCGTTCGGGAGGATCTGTGAACCGGAGGAGGTGGCCGACGTGGTGGCCTTCCTCGCTTCTCCGAAGGCGAGCTTTATTCATGGAGCCCACGTGCCGATAGACGGGGGACAACGCAAGGCTCTGATGGACCTCTAGCAGGGGGAGGAGGAAGGATGAAGATCCAAAACGAGATCGAGATCTCGGCGCCCCCCGACGAGCTCTTCGACCTCCTCTCCGACCCGGAGCGCGTGGCGCCGTGTATGCCGGGGGCGAGCCTGGAGGGGAAGGACGACGACTCCTACGAGGGCACCGTCAAGCTGAAGGTCGGCCCGATCACCGCCTCCTACCAGGGCACCTTGCACTTCGTCGAGCTGGATCGCGAGAACCGCCGGGCGGTGATGAGGGCGTCAGGCCAGGAGACCAGCGGGCAGGGGAACGCGGAGGCCACGATCACCGCGTCCGTCTCCGGCTCGGACTCCCAAAGCGTACTGAGCATGGAGACCGACATGGAGGTGCGCGGAAAGGCCGCGCAGTTTGGCCGAGGTGCTCTGGGCAACGTCTCGCAGAAGATCCTCCAACAGTTCGCCCGCAACCTGGAGTCTCAGGTGCTCTCAAGCAAAGAAGGGGAAGAACCATCAGAAGAGACCGCCACAGCCGGAGAAGAGGAGGCCGAGGGGACGGCTCCGAGCAGGGACGCGGGCGCGGCTCGGCAAACCGCAAGGCCGGTCGCGGCGCCGGGCGGCGAGGACTCGCTCGACGTGTTCTCGGTCGTCGGGGGGCCGATTCTGCGCCAGGCTGCTCCTGCCGTCGCCGGTCTCGTACTGGGGCTCTTGATCGGCAGCTCCATAGCCTCTCGGAAGACGTTGCGCGCCTACCGGGAGGCCATGAGGCTGATGAGTTACGGGCAGCTCTACGGGCCCACTGATAGTAGGTGGCGAAGGCCCAGGAGGTAAGGCTAGGAGCGGCCGTGACAGGGATGCGCGCCTTCCACTAGGGCGCGACGAACGAGGACATGAGAAGGAGGACTGCTGTGGCCACCACGAGAGCGACGACCGTCCAGGAGGCCGTGGACCGGATCGGCTTCGGGAGGTTCCAGAAACGCCTGCTGGCCGTTTGCGGGGTGACGTGGGCGGCGGACGGCGCAGAGGTGCTCTTGCTGGGGTTCGCGCTGCCGTCCATCATCGGCGAGTTCGGAATAACGACCGCCCAAGGTGGTCTGATCGCCAGCGCGACCTTTGCCGGGATGCTCGTCGGCGCCTGGTTCTGGGGAACCATCTCGGACTACATAGGCCGGCGCCTGGGCTTTCAGCTGACGGTCATGATCTTCGCCTTGTTCGGACTGTTGTCTGCTTTTGCGCCGAGCTGGGAGTGGCTCCTGATACTCCGCTTCGTTACGGGCTTCGGCCTTGGCGGCGCGCTCCCGTTGGACTTTTCGCTCTATGCGGAGTTCCTGCCGACCGAGAACCGGGGCCGCAGGCTGGTCTTGCTGGAAAGCTTCTGGGCCGTCGGCACGATCATAGCCGCGGGGCTTGCGTGGCTCATCGTACCGAGCTTCGGCTGGCGACCGCTGCTCGCGACGTCGGCGCTGGCGGCGGTCCTGGTGCTGTGGATCCGAAGCACTATTCCCGAATCCCCGCGCTACCTGGCGATCTCCGGCAAGAGAGACGAGGCCAGGGAGATCCTGGCCGGCATAGCAAGGACGAACGGTCGGCCCGAGCCCGAGGAGGAATTGGTCGCCGACGAGCGGCAAGAAGGGAACCCCGTCGGCAAGTTGTGGAGACCCGGGCTGGGGCGCTCGACCCTGATGTTGTGGCTCGCCTGGTTCTGCATCTCTCTCGCCTATTACGGGATCTTTACGTGGCTGCCCCAGGCCTTCGTCCAACAGGGTTTCTCGTCCCTCCAGACGTACCAGAACACGTTCCTCCTTGCCCTGGCGCAACTGCCGGGCTTCTTCTCCGCCGCGTACCTGATCGAACGCTGGGGCCGGCGTAACACCCTCGGTGTCTACCTGATAGCGAGCGGCGTGTTCACGTTCCTCTTTGCCACCGTGACCGGTTTCACGGGGCTGCTCGCTTCTGCGATGCTGATGAGCTTCTTCGCCCTGGGCGCCTGGGGTTCGCTGTACGCGTGGACGCCCGAGCTCTACCCGACTGAGATTCGTACCACCGGCATGGGATGGGCAAGCGGTATGGCGAGGGTTGCTGGCATCATAACCCCGACCCTCGGCGGAATCTTGTTCGCCGTTTCTCTTCTGAGTGCGTTGTCCTTGTGGGCCGCCGCCTTCGTCGTAGGAGGGATCGTGGTATTCCTGCTCGGCGTCGAAACGAAGCGTCGGGCTCTCTCCGACACCGTCTCCGGTCCTTTGGAAGAGTGAATAAGACCGAAAACCTGCCGCGCACGCTCGCCGCTCTCGCCACTGCCCTGCGGGAGCGGCGCCTCTCCCCGGTCGAGGTCGTAGGCGCGCTCCTAGAGCGCATCGAAACCGTTGATAAAAAGCTCAACGCCTTCATCACCGTGCTGCCCGAACGAGCGCTCGAAGAGGCGGCGCGGGTGGAGAAGGAGATACTGGACGGTGAGTACCGCGGCCCGCTCCACGGCGTCCCCGTCGGGCTCAAAGACCTCATCTACACGAAGGGCGTCCGCACCACTATGGGCTCCGCCTTCTTTGAGGATCACGTCCCCGATCACAGTGCCACGGTCGTCTCGAAGCTTGAAGAGGCAGGGGCGATCATCATCGGTAAGACGAACACCCACGAGTTCGCCTACGGCCCTACCGGCGACAGCTCCCACTTCGGGCCGACGAGGAATCCTCACGACCCGGCCAGAATCCCGGGCGGCTCTAGCGGCGGCTCGGGTGCGGCCGTCGCGGCAGAGCTCTGCTACGCGGCGCTGGGTTCCGACACCGCCGCCTCCGTGCGGGTTCCCGCCGCCCTCTGCGGCACGGTAGGCATGAAGCCGACCTTCGGGAGGGTGAGCAAGAGCGGCGTCTTCCCACTCGCGTGGACCCTCGACCACGTCGGTCCCCTTACCCGCACCGTGGAGGACAACGCGCTCCTCCTGAACGCGCTCGCCGGATACGACGCGCAAGACTCCTATTCCGCCGACAGACCTGCCGAAGACTTCGCTCGGGAGCTCCGGCGCTCTGTTCGGGGTGGCTCGGTGGGCGTGCCGGTGAACCACTACTTCGAGAACGTCGAAAGCGAGGTGGAAGAGAGGGTAAGGGAGGCTATCGAGGTCTTCCGGTCTTTAGGAGTGGAAGTACGAGAGGTCGAGATCCCGAACCTCCCGGAGGCGCTCAAGGCGCAGCGAATCATCCTCGCCGTCGAGGCCTACACCGTCCACGAGGAGCGTTTGAAGAGCGAACCGGAGAAGTTCGGTAACGAGACCAGCGAGCGTATCCGCGACGCAGAGCATCTGAAGGCTCACCGCTACGCGAAGGCGCAGCAGATAACGAAGCGCCGCTCGCTGGCAGAGTTCGAGCGCGCTCTGGGAGAGGTGGAGGTGCTCTTGACGCCGACCGTCCCCATCACGGCCACCGAGATAGGCCAGCGAGAGGTAGAGATTGGGGGTCACGAAGAGCTCGTGTTCTCGGCGCTGACCCGGCTGACGGGGCCGACCAACCTCAACGGTCTCCCGAGCCTCTCCGTCCCGTGCGGCTTCACCAGCTCGGGGCTGCCCGTCGGGCTGCAACTCATCGGGCGTCCGTTCGACGAGGCAAGCCTCTACCGCTACGGGCACGCTCACGAGACAGAGATCAACCGCTTGTAGGGGCCGCGCGCGGCTGCCTCCGACTCTGATATCTTTAAGACTCGGCTGTGGCTCACCGTAATCTGTTAGGGGGTAGCGTTTTGCGATACGCGGTGGTTATCGCGGTGCTGGTAGGCTTGTCCGTGGCTACCCAGACGAGCTTTAATGCGGCGGCCCAGAGGGCGCTCGGACCGGCTGCGTTCATCACCATCTCCGGTCTCGCCACCGGAGCGGTCGGGCTCGTGATCACGCTCTTCACGGCCAGACCGGAGCTTACGTCGCGGGCGCTCATGTACTCGCTCGCCTCAGGCCTCCTGGGGGCGTTTATCCTGGGTGGTATCGCCTTTGTCGCCGGGCAGGGTGGGGTCGCCCGGGCGCTCTCCCTGGTCATAGCCTCGCAGCTGCTCTTCGGGCTTCTCTTAGACGCCCTGGGGTTCTTCGGGGCCGGCGCTGAGATCAGCCTTCCGAAGGTGCTCGGGGTTGCTTTGGTCCTGGCCGGCGGCATACTCGTGGTGAGGTACTAGGATGGGCTACCTGCCGATAGAGGACCACGGGATCGTGGGCGACCTGCACACAGCGGCGCTCATCGGCACCGACGGGACGGTGGACTGGCTGTGCCTGCCGGCCTTCGACTCGCCGAGCATCTTTGCCTCTATCCTGGACGACGAGAAGGGCGGGCACTTCAAGCTTCAGCCCGAGAGGTACGACCGGAGCCAGCAGCTGTACCTGCCGGACACCAACGTGCTCCTCACCCGCTTTCTCTCACCCGAGGGGGTGGCGGAGATCCTGGACTTCATGCCGGTCGATAAAGACGGGCACGCCCGCCACCGCCTGGTGCGCAACGTCCGGGCTATCCGGGGCCGGGTGACCTTGAACGTTGAATGCAGGCCAGCCTTCGATTATGCGCGCGCCGGCCACTCGGTTGCTTTAAGAGGAGCGGGGTCGGTCTTTCTGGGGCCGGGTCTGACCCTGGGACTCGCCTCCCCCGACGTGCCGCTCGAGATCGGGGCGCGCGGCGACGTGCGGGCGAGGTTCGAGCTCGAGGCGGAGGAGAGCGCGACGTTCGTCCTGGCGGGGCTGGAGAGGGGCGAGGGCCCGGAGGTGGCCTTCTCGGACCGCTCGTTCGAGGAATTGTTGGAATACACTTTAGAGTACTGGCGGCGTTGGATCTCGGGCTGCACCTACGAGGGCCGCTGGCGCGAGGTGGTCCACCGCTCGGCGCTCGTCCTCAAGCTCATGGTCTATGACCCGACGGGCGCTCTGGTCGCGGCGCCGACGATGGGACTGCCTGAGTGGGTGGGCGGGGTGCGCAACTGGGACTACCGCTACACCTGGCTCAGAGACGCGGCCTTCGTGCTACATGCCCTGATCTCCATCGGCTTCGACGAGGAGGCGAGGAACTTTATGGGCTGGCTCAGGGACCGCTGCAACGCCGAGGACACCGACGGCCTCTTGCAGCCCCTCTACGGCATCGATGGGCGCGCGAGCATCGAAGAAGCCGACCTCTCGCACCTCTCCGGCTACAGGGGATCGCGCCCGGTGAGGCTCGGCAACGCCGCCTACAAGCAGACCCAGCTTGACCTTTACGGGGCCGTCTTGAACGCCGCTTACTTCTACAACAGGCACGGTGCGCCGCTCGACTACGATCTGTGGAAGAGCCTCCACAAGGTCCTCGACTGGCTCAGCCGCAACTGGCGTCAGGAGGACGAGGGTATCTGGGAGGTTCGCGGCGGCAAAAGGCACTTCGTCTCCTCCAAGCTTATGAGCTGGGTCGCTCTGGAGAGGGCCGTCAGGATCTCGCACGAGCGCGGCCTGCCCTCCGGTGAGGGCCCCTGGACGGCCGAGCGAGACAGCATCTACGAGGAGATCATGGAAAAAGGCTGGAACGCCGAGAAGGAGAGCTTCGTCCAGGTCTATGGGGGGGAGGCCCTCGACGCTTCCCTGCTCCTGATGCCGATCGTGGAGTTTGTAGGTCCCACGGACCCGCGCTGGCTCTCCACGCTCGCCCGGATAGAGGAGGAGCTGACCAACGACACCCTCGTGAGCCGCTACAACGTCAACGACGCCGCCCCCGATGCCTTCGAAGGGGCCTTCGAGGGCGCCTTCAACATCTGCTCCTTCTGGTTCGTCGATTGCCTGACCCGGGCTGGCCGGCTCGACGACGCCCGTCTAGCTCTCGAGAAGATGTTCTCCTACGCCAACCACCTCGGACTCTACGCCGAGGAGGTGGGGCCCTCCGGCGAGGCTCTGGGCAACTTCCCCCAGGCCCTCACTCATCTCGCCCTCATAACCGCCACCATCAACCTCGACCGCGCCCTGGGCTCTCGCTAGGGGAGAGCACGATGCCGCCCAAGCTCTTCGAGGCCGTTCCCAACTTCAGCGAGGGTCGCGACGCCGACAAGGTTGCCCGAATAGCCGACTCCGTCCGGGCTGTCCCCGGCGTTCGTGTCCTCGACCTCCACTCCGATCCCGACCACAACCGGAGCGTACTGACCTTCGTCGGGGAAGGAGAGTCCCTCCTCGAAGCTTCCATCGCTCTCGCCCGCGCCTGCGTCGAGGAGATAGACCTAGCCGACCAGAAAGGTGTCCATCCCAGAATGGGCTCTCTGGACGTTCTGCCCTTCGTACCCCTTGGACCACCGCTCTCCGATACTACCCTCGAAGAGGCGGTGCGCCTCGCGAAGATAGTGGGGGAGGCTATAGGCACTCTCGGTCT
>OBLS010000239.1_pt1 | contig 18363 bp, 21 predicted proteins | sample 1519901 | NCBI WGS metagenome assembly OBLS01 (sample SAMEA3113585, study PRJEB22503) | soil metagenome | reverse complement strand
ACGGCGGCCAGGAGGCCTGGGAGGCGATCGACGGCTTCTTCGACGCCGTCCGCGAACGCAGCCGCCCGGTGGCCAGCGAGGAGGCCGGGACCCCATGACCGACCTCGTCTTCGACTGCATCGACGCCCAGGCCGACCGCTACGCGGCCGTCCCCACCCTCCAGCTCAAGCTGCGGATCTCGGAGACCACCGGGGCCCAGGTCCACGCGATCGCCCTGCGCTGCCAGATCCGCATCGAGCCCCAGCGGCGCCGCTACTCGCCCGAGGAGGCCGACGGGCTGCTGGAGCTGTTCGGCGAGCCGCCCCGCTGGGGCGACACCCTCAAGCCGATGCAGTTCGCCACCGTCTCGCTGATGGTGCCCAGCTTCACCGGCAGCATCGAGATCGACCTGCCGGTCCCCTGCACCTACGACTTCGAGGTGGCCGCCTCCAAGTACCTGCACGCCCTCGGCGACGGCGAGGTGCCGCTGCTGCTGCTGTTCAGCGGGACGGTGTTCACCAAGGGGCTCAGCGGCTTCTCGGTCGGCCAGGTGCCCTGGCACAAGGAGGCCAGCTACCGGCTGCCGGTGGCGGTGTGGCGCGAGATCATGGACCGCTTCTTCCCGGGGGCCGGCTGGATCCGGGTGCGCCGCGACACGCTCGACTCGCTGCAGCGCTTCAAGGCCGTCCGGGCCCTGCCGACCTGGGACGACGCCCTGGAGGCGCTGTTCAAAGAGGCCGGGGAGGCCAAGCAGTGAGCGCGCCCTTCCCGTCCTTCGAGCTGGCCCGCAAGGTGGCCGACGCCGTCCTCTACGAGGGCTACCTGCTGTATCCCTACCGGGCCTCGGCGGCCAAGAACCAGGCCCGCTGGCAGTTCGGGGTGCTGATGCCCCGGCTGTGGAGCGAGAGCGGCCCCGACGAGCCCTGGTCGACCCAGACCGAGTGCCTGCTCGAGCCCGAGGGCTCCACCGTGGTCCGGGTGCTGGTCCGGTTCCTGCACGTGCAGTCCAAGACGGTCGAGGCGGTCGACGTCGAGGCCGGGACCTTCAACGAGGTCGCCAGCCTGCCGGTCGACGGCTCCGAGCTGGTCCCCTGGGACGAGGCCACCGAGCAGGAGGTGACCGTCGAGGTCCCGCTGGCCCGGCTGCTGGCCGGCGAGCTGGCCACGCCGTTCGAGCGCCCGGGGGGTCGCCGGGTCGAGCCCGTCCACACCGTGGCCGGCCGGCTGGCCGGGCGGACGGTGCGCCGCCGCTGGCCGGTCATGGGGTCGGTCAGGCTGTCGGCCGAGCGCCTGGAGGGGCCCTACGGCCTGGTCCGGCTGCGCCTCGGGCTGGAGAACGCCAGCGCCTGGAACGACCCGACCGCCGACCGGAGCGTGGCCCTGCGGCACTCGCTGGTCGCGGCCCACAGCCTGCTCGGGATCGACCAGGGGGTGTTCCTGTCCCTGCTCGACCCGCCGGAGTGGGCCAAGCCGGCCGCCGAGGCCTGCCGCAACCTCCACACCTGGCCGGTGCTGATCGGCGACGAGGGCCGGCGCGACGCCATGCTGTCCTCGCCGATCATCCTCTACGACCACCCGACCATCGCCCCCGAGAGCCCGGGCGACCTGTTCGACGCCACCGAGATCGACGAGATCCTGACCCTGCGCACCATGGCCCTCACCGAGGCCGAGAAGCGCGAGGCCAGGGCGACCGACGAGCGGGCGGCGGCGATCATCGACCGGGTCGACAGCATGCCCCCCGAGCTGCTGGAGCGCCTCCACGGCGCCGTCCGCTACCTCGAGGGGGTCGAGGGTGTCGAGGCCGGCGATCCCGGCACGCCGGAGCCCCACCCGCCGGTGGATGGGGCCCCTACCGGGAGGGTAGCCGACGGTGGGGCAGGGGGCGACCGGCTGTCCACAGACCCCGGGCTGGTGCCGTGGTGGGACCCGGGGGCGGACCGGACGGTGTCGCCGGAGACCGACGGGGTGGTGGTGGCCGGGGTCACGGTGGCCAAGGGGAGCCGGGTCTGCCTGCGCCCGGGCCAGCGCCGGGCCGACGCCCAGGACATGTTCCTGGCCGGCCGGCTGGCCACCGTCGAGGCGGTGTTCCTGGACGTCGACGGCAACCGCCACCTGGCCGTCACCCTGGACGAGGACCCGGCGGCCGACCTGCAGCGCTGGCACGGCCGCTACCTGTACTTCTCGCCCGACGAGGTCGAGCCCCGATGAGCCTGTCCGCCGGGCCGCGGCCCAGGGTCCTGGTCGCCGGGGTGGGCAACGTGTTCCTGGGCGACGACGGGTTCGGGGTCGAGGTGGCCAGGCGGCTGGCCGGCGAGACCCTGCCCGGCTGGGTCCGGGTCGGGGACTTCGGCATCCGGGGCGTCCACCTGGCCTACGAGCTGCTCGAAGGCTACGAGGCGGCGATCCTGGTCGACGCCTCGCCCCGCGGGGAGGCGCCGGGAACGGTGTACGTGATCGAGCCCGACCTGGACGGCGAGCCCGACCCGGCCGTCGAGGACGGGACAGGGGTGCTGGTCGACGCCCACGGCATGGAGCCGGACGCGGTGTTCGCCCTGCTCAAGGCCCTGGGTGGCGACATCCCGAAGCTGCTCGTGGTCGGCTGCGAGCCGGCCGAGGTGTCGGAGCGGATGGGGCTCAGCCCGCCGGTGGCGGGCGCGGTCGACCAGGCCATGGCCGTCGTCCGCGAGCTGATCGGTGAGCACGAGAGCGGGAAGGGGGGATGAGCATGCTTCGCCGGGTGGTGCTTGGCGCCGCGCTGGTCGGCCTGGTCGCGGTCCTGCGCAAGTCGGTACCGGACCTCGCCCGCTACTTCAAGATCCGTCAGATGTGAGGGAGGGCGCGTTGCACGAGCTGGGCCTGTGCGAGGGCATCCTCGAGGCGGTGGAGCGGCGGGCCGCCGGTCGCCGCGTGACCCGCGTCCGGGTCCGGGTGGGGGCGCGGCACCGGGTGGTCGACTCGGCCTTCGACCAGTCGTTCGCGCTGGTGTCCCAGGGCACGGTGGCCGACGGCGCGGCCGTCGACCTGGTGGTCGTGCCGGTGCGGGTCACCTGCCTGGACTGCGGGCACGAGGCCGAGGCCACCGACGCCCTCGCCGCCTGCTCGGCCTGCGGCGGGCTCGATCTGGAGACCAAGGGCGGCGACGAGCTGATCCTGGAGGCCATCCACGTGGAGGAAGAAGATGTGTCTAGGCATCCCGGGTGAGATCGTCGAGTTCATGGACGACCGCCCCGACCTGGCCAAGGTCGACGTCAGCGGGGTCAAGCGGGCGATCAACATCGGCCTGCTCGAGGACGAGAAGCTGGAGCCGGGCGACTGGGTGCTGATCCACGTCGGCTTCGCCCTGTCCAAGATCGACGAGGAGGAGGCCAAGGCCGCCCTCGACTTCCTCGAGGGGATCGGCCAGGCCTACGCCGACGAGCTGGCCGCCCTGGCCGACTCCAAGATCGAGTAGCGAGAGGAGGCCGCAGCGTGCGCTTCGTCGACGAGTTCCGCGACGCCGAGAAGGCCCAGGCCCTGGCCGCCCAGATCGCCGCCCTGTGCGAGCCGGGCCGGCAGTACAAGTTCATGGAGGTGTGCGGCGGCCACACCCACACCATCTACAAGCACGGCCTCGAGGACTACCTGCCCGAGAGCATCACCCTGGTCCACGGGCCGGGCTGCCCGGTCTGCGTGATCCCCATGGGCCGGGTGGACGACGCCATCTTCATCGCCCAGCAGCCGGACGTGATCATGACCTCGTTCGGGGACATGATGCGGGTCCCGGGCAGCAACGGCGCCTTCTTCGACGCCACCGCCAGGGGCGCCGACATCCGGATGGTCTACTCGCCCCTGGACAGCCTGAAGATCGCCAAGCAGAACCCGGACAAGCGGGTCGTGTTCATGGCCATCGGGTTCGAGACCACCGCCCCCTCCAGCGCCATGACCGTGCTCCGGGCCAAGGCCGTCGGGATCGAGAACTTCTCGATCTTCTGCAACCACGTCACCATCATCCCGGCCATCAAGGCCATCCTCGACTCGCCCGACCTGCGCCTGGACGGCTTCATCGGGCCGGGGCACGTGTCGACGGTGATCGGCTGCCGGCCGTACGAGTTCATCGCCCGCGACTACGGCAAGCCGCTGGTCTGCGCCGGGTTCGAGCCGCTGGACCTGCTCCAGTCGATCTACATGCTGATGCTGCAGTTGCGGGACGGCCGCTCCGAGGTCGAGAACCAGTACTCGCGGGTGGTGCCCTGGGACGGCAACCTCAAGGCCCTCGAGGTCATCAACGAGGTCATGGAGCTGCGCCCCTACTTCGAGTGGCGCGGGCTCGGCTTCATCTCCCACTCGGCCCTGCGGGTGCGCGAGGAGTACGCGAGCTTCGACGCCGAGCGGCAGTTCCTGGTCCCCGGGGTGCGGGTCGCCGACCCCAAGGCCTGCCAGTGCGGCGAGGTCCTCAAGGGCGTGCTCAAGCCCTGGGAGTGCAAGGTCTTCGGCACCGCCTGCACCCCCGAGACGCCCATCGGCACCTGCATGGTCTCGCCCGAGGGGGCCTGCGCCGCCTACTACAACTTCGGCCGCTTCACCCGCGAGCGGGTCAAGGAGGCGACCAGGTCGTGACCTCGCAGCACCAGCGGTACCAGGAGCTGAGCCGCGAGGAGCAGGTCCTCCAGCGGATCGAGAAGGCGCGCGCCCGCAAGGCCAAGCTCAAGGAGGAGCGGATCACCCTGTCGCACGGGTCGGGCGGCAAGGCGACCCAGACGCTGATCGAGGCCGTGTTCCTGGAGGCGTTCGCCAACCCGCTGCTGGCGCCGCTGGAGGACGGGGCCGTGCTGGCCGCCCACGGCGGGCGGCTGGCCTTCACCACCGACTCCTATGTGGTGTCGCCGCTGTTCTTCCCCGGCGGCGACATCGGCGACCTGGCCGTCAACGGGACCGTCAACGACCTGGCGGTGAGCGGGGCCAGGCCGCTGTGGCTGTCGGCCGGGTTCATCCTCGAGGAGGGGTTCCCGGTGGCCGACCTGGAGCGGATCGTCGGCTCCATGGCCGCCGCGGCCGAGCGGGCCGGGGTCCAGATCGTCACCGGCGACACCAAGGTGGTGCAGCGGGGCAAGGCCGACGGCTGCTACGTCAACACCGCCGGGGTCGGGGTGATCGAGCGCCCGCTGGAGCTGGGGATCGCCACCGCCCGGCCCGGCGACGCGGTGATCGTGTCCGGGCCGATCGGCGAGCACGGCATCACCGTCATGCTGGCCAGGGGCGAGCTGGACATCGAGTCCGAGGTCACCTCGGACACGGCCCCGCTCAACGAGCTGGTCGAGCGGCTGCTCGACGCCGCCCCGGGGGTCCGCGGCCTGCGCGACGCGACCCGCGGCGGGGTCGCCACCATCTGCAACGAGGTGGCCAGGGCGGCCGGGGTCGCGGTGGTGGTCGAGGAGGAGGCGGTCCCGGTCCGCCCGGACGTCCGCGGGGCCTGCGAGCTGCTCGGCATCGACCCCCTGTACGTGGCCTGCGAGGGCCGGCTGGTCGCGGTCGTGGACGGCGACCAGGTCGACGCGGCCATGGGCGCGCTGCGCTCCCACCCCCTGGGCGAGGGCGCCGCCGTCATCGGCCGGGTCAGGGACGACCCGCCCGGCCTCGTGCTGCTGAAGACGTCGTTCGGCGGGACCCGGATCGTCGACCTCCTGGTCGGCGACCCCCTGCCACGGATCTGCTGAAAGGGGCTGGGCATGGACGAGCGCGAGGAGATCGAGCAGGTGCAGCCGGCCGGGGAGCAGGAGCCGGGCGGGCTGGTGCCGCCGTACGAAGGCCGCCAGACGGAGATGAAAGAGGGCTACGAGGAGCACACCGAGAAGGTCTTCCACGGCGCCGACGACGTCGAGCCCGGCCCCGGCCGCGAGATCTCCGACGAGGAGCGCGAGGGGGTCCCCCCGACCGACATGGACGCCGAATCCCCGCTCGGGGTCGGGGTCAGCATGACCCGCCGCGGCGAGGACGTCGACAAGCAGGAGGACGAGCCGGGGCGCGACGAGACCGGCACCAAGGGCGCCTCCGACCGCCCGGTCGGCACCTCCGACGAGCGCGACTCGACCTCGGTCGACCCCAACGAGACCGAGTCCGGCGGCCCCACCATGCCCGCCGGCGACCAGGGCGGGTAGTCCGCCTAGCCGCCCGAGGCTCGTAGCCGGGCGCCGGCCACGGCGGCCTGGCCGAGGCTGATGCCGCCGTCGTTCGGGGGGACCCGGGAGTGGGTCAGGACCCGGAACCCCGCCCGCTCAAGGGCCGTGACCGTCCGTTCCAGGAGGAGCAGGTTCTGGAAGACCCCGCCGGAGAGGGCGACGGTGGTCAGGCCGGTGTCGTCGCGGACGGCCTGGCAGGCGGCGACGGTGGTGGCGGCCAGGCCGTTGTGGAAGCGGGCGGCGATCAGGGGGGGTGCGACCCCCGCCTCGAGCTCGGCGGCGACGGCGCGCACCAGGCTGGTCCCGGCCAGCCGCAGGAGGCCGCCGTCGGCCTTGTCGATCTCGGCGGGGTAGGCGGCCGTCTCGGCCGGGTCGGCCAGCTGCTCCAGCTCGGCGGCCGCCTGGCCCTCGTAGTTGACGCTGTCCCGGACCCCGAGGATGGCGGCCACGGCGTCGAACAGGCGGCCGGCGCTCGAGGTCGCCGGTGAGGCCGTGCCCGAGCGGGCCAGGCCGACCACCTGCTCCCAGCGGTCCCGGTGGCGCCCGGCCACGGCCAGGCCCTCGGGGACCTGCCCGGCGAAGGCGGCATCGAGCCAGGCGGCGGCCATCCGCCACGGCTCCTTGATGGCCGCGGTCCCGCCGGGCATGGCCACCACCTCCAGGTGCCCGGCCCGCCGGAACCCCTCCAGGTCGGCCGTGAGCAGCTCCCCGCCCCAGATGGTCCCGTCGGTGCCGTAGCCGAGGCCGTCGAAGGCGACCCCGATCACCGGCCCGGGCTCGCCGTTGTCGGCCAGGCAGGCGGCCACGTGGGCGTGGTGGTGCTGCACGCCCTCCAGCTCGACCCCGTCCAGCTCCAGGGCGTACTTGGTCGACAGGTACTCGGGGTGCAGGTCGTGGGCGACCACCTCCGGCTCGACCGCGAACAGGCGCCGGAAGTGCCCGACCCCCTCGGTGAAGGAGCGGTAGGTCTCGTAGTTCTCGAGGTCGCCGATGTGGTGGGAGAGGAACGCGTAGGTCCCCTTGGCCAGGCAGAAGGTGTGCTTGAGCTCGGCCCCGCAGGCCAGCACGTGCCGGGGGAACGGCCAGGGCAGGGCCAGCGGCTGGGGCGCGAACCCCCGCGAGCGCCGCAGGGGCAGCTCGCGCCCGCCGAAGGCGCGCACCACCGAGTCGTCCGCCCGCACGTGGATCGGCCGGTCGTGGCCAAGGAACCAGTCGGCGATCCCGCCGAGCCGCTCCCTGGCCTCCTCGTCCCGGTAGGCGATGGGCTCGTCGGAGACGTTCCCGCTGGTGAGCACGATCGGCCGCCCGACCTCGGCCAGCAGCAGGTGGTGCAGGGGCGTGTAGGGCAGCATCACCCCGAGCGACCGGTTCCCGGGAGCCACCGCCCGGGCCACGGCCGTCCCCTCCAGGCGCCGCAGCAGGACGATCGGGCGGCGGGGGCTGGCCAGCATGGCCGCCTCCACCGGGTCGACCCGGCCGAGGGCCCTGGCCCCGGCGAGGTCGGCCACCATCACCGCGAACGGCTTGTCCTCGCGGTGCTTGCGGGCCCGCAGGGCGGCCACCGCCGGCTCGCTGGCCGCATCCGCGGCCAGGTGGTAGCCGCCGAGGCCCTTGACGGCCACCACCGCCGCCTCCCGAAGCCGGGCCGCAGCCCCGGCCAGCGGCTCCTCTCCGGCGGCCCGCCCCTCCCGGTCGAGCAGGGCCAGCGCCGGGCCGCAGGCCGGGCAGCACACCGGCTGGGCGTGGAAGCGCCGGTCGGCCGGGTCGTGGTACTCGCGGGCGCAGTCGGCGCACATGGCGAAGCCGGCCATGGTGGTGGCCGGCCGGTCGTAGGGGACGTCGGTGACGATGGTGAAGCGCGGCCCGCAGTTGGTGCAGTTGACGAACGGGTAGCGGTAGCGCCGGTCGGCCGGGTCGGCCAGCTCGCGCAGGCAGTCGGCACAGGTGGCGGTGTCGGGCGAGACCAGCGTCTGCCGTTGCCCGCCGGTCTTGCTGGGGGCGATCGCGAACCCCGGGGTGCCGGTGGGGGCGAGCGGGGTCGCGGTGACCCGCTCGATCACGGCCAGCGGCGGCGCCTCGGCCGACAGCGCCTCCAGGAACCGCTCGACCGTGTCGGCCGCCCCCTCGACCTCGACGAACACCCCGCCGGCGTCGTTGCCGACCAGCCCGGCCAGCCCCAGCCGCCCGGCCAGGGCGTGCACGAACGGCCGGAAGCCGACCCCCTGCACGATCCCCTCGACCCGCACCCGGGTCCGCGTGAGCGCCATGGTCCCAGCAGCTTACGATGCTGGGTATGGTCGACGAGGCGCTGCTCCAGCGGACCCGGGAACGGGTGCTGGCCTGGTTTGCGGAAGCGGGGCGGGACCTGCCCTGGCGGGCCACCCGGGACCCCTACCGGGTGCTGGTGGCCGAGGTGCTGGCCCAGCAGACCCAGGCGGCGCGGGCGGCCGCGGCCTGGCCCCGGTTCCTGGAGCGGTTCCCGGACGTGCACGCCCTGGCCGCGGCCGCCCCGGCCGAGGTGCTGCGGGCCTGGCAGGGCCTCGGCTACAACCGCCGGGCCCTGGCCCTGCGCCAGACGGCCCAGGCGGTGGTGGAGCGCGGCGGCTGGCCGGGCACGGTCGAGGAGCTGGCCGAGCTGCCCGGGGTCGGCCCGTACACGGCCAGGGCGGTCGCCTGCTTCGCCCTGGAGCAGCCGGTCGCCCCGGTCGACACCAACGTCGCCCGGGTCCTGGTCAGGTCCCTCGTCGGCACCGACCCCGCCCAGCTGACCCCGGCCGCCCGCCAGCGCCTGGCCGACCAGGCCCTCCCGGGCCCCGCCGAGGAACCGCCCCGGCCCGGCGCCTCCGGCACCGCCTGGGCGTGGTCCTCGGCGCTGATGGACGTCGGCGCCCTCCACTGCCGGCCCCGGCCGCGCTGTGGGGGCTGCCCGTTGGAGCTGACCTGCCGGTGGCGGGCCCTCGGGCCGGCGGCGCCGCCGCCGCGGCCCCGGGCCCAGGCGCCGTTCGCCACCTCCGACCGGCGCTGGCGGGGCGCGGTGGTGCGGGCCCTGGCCGCCGCCCCCGAGGGCCTGGAGCGGACCGCCCTGGCCGACCAGGTCCAGGCGGGCGCCGCCGACCGGCCGACCGGCTGGTTCGACACCCTGCTGGCCCGCCTCGAGTCCGAGGGCATGATCGCCACCGGCCCCGACGGCCGCCTGCGCCTGCCCGCGTAAGCTGGTTGCCCGAAGGAAGGAGCGCAGATGGCTGAGAGCAAAGCCAACTGGGACCAGGTCGGCGAGGACTTCCGGGCCCTCGGCCGCCAGGTCAAGCAGCACTACGACGAGCAGCCCCGCCCCGGGCAGCCGGAGGCCGGCCAGGCGTCGCCGTCGGCCGACCGCCGCAAGGTCGACGAGACCCTGCAGAAGCTGACCGACTCGCTCGAGCAGGCGTTCAGCGCCCTCGGCGACGTCATCCGCGACCCGCAGTTCGGCGAGCAGACCAAGAAGGCCGCCGGCTCCCTGAGCGACGCCCTGAACGCCACCTTCGCCGAGGCCAGCGAGCGCTTCAAGAAGAAGTAGGCGGCTCCGGCCGTTCCAGCTCGACGGTGCCGCCGGTGCGCCAGTAGACCTTGACCGAGCGCGACCCCGACGGCGCCGGCTCGTCGGCCCGGTCGAGGAAGCCGTCGTCGACCAGGTAGCGCCGGAGCATGGCGTAGTCGGGGTGGTAGCGCCCGAGCAGCTCGTTGACCTCCCGCTCGGGGTAGCGCCGGCCTGGCTCGAACAGCCCGGCCAGGTGGTCGAGGACGACCAGGCGCTTGCCGTGGGCGGCCGGCATGGCCAGCAGGCGGCCGTTGTGCACGAACCGCCGCAGCACGTCGGCCTCGGGCGACCCGGCGGCTGGGCCGGGCGGCCCACCGCCCTGCCCCTCGGAGCCGCCGGCCCCGGCGACCACGGATCCGGTGTCCGCCGGCCGCCTGGCCGCCGTCTTGAGGGCCTCGGTGCGGACCCGGTAGCCCTTGCCGGCCCCGCCTTCGAGCAGTCCGCCGGCGACCAGGCGGCTCAGCGCCCTCGCCGCCTCCCTGGGCTCCAGGCCGGCCCGCTCGGCCACCTCGGCCAGCGTGTCGGCGCCCAGGGTGACCGCGGCCAGCGCCCTGAGCCGGTCCGGCTCGGCCAGCAGCGCCAGCAGCTCCCTGGCTCCGGGGGACTCCTCCATGTCCCCATTGTGGACGACATTCGATTGTCGTCGTCGCGTGCTAGCCTTTGGCCTGGTGAGGGCGCGTGCCGGCGCCCTGCCGGCGGGCATCGGGCGCGCCGGCCCGGGCCGAGGCCCGGCGCGACGGCGGGGGCGATTTTCGAACGTGGCCAGGACAGTCCGGACCGCCTATGCCTGCACCGAGTGCGGGGCCGCCAGCCCGCGCTGGGTCGGCCGCTGCCCGGCCTGCGGCGCCTGGAACAGCCTGGTCGAAGAGGTGCTGGAGCGGACCGCCCCGGCCAGGGCGTCAGGCCCGGTGACGGCCCCGGTGCCGATCACCGAGGTCGCCGCCCAGACCGGCGCCCACCGTCCCACCGGGGTCGAGGAGCTCGACCGGGTCCTGGGCGGTGGCCTGGTCCCCGGTTCGGTGGTCCTGCTGGCCGGCGAGCCCGGCATCGGCAAGTCCACCCTGCTGCTGGGCGTGCTCGCCGGCATGGCCGCCGACGGGCCGGTGCTGTACGTCTGCGCCGAGGAGTCGCGCGAGCAGGTCCGGCTGCGGGCCGAGCGCCTGGGGGCCCTCCACCCCGGGCTGCTGCTGGCCGCCGAGACCGACCTCGGGGCCGTCCGCACCCTGGTCGAGCAGGTCCGGCCGGCCGTGGTCGTGGTCGACTCGGTCCAGACGGTCGCCGACCCGGAGCTGGCCGGCGCCCCCGGCGGGGTCGGCCAGGTCCGCGAGGTCGCCGCCCAGCTGGTGCGGCTGGCCAAGGAGCGCTCGATCGCCACCTTCCTGGTCGGCCAGGTCACCAAGGAGGGCGCCGTCGCCGGCCCCAAGACCCTCGAGCACCTGGTCGACGTGGTCCTCAACTTCGAGGGCGACCAGCACCACGCCCTGCGCCTGGTCCGCTGCACCAAGAACCGCTTCGGCCCGGCCTACGAGGTCGGCTGCTTCGAGATGACCGAGGCCGGCCTGGAGCCGCTGGCCGACCCGTCACGGCTGTTCCTGTCGGCCCGCTCGGCCGGGGTCCCCGGGGTGGCCTGCACGGTCAGCCTGGAGGGCCGGCGGCCGCTCGTCACCGAGGTCCAGGCGCTGGTCGTGCCCACCGGGGTGGCCGTGCCCCGGCGCACCGCCCAGGGCCTGGACGCCGGCCGCCTGGCCATCCTGGTCGCCGTGCTCGACCGCCGGGCCCGCATCGGCCTGGCCGGCAACGACGTGTTCGCCGCCACCGCCGGCGGGGTCAGGATCACCGAGCCCGCGGCCGACCTGGCCATCTGCCTGGCCCTGGCCTCGGCCGCCCGCGACCGGCAGGTCCCGGCCGACCTGATCACCATCGGCGAGGTCGGCCTGGGCGGCGAGGTCCGCCCGGTCCCGCAGCTGCCCCGGCGCCTGGCCGAGGCGGCCCGGCTCGGCTTCCGCCGCGCCCTGGTCCCGGCCACCGGCCTCCCCAAGGGGGCCAGGGGGGCCGCCGACATCGAGCTGGACCCGGTCGGCTCGGTCGCCGAGTCCCTGTCCGTCCTGGCCACGGCCCCACCCGGGGCCCCGCGCCCGCCGAAGCTGGGGGTGGTGCCCCGATGAGTCTGGACGACCGCCTGCTCGAGGTGCTGCGCCAGGTCGCCCCGGGGACGGCCCTGCGGCCCGGGCTGGAGCGGATCCTCCGGGCCAACACCGGGGCCCTGGTCGTGCTCGGCTCGCCGCCCCAGGTGGAGGCGCTGTTCACCGGCGGGTTCCAGATCGACGTGCCGTTCACCGCCCAGCGCCTCTCCGAGCTGGCCAAGATGGACGGCGCCATGGTCCTGGACGAGACCGCCACCCGCATCCTCTGGGCCAACGTCCACCTGATGCCCGACCCGGCCATCCCGACGGTCGAGACCGGCACCCGCCACCGCACCGCCGAGCGGGTGGCCAGGCAGGCCGGGGTGCCGGTGATCTCGGTGTCCCACTCGATGCGCACCATCACCCTGTACGTCGAGGACTGGCGCCACGTGCTCGAGGACGTCGGCGCGGTGCTGTCGCGGGCCAACCAGGCGGTGGCCGCCCTCGACCACTACCGGGCCCGCTTCGACGAGGCCAGCGCCGCCCTCGACGCCCGCGAGCTGCACGGCCAGGCCACCCTGCTGGATGTCCTGACCCTGCTCGGCCGGGCCGAGATGGTGCGCCAGGTGGCCCGTGAGCTGGAGCAGTACGTGGCCGAGCTGGGCAGCGACGGCCGCCTGCTCCGGCTCCAGCTGGAGGAGCTGAGCGCCGGCGTCGACGAGGAGGAGCGCCTGGCCGTCCGCGACCACCTCCGGGCCCGTCCCGGGTGGGAGGTGCCCGCCGTGCTGGCCGAGCTGAGCCGCCTGACCCCGGAGGAGCTGCTGGACATGGCCGCCGTGGCCAAGGCGATCGACCTCACCGGCGACCCCGAGACGCTGGACGCGGCCCAGGTCCCGCGCGGCTACCGCCTGCTGGCCAGGGTGCCGCAGCTGCCACCGTCGGTGGTCGACCGGGTGGTGGAGCGTTTCGGCTCGCTCAAGGTCATCATGGCCGTCGGGCCCGAGGACCTGGAGGAGGTCGAGGGCGTCGGCGCCGGCCGGGCCCGGCTGCTGCGCGAGGGGCTCAGGCGCCTCGCCGATGGTGCCCGGCCTGAGGCCGACGAGTGAGCCCGGGTACGTCAATCAGGCCATCTACCTGCGACTTCGTTTGTACGCAACCCCTCAGAAATGTTATCCTGATTTGTGTTCCGTTCGAGGGAAGGGGTTTTCGCGTATGTTCAAGGTCGGCGACAGCGTCATCTACCCACAGCATGGGGCCGCGGTCATCGAGGGCCTCCAGGATCGTGAGGTAGGCGGCGAGACCAGGGAGTACCTGGTCCTCAAGCTGACGTATGGCGACCTGACCCTCATGGTGCCCCGCGACAACTGCCAGGAGGTCGGGATCCGCGAGGTCTGCAGCTCCGAGGACGTCGAGGGCGTCTTCGAGATCCTGCGCACTGGCGAGTCCTCGACCCAGGGCAACTGGAGCCGTCGCTTCAAGGGCAACATCGAGCGCCTCCAGTCCGGCGACATCTTCCAGGTCGCCGAGGTCGTCCGTGACCTCACCGTCCGCGACCGCGAGAAGGGCCTGTCGGCCGGGGAGAAGCGCATGCTCCAGCGCTCCCGGCAGATCCTGGTCTCCGAGCTGGTGCTCGCCTGCCACTGTGACGAGGGCAAAGCCATCCTGCTGGTCGACGAGGCGCTCGAGTCGTAGCCAGACCAGATCCGCTGACCACGCCCACCGCCACCCCGGCGGTGGGCGTGGTCGTGCCCGCGGCCGGTTCCGGCCGCCGCCTCGGCGGTGGCGCCAAGGCGCTGGTCCGCCTGGCCGGCCGGGCCATGCTGGCCCACGCCGTCGAGGCGATGGAGGCCAACCAGTGCACCGTCGCGGTGGTGGTGGTCAGCCATCCCGACGCCCTCGACGCCACCGCCAAGCTGCTCGCCGACGAGGGCCTGGCCAAGGTGACCGCGCTGGTCGCCGGCGGGCCGACCCGCCAGGCCAGCGTGGCCGCCGGCCTCCGGGCGCTGCCGCCCGAGCCCGGCTACGTGGTCGTCCACGACGCCGCCCGCCCCCTGGTCGCCCCGGGCGCGGTCGACCGCATGCTGGAGCTGCTCCTGGAGGCCGGCCTGGCCGGCGTGGTCCCCGGGGTGCCGGTGATCGACACCATCCGCCGGGTCGACGAGGCCCAGCGCTCCACCGGCATCGTCGACCGTGAGCAGCTGCGTTCCATGCAGACCCCCCAGCTGTTCGTCCGCGAGGTGCTGGAGCGGGCCTACCGGCTGGCCCTCCGGGACGGGGTCGAGGCGACCGACGAGGCCGCCCTGGTCGAGCTGGCCGGCCACCCGGTCCAGGTCGTCCCAGGCGATCCCGAGAACCTGAAGGTGACCACCCCGCTCGACCTGGCCATCGCCGAGACCCTCCTGGCCCGCCGCCGCGGAGCCGGTGGAGGGTTCCCGTGACCCTGCCGCCGCTGCGGGTCGGCCAGGGGCTGGACGCGCACCCGCTGGTCGCCGGGCGGGCGCTGGTCCTGGGCGGGGTGACCGTCCCGTTCGAGCTCGGCCTGGACGGCCACTCCGACGCCGACGTGGTCGCCCACGCGGCCTGCGACGCCGTCCTGGGCGCGGCCGGCCTGCCCGACCTCGGCCACCACTTCCCCTCGGCCGACCCCCGCTGGGAGGGCGCCTCCAGCATCGACCTCTGCGCCAGGGTGGCCGAGCTGGTCGCGGCCAGCGGCTGGGCCCCGGTCAACCTGGACGTGGTCGTGGTCTGCGACCGGCCCCGCCTCGGCGGCCTCACGGCCACCATGGCCGCCAACCTGGCCGCCGCCCTCGGCCTTGAGCCGTCCCGGGTCCGGGTCACCGCCAAGGCCACCGACGGCCTCGGCTTCGCCGGCCGGGGCCAGGGGATCGCCGCCAGCGCGGTCTGCCTGGCCGCTGAGCAGCCGGTTCGCGGGTAGGATACGAGCTTCACCCGCCCGATCCGACCCCGGAGCCGAACTCCCGTGGCCCTCCAGCTCCACAACACCCTGACCCGTGCCAAGGAGCCGTTCGTGCCCCGCGACGAGGGCCGGGTCGGGATCTACCTGTGCGGGATCACCGTCTACGGCGAGCCCCACGTCGGCAACCTGCGCAACGTCGTCGTGTTCGACGTCCTCCGCCGGCACCTGGCCGCCTCCGGCTACGACGTGCTGTACGTCCGCAACTACACCGACGTCGACGACAAGATCATCAACGCCGCCGGCCACGACCCGCTGCAGGCGTTCGTGGTCGCCGAGCGCTGGACCAGGGTCTACGACGAGATCACGGCCGCCCTGGGCGTGCAGCCGCCCGACATCGCGCCCCGGGCCAGCGGCCACATCCCGGAGATGCTGGCCCTGATCGCCAGCCTGGTCGACGCCGGCATCGCCTACCAGGCCGGCGGCGACGTCTACTTCGCCGTCGGCAAGTGGCCCGAGTACGGGCGGCTGTCCGGCCGCGACCTGGCCGAGCTCCAGGCCGGCGCCCGGGTCGAGGTCAACCCGGACAAGCGCGACCCGCTCGACTTCGCCCTCTGGAAGGGCGCCAAGCCCGGCGAGCCCGCCTGGGACTCCCCCTGGGGCCCGGGCCGGCCCGGCTGGCACATCGAGTGCTCGGCCATGGCCGGCAAGTACCTGGGCTGCGCCTTCGACATCCACGGCGGTGGCGAGGACCTGATCTTCCCTCACCACGAGAACGAGATCGCCCAGTCCGAGGCGGCCACCGGCGAGCCCTTCGCCCGCTACTGGCTCCACAACGCCTTCCTCGAGCTCAAGGGCGAGAAGATGGCCAAGTCCGTTGGCAACGTGGTCAGCCCGCGCGAGCTCCTGGCCCGCCACCGCGGCGTCGTCCTCCGCTACGCCCTCCTGGGCGCCCACTACCGCAGCCCCCTCGAGTTCTCCGAGGAGGTCCTGGCCGACGCCGCCGCCAGCTACGACCGCCTGGCCACCTTCGCCACCAACACCGCCCGGGCCCTCGGGGACCAGGGTGGGTCGGGGACCGGGGGCGCGGCGGGCCCGGCGGGCCCGTCCAGCTGGCGGGACCGGTTCGAGGCCGCCCTCGACGACGACCTGAACGTCCCCGCCGCCCTGGCCGTGCTGTTCGACCTGGTCGCCGAGTCCAACCCCCTGATCGCCAAGCTGGAGCACGGCGACACCGCCGTGGCCGGCGACCTCCGGGACCGGTTCGCCACCTTCCTCGCCCTGACCGCCCGCCTGGGCTTCACCCCCCTCGACGACCTCCCCGACCCGGCGGCCTTCCGCCCCGTCCTCGCCCTCCTCCTCGACCTCCGCGAACGGGCCCGCGCGGCCCGCGACTTCGCCGTCGCCGACGCCATCCGCGACCGCCTCGCCCACGCCGGCATCCGGGTCGAAGACCGCCCCGGCGGCCCCCGATGGCACCTCATCCCCTAGACGGCGGCCGCCAGGAAGGCCGCGGCCGCCGCAGGCGCGACCAGCCCCCCCGGCGCGAGCGCGACGGCGGGGGAGAGGTGCGCCGCCCCCAGGCCCCGTCCGAGAAGCGCCGGGCCAGCTCCGGCGCCCGCCAGGCCAAGCAGTCCCGCCGCCGCACCCAGCTCGACGCGGCCAGGGAGGCGGTCCGCCCCGGTCAGGGCCGCACCCTGATCGAGGGCCGCCGCCCGATCGTCGAGGCCCTGCGGGCCGGCCGCCCCATGGACCGCATCCTGCTCGCCTCCGGCGCCGGCCGGGCCGCCCTGGGCGACCTCCTCGACCTCGCCCAGCGCCGCGGCGTCGAGGTCCAGACCGTCCCCCGCTCCCTGATCGACGCCGAAGCCCGCAGCGGCGCCCATCAGGGCGTCCTGGCCGTCGTGGCCCCCATCCAGCCGATCGGCCTGACCGAGCTCCTGGCCGCCCCCCTGGCCGGCCGCGAGCCCCCCTTCTTCCTCGCCCTCGACGGCATCGAAGACCCCCACAACCTCGGCGCCCTGGCCCGCAGCGCCGAAGCCGCCGGCTGCCACGGCCTGATCGTCCCCCGCCACCGCAGCGCCCCCCTCTCCGCCGTCGCCATCAAGTCCTCCGCCGGCGCCCTCGAGCACCTCCCCGTCGCCGAGGTCCCCAACCTGGCCCGCGCCATCGAGCAGCTCCAGGCCTCCGGCATCTGGACCATCGGCCTCGACGGCACCGCCGACACCAGCCTGTTCACCCTCTCCCTGGCCGACGAGCCCGTCTGCATCGTCGTCGGAAGCGAAGGCACCGGCCTCCACCGCCTCGTCCGCGACTCCTGCGACGCCCTGGTCCACATCCCCATGTCCGGCCAGATCGAAAGCCTCAACGCCTCCGTCGCCGGAGCCCTCGCCCTCTTCGAAGTCCACCGCCGCCGCCACCCACCCCCCTGATCACGTACCCTTGCCCCACACCCGCTGGCGTGGCGCAACCGGCAGCGCAGCTGTCTTGTAAACAGCAGGTTGGGGGTTCGAGTCCCCCCGCCAGCTCGCATAAGCGCAGGTCTCGTTCGCGCCGAAGGCGCACCCGCCGCTTCGCTACGTTGTGTGCCGCGCGCCTCCCGGCTGGGCTGCCTGCCGCAATCAGCGGGGCAGCGATCTATCGGCCCGGTTGGTTAGGATGCGGTGTCGTCGCCGTGCGTGTGTATGGGACCCACGACCGGGAGGGCAGCATGACCGCCCGTCTTCGCGGTGCGCCGCTGCGGTTCGCGACCTACCTGGCTCCCAACATGGTGCCGGTGTACCGGTTCCTGGCCGACCGGATCGGCGAGCGTCTGGGCCGTCCGGTCGAGTTGATGGTCGGCGCCTCCTTCGACCAGTTCGAGCGGGGCGAGGCTGACCTGGGGGTGATCTGTGGGCTGCCGTATGTCTGGCTGGCCGCCCGCCGCCCCCGACCGGTCGAGCCGCTGGCTGCCCCGGTCCTGGCTGGCGACCGCTATGGCGGGCGGCCCGTCTACTACTCCGACGTGATCGTCCGGCGCGACAGCCCGATCGGGTCCCTGGAGGAACTGCGGGGCTGCTCGTGGGCCTACAACGAGCCGGCGTCCCACTCCGGCCACACCGTCACCCTCTACAGCCTGGTCCGCATGGGCGCCCGGCCCGGGTTCTTCGGCCGGGTGGTCGAGGCCGGCTTCCACCAGCGGGCCATCCGCCTGGTCCACGCTGGCGTCATGGACGCGGCCGCGATCGACTCCCAGGTCCTGGCCGTCGAGCTTCGCGATCACCCGGACCTCACCGGCCTGCGCGTTGTTGGCTCCTTCGGACCATCTACCATCCAGCCGGTGGTGGCCGCCAGCTGCCTCCCCGGCCGGCTCAAGGAGCAGGTCCAGAACCTGCTGGTCGAGCTCGGCGACGACCCGACCGCACGGACCACGCTCGCTCAGGGTTTCGTCGACCGCTTCACCCCGGTCGATGACGCCGCCTACGACGACATCCGGGCGATGCTCGCCACCATCGAGGCCGCCGGCTGGACCAGCCTCACCCAGGCCGCCATGGCACCCGAACCCAACGCCGGCAACCGTCCGCCGGCGAGGGTTAGCTGACCCTGGCCATGCGGTTGCCTTCCACTACGCTCCCT
>OBLS010000238.1_pt1 | contig 18387 bp, 16 predicted proteins | sample 1519901 | NCBI WGS metagenome assembly OBLS01 (sample SAMEA3113585, study PRJEB22503) | soil metagenome | reverse complement strand
CGTCTGGGCCGCCATGCTGGCACTGGATTTGTTCAGCCTGATCCGGACGGGACAGCTCGGAACGCGACGATACAGGCTCCAGCGTAGTCTGGCTCCCATGCGTTTCGAGTGCGCCGCCGCCCGCAAGGATCTGGGCTGGCGACCGCGCGTCACTCTGGCGCAGGGCCTGGCCCGTGTTCTGGAAGGCGATACTCGCCAGCCTGCATGACCGGATCTCCTCGAGCTAAAGCGCCGGCCCGCTCTCCTTCTCGAGCATCGCCTTCCTGACCAGCGGGATCGGCGGGCCACCGTACGAGAGAAACGCGTCGTGGAATTGCTTCCACGCTTCGCGCCCTCCCCGATTCCGCGTCCAGTCCTCCCTGAGCTTCTGTATCATCAGCTTGCCCATCGTGTAGTTCAGGTATGCCGGATCGTATGTTCCACGGGCGGCCTGCTGTCGAGCGTTGCCCGGATCCTGAAACGCCTGCTCTCGGAACATCCGCTCTGACTCTGTGATAGTCATCCCTTTTGTGTGCAACCCAATGGCGGACAGGTAGCGCACATTGCGGAGCAGCGCGTTCGACAGCTGCCCGATCTGCACCTCTGGATCGCCTTCACCAAGCCCGGCCTCCAGCATCATGTACTCGGTATAATGAGCCCACCCTTCGGCGAATGCGTAGCCTACGAACACCTGCCCGAACTTCGACGCGGCGCGGTTGGAGTGCAGGAAGTTCAGGAAGTGACCGGGCCAGACTTCATGTACGCTGGTGAACAGAAGGTCAGCGACACCCGGGATATACGCTGCCTGCTCAGCTGCCGACCAGGTCGTGTCCGGCGGGGCGATGTAGTAGATCGACGGAATGTTCTTTTCGTAGGGCCCGGGAATGTCGATGTACGCGGAGTTGAAGCGCTGATAGGGCGGCGACTCTCGCACCAGAGCCCGTTCGCGCGCCGGAATGGAGACGATGTCTCCTGCCCGGACGAATGCCTCCAGTGTGTCGAGCTGCCTCCGCGCCTCGGCTACAGCTCCGTTGGGCGGCTTGTGAGCATTCATCCGCAACACGCACTGGGAGAGCGTAGCACGGCGAGCAAACGCCCGGCAGGCACGTCGTAACGCATTGAGGTTGGTCTCGAGGTCGGCTCTTCCTTTCGCCTCAAGACTATCGAGCGAGATATCGACCATTTCAGTCGATCTGAGCATGTCGCGGAATAGCTCGGGACCGAGAGCGAAGGCGCTGGTTCCTCGTTTCTGCTCCGCCGCCAGCCAGGTCTCCACCTCCTTGAGCGCCAGGATCGCGGCGGCGTTGGCCGATGCGAAGTCCCGCCGGGTCAACGTGTCGGTTACGGAATCGAATGCCAGCGGAACGTCTTGCTGGAGATAACTCACGAGACCGCCGATCTGGCCCCGGCCGATGTCGGCATAGGCCCGCGGCATGGGGGTCCGCAGGTTGGCTCGCATTTGCGCCAACGCTCTCGGCAGAGCTCGCGCCCATCGAGTGTAGGCTCGCATGCGATCTGGCAGAGGAGCGTAGTTGCGGGCCAGATATACATTGGGATCGATCTGGTCCCCATACCAGCTTGCGCTCCGGTGCGGCCAGTCCGCACGCTCCAGCCAGAAGAGGTCGCGGTCCACCACAGCCATGAGATAGTCGCGTTCCAGCGCCCGGGAAGCATCCGCACTGTCGACCGGAAACGCCGCTGCACTGTCGCGGAGCTGGTGTAGCCGTCGAACCCACTTCTGAAGTCCCGCATCGCTCCAGTCCGGAAACCGACCGTCGAACTCATGGCGTCCCTGATACACCGCGAAGAGGGGATCGGCTTCGAAATAGGTCTCGATGAAGCCCGACACAAAGGTGTCCCACTCTCGTTCGGAAACCCGAGACTGCTGCGAGTGACACGCCGCCAGCAGCGCGATAGTCGCCATCAGACTACAGAGACGAAGCCTGCGGTTCATTACCAACCTCCAGTGAAGTCTTCGCTGTTGCGCGGGCTCAATTCTTCCCGTTTGTTTCGGACATGCAAGGCACCGTCCCGCCCGCTCCCGCGGTCGAGCTGCACGCGGCGCTGCTTCAGGCGGCTATCACCGCCGGGTTGGCGCTGCTGTGCGGCTTTCTCTTCTCGCGATATCGCAAGCCATACTTCGGTTGGTGGGCGATTGCCTGGGGATTGTACTTCCTACGAGTTGTCGCAATCACCAGTTTCCTGCATACGTCGAACTGGATCTGGCTCTACTGGCATCAGGTTGTCACCGGATGGACCGCCCTCGCTCTTCTGTATGCCGCGCTCGTATTTTCCCGTCAAGTCCGATGGCATGCCTGGTATCTCGCCCTCGTGCTATTCCCGCCCATCTGGTCGTACGTCGCGATCTATCGACTGGATCATTTCCTTTGGGCCGCCGGGCCGGCAGTAGTGTTCCTGAGCCTGGCCACGCTCTGGACCGGCTGGGTGTTCCTGCAGTACCGCCGAATGGTGCCATCCAGCGGAGCAGCCCTGCTGGCGATCGCATTCGGCCTCTGGGGACTGCACCACCTCGACTATCCGTTCCTGCGAGCCCGGGGAGCCTGGGCGCCCTGGGGATATTACCTGGACATCCTGCTGGCACTGGCCGTCGGCGCCGGCATACTCCTGCTGGTCCTCGACGACCTGCGCCGGGGTCTTGCGGCCCTATCGGCGCTGTCGGGAGACCTGCAGCGTGCCGGGCGGCAGCAGGATGTTCTGGATGCACTGCTGGCTCGTCCCCTGACCCTCCCCGCGGTGCGAGGTAGTGCCCTCTATATGATTGCCGGTGAGGAGGGGCGCTTCATTCGTGGTGCGGGGGTATGCGCAGCATGGCCTGACGCCCATATCCCGCCGGCTGGAAAGGCCGTGATCGAACGTGTGATTAAGTCTAAGCGGCCGCAGTTCGGGGGACGGTGGGTCGAGGACGAAGGCGGACATCGTCCGGGGTACGCCTATGCCACCGTCCTGCCCATTCTCAGAGAACAGGAGGTCATTGCGGCGCTCGTCCTCGTGGGGCAGGCGAGAGATCCTTTCACCGCCCTGGACGAAACATTCTTGCTGGCATTGGGACAGCAGGTGGGAGCCGCATTGGAGAACGCCGATCTATACAGCCGGCTTCAGGCACGCACAGTCGAGCTGGCACGGCTGTCGGCTCGAATGATCGAACAGCACGAGGAGGAGCGGCGCCGTCTCTCTCGTGAGCTCCACGATGAGACTGCTCAGGTATTCTCCGCCGTCAAGATGGAGCTCGGAGTTCTTCAGAGTGCCGTACAGCCGCCACACGCAGCCCGGCTCGATCAGGTGCTCGCACTGATCGACACCGGCATCAGGAGCATTCGAAACGTCACCAACGACCTGCGGCCTTCACTGCTGGACGATCTCGGATTACTTCCGGCCCTGCGCTCACTCGTCGCCGATTTCAGCGAGCGCAGTGGAATCCGGACTGGTCTGGCTGTGCCTACCACGCTTCCGCCACTGTCGCGCGAAGCGGAGCTGGCGCTGTTCCGTGCGCTCCAGGAGGCGCTATCCAATGTCTTGCGCCATGCACAGGCGCGCACGGTGGACATCGGCATTTCGATCGATGCATCCGGGGTGCTCCTGCAGGTGAGTGATGACGGGAAGGGGCTGCCCACCGGTGTGTCACCCGAGACCCTGGAGCTGCAGGGGCATATGGGGCTGGCTGGGATGCGAGAGCGAATCACGGCGCTTGGCGGAACCGTCCGGCTTCAGGCACGCGCAGGCGCCGGGGCTCTGCTGGAAGTGCTGGTTCCCGCAACCGGAAGCGGCGCTCCGTGACTCCGCCCATCAAGGTGCTCGTGGCGGACGATCACATGATCGTTCGCACCGGCATCCGTCACGTGCTCGAAAGTGAGGCGGGTTTCGAAGTGGTAGGTGAAGCCAGTACGGGCTCGGAAGCGTGGGCGCTCGCCGCAAAGCTGCAGCCCGATGTGGTAGTTCTCGACATCTCCATGCCCGGAGAATCGGGCCTGCAGGTGGCAGCGCGTCTACGAGAACGCTCACCGCTGCCCAGGGTACTCATTCTGAGCATGCACGACAATGCGGAGTATGTACTCGAGAGCGTCCGTGCGGGGGCAGATGGTTACTTGCTGAAGGACGCTGCCGCGACGGAGCTGCGAAGCGCCATCCGAACCGTCTGCCGAGGAGAATCCTACTTCAGCCCGCCGGTCGCATCGCGGCTGAGGGAGGCGCTCAGGGGCGAGCACGAGACCCATGCGGGAAGCCTGAGGCAGCTCACCGCCCGCGAGCGAGAGGTCCTGCAGGGTGTGGCCCGGGGGCGCACGAATAAGGAGATCGCGGCAGAGCTTGGGATCAGTCATCGGACTGTCGAGACCCACCGCGAGAGTCTGATGCGAAAGCTGCAGATCCGAACTGTCGCGGAACTGACCCGTTTCGCGCTCGGCGCCGGAATCCTGGAGAGCTAGTTCTTCCGATTATGATTCGTATATGACCGACGTGACTGCAGCAACACCACCGCGCCCCGTCCCTGCCGGCACTCCGCGTATCAAAACCGGCATCGTGATGCTGAACCTGGGTGGACCAGCTACGCTCGACGATGTCGAGCCGTTCCTCCTGGAGTTGTTCGCCGACCGTGAGATCATCCAACTGCCGCTTCAGCGCTGGCTCGGCCCTTACATCGCCCGGCGGAGAACACCCAAGGTTCGCGGCCTCTACGCCGCCATTGGGGGTGGCTCGCCGATCCTCCGATACACCCGGGCCCAGGGCCAGGGGATGGTGGCACGCCTGGACCGGATTTCTCCCGAGACGGCACCGCACAAGTTCTATGTGGCCTTTCGCTATACCCATCCCGGGAGCGATGAGGCCTTACGAGCGATGCACGCCGATGGCGTCGAGCGGGCCGTGGCATTCACCCAGTATCCCCAGTTTTCCTGTAGCACCACGGGGTCGAGCCTCAATGAGCTCTGGCGCGCCGCCAGCCGTACCGGGCTCCGTCACGCCTTTGAATGGAGCATCATCGACCGGTGGCCCGTGCACCGCGGATTCATCGATGCAATGACCGAAACGGTTCGCGATGGGCTCGGAGAATTCGAGCCGGCCGATCGAGATCGCGCAGTGATTCTGTTCAGTGCCCATTCATTGCCACTCGACGTGATCGACCGAGGTGACAGCTATCCGCAGGAGGTGGGAGCCAGCGTGCAGAAGGTGGTAGAGGAGCTCGGCGCCCCGAACCCGTACCTCTTGGCGTACCAATCGGATGTTGGTCCAGTCAGATGGCTCGGTCCCAGCACCGAGCAGGTGTTACGACGGCTGGGTGCTCGCGGTGAAAAACACGTGCTCGTCGTTCCGATCGCCTTCACCAGCGATCATATCGAGACACTCTCGGAGCTGGATCGCGAGTACGGCGAGGTGGCGCACCACGCGGGGATCACACACTACAAGCGCGCGCCGGCCCTGAACGACCGGCCGCTCTTTCTCGAAGGGCTGGCGCAGATTGTACGGGATCACCTTGCTGGAGGGACACCACACAGCACCCAGTATCCTCAGCGCTGCGCAGGCTGCACCAACCCTCAGTGCAGGAATATTCTGAATCCGGTAGGTAGCCGGGAACTGGGAGCCAGGAGTCGGGAGTCCGGTGGGTAAGAGCCGGCTGGCTCCAGCTCTTAGCTCTTAGCTCTTAGCTCATTCCGACCGAAGATTCCGGCTGACCGGGTAGAGGACCCGCCGCACCAATCGGTCCGCCATCTGGCGCACGATTTCGCGGTCGTCATCCGAGAGCGACTCCAGCCTGGCCAGAGCCCAGGCCGATTCCTGTTCCGCCAATTCCACGCCCAACCTGTGAAGCTCCGCCAGCTTTGGAGCGACGAGCTTTCCACGCAGACTGAGACCCAGTCTGTCCAGCTCGGCGTCGAGGACCGCTTCCGCCTCATTCAATGCGGCAGATGGTCGTCCGGCGGCGGGGCAACAAGCCCGCTCCAGGTCGTCGAGATCGAAGAGATGCACCCCTGCGATAGCTCTCGCATCCGGCTCGACGTTCCGGGGAACCGACAGATCCATCAGGTACAGCTCCCGACCGGGGCGCTGTTCGACGGCCCAGGCGATCTGCGCGGCTGAAACGACCGCACGCGCACTCCCCGTCGCCACCACAACCAGGTCGGCGGCTCCGAGCTGCTGATCCAGCTCCTCCCAACTACCCGCGGTTGCTCCCCACGCATCCGCCAGAGCCTGCGCACGAAGGGGGCGGCGATTCAAGAGATGCACCTTCGACGCACCGTGCTCATGAAGAGACCGAAGAACACCCTCAGCCGCTTCGCCGGCGCCGAGCACCACAACCGGCCGCGCACCGATCCCTCCCCACCGTTGAGCCACCAGGTCGACGGCCGCGGAGCTCACCGATTTTGGGTGCCGCCCCAGCAAAGTCTCCGAACGAACCCGACGTCCCGCCGCCAGGGCTGAGGAGAAAATGAGGTCCATGTCGCGCGTGGTAGTTCCGGCCGCTCTGGCTGTATCGTACGCACGCCTTACCTGCCCCAGAATTTCCGTCTCGCCCAGGATTTGAGAATCCAGACCAGCCGCCACAGTGAAGAGATGGCGAACCGCGGCCAAGCCATCATACCTCAGGAGCGGGACCCGAGACGAGGTTCCCCTGGCCTCGGCGAAGCCTCGAAACCAGGGCTCGAGATCGCTGTCACCGGTCCAGTAGAGCTCGCATCGATTGCAGGTAGAAAGCAGAAGGGAGGATCGGCCGGCTGCGAACTGCTGTCCCAGGAGCGCCGCCACCTCGGCCGGCATCAGGGCGAAGCGCTCGCGCTCCTCCACCGGGGCCATATGGTGGCTGATTCCAACAACATGGAATGACGGTTCTGAAGGCACGAAAGAACGGTAGGGAATGACAAGGAGGGTCACAATCCGCGAGTTTGCGGAGGGTTGAACCGTACTAATACGGAGAGGGGCTGAGCCCCCGGGTTTACCCCGGAGGCTCGAACCTCCCATCAGCTTAACGGGTGGTTTTGCCCGCGGAGCCTTCCTCTTCCGGATCCCGCTCCGGGTTTCCGTCGCCACCTCTGGAGGAGGTCTTTCCGGTTACCCGCTGCTGGGACTGAGAGGTCGTCCTGACCTGAGCAGAGCCTGACGCCTGAGTGTTGACCCGGATTTCGCGCGGCTTGGCCCTTTCCGCCTTCGGGATCATGACGAACAGGACTCCGTTTTCATAGCGGGCTTCGATCTTCTCGGGATCCACGGTGTTGGGCAGCGCGAACGTGCGCTCGAACATGCCGTAGGTCCGCTCGAAGCGGTGCACCCGCTCGTTGCTCTCGTCAGTCTGGTGTTTCTTCTCGCCACGGATGGTGAGAATGTTGTTTTCCAGCGAAAGCCGGACGTCATCGGGATTGACGCCGGGCAGCTCCATGGTGATCCGAAGGGAGTTTGCGTCCTCGGACACATCGGTCGGAGCGAACCAGGTCGAGGTAATCACATCCCCCTGCTCCCCAAACGCAGGACTGGCGAAGGCCTCATCTAGGATTCTGTTAAGTCGATGCAACCCGAACAGACTTGCCGGGTCGCGATATCGAGAGATAGCCATACGTTCCTCCTGTTACAGCACTCCAGTTGGAGTGAGAAATGTTGTTTGACACAGCGCCCGCTTGCGCACTCGCAGTTGAAGCAGTGCGCGTGCCATCTATGGCCCCTTTTTCCTGGTCAAAATGGCACACACCCCCATACCATGTGGCATACTGGAGTGGGGGTGTGGCCGACAGCGACAGGCTAAAATGACAGCCATAAAAGCAAGAGCCTAAGACAATACCGCGTAAGGACTAAAGTTTATCGGCTGAGCTCCGCATCGTCTGCTGATACTTGTCGATCAGCCTACGCATCCGCGCCACGTGCTGGGGCACCTTGGAAGGCTCGGGCCCGGCAGCAGTTCCGGTCCCACCCCCGATGTCGTCCATGACGGAATCGCTCAGCGCCCGAAACTCGCCCGAGTCCGCATGGCCGACCCGATTTAGATCCGCCTGCATGGACGTGACGAGGTCCCCGGCGAGGTTCTTGTAGGCAGTCATGTTCTCACGGGTTGCCGGAGACCGGCTGCTCATCAGATCCAGCTGGTTCTTCACCGCCGGGATGAGCCGGGGGGCCTCGAGCTCGGTGCCACTGTTAGTCCCCTCCAGCCCATCTTCCCGGGCCCGGTTCTCAGAGTCGGCAGTATACGAAGAGGAGGAAGCGGTTCCACGAGCGCCGGTTTCCGGCGTTTCGCCGCACGCGGCGACGAGAAGCGTGGGGAGGAGCAGATAATGTGGTCTCATGGCGCTCTCTTAGGGCTGTAGGTGTGGCAATCATGGAATCATAGGATGCAACGGCAGCGAGGCCGTGTTGCGGGTCACCGAGCGGCTACCTGCCGAAGAGTCTTCCCAGAACGCCGGTGCTGGTCACCGATTCAAGCGCGTGCGCCATCTCTGTCATGGATCCGTAGCGGTCGCCCGGATTAACCGATAACGCCTTGGATATTACCGCTTCGAGCTTGGGCGGCAGTTCTCCGCGGACTGCTCGCAGGGGCATCGGGGCTCCCCTAAGTCGCGCGATCATGGTTTCCTGTGCGCTCTTGCCGGTAAATGGGAGCTGGCCGGTGAAGAGCTCGAACGCCAGAATCGCCAGAGCATAGACGTCGCTTCGGCCATCCAGGGGCTTCCCCCGGATCTGCTCCGGGCTCATGAACTCCGGCGTGCCGAGCACGATGCCGGTTGCGGTCAGCTTCACCACGTCAGGCCCGGCCCGGCGCTCTTTCGCCAAGCCAAAATCCATCACCACTGCTCTGAACCCGGTTGACTCCGCTGGATCAGGCACGAGCATCACGTTCTCGGGCTTGAGATCCCGATGGATGATCTGGAGGTCATGTGCGTGGCCCAGGCCCTGACACACCTGGACCAGCAGGGGAATGCCGTCCGCCACGGGAAAAGGACCACGCCTGGCTTCGTGCTCACTGAGCGGCTCCCCTTCCAGGTAGGGCATCACCAGGTAGATCAATCCCTCGGAAGTCTCTCCCATCCGCAGGATGGGGCACACGTTGGGATGATTGAGTCGGGTGGCAATGGTCGCTTCACGGCGCAACCGCTCGACCGAGGCGGGATCGCGAGACAGCCGGGGGATCAGAATCTTGACCGCTACCGGTTTGTCAGTCCCAATCTCCTGAGCTTGATACACATACGACATCCCGCCTTCGCCCAGCTTCCGGTTGATCTGGTATCGCTGGTCGAGAACCTGTCCGGTGAGGCTCCCCAGTGTGGCCGACAGGCGGTCGGCCGGATGGGCGGTAAGATCTGGCCGAGCACCGTCAGAGCGTCCGTCTGCTCGACTGTCCGCCGGGGAAGCGGTTTCCACCAACAAGGAACCGTCCTTTACACAGAACCTTGCAGGCGCGTCGTAGGTGGTCTGGCACCGCGGACAACGGCGGTTACTCAATCGCGGAATCGGTTCCGGCCATCGCTCTTGGCCCGGTAAAGGTGGGTATCCGCCAGGCGCAGGAGCGACTCGCCATCGCTCACACGTTCGTCCGGGTACGAAGCGATTCCGGCACTGATGGTGACACGCACCGGCCGGCCCTGCTCCCCAAAGTCATGAGTGGAAACCCGCCGGAGGATACGCTCGGCGAAGTTGCGTGACTCCGCGTTCGTGGTTTCCGGCAGGAGAACGACGAACTCCTCGCCACCGTAACGGGCGACGATGTCCACGGAGCGCTGTTCCCGCTTCAGCAGATTGGCCAGCTGCTTGAGGACCCGGTCTCCCACGAGGTGCCCGTAGGTGTCGTTGATCTGCTTGAAGTTGTCGATGTCCACCATCATGCAGGTCAGCATGGTCGCGTAGCGCGCGGCCCGGTCCATCTCCTGTTCGAGCTTTTCCATCAGAGCACGGCGATTGAAGCAGTTGGTCAGCGGGTCGGTTTCGGCCAGATGGCGCATCTGCTCCTGGCCCAGCACCGCGTTCTCGAGATCGTAGGCGCGTTCCAGCGCGGCAACCGCTGCAATGATCACCTCTTCCGCAAACTGGACATCGTGCTCGTTGAGCGGAGCATCTTCGGTGGTCGTCCGGAGGAAGAACACACCAACCGGCTGCTGCCGCAGTGAGAACCTCAGGGCAACGGCGGAGCGGGTTTCTACCGGACGTCCCTCGGCAACCCACTCCTCCCGGACGCCGCGGTACAGTGGGTCGGTCTGCACGTCTCTGACCAGAACTGTCTCGCCGGTGCTCAGCGCCCGTCGGATTTCCGGATATCGCTTGAGGTCCACCTGCAGGTTGTGAAGCATGGGGTTCTCGAACGCGGCGACGACCGTACCGGACTCGTCGCCGGGATTGGCCATGATGATCGAGCACCGTGAGATGCTGAGGCCCTGCGCCACTCGCCGCACCAGAATACCGTAGATCTCCTCCGGCTTCAGCGAGGCCGTGACCTCCTGCATGATATCCATCATCTCGGAACGCGACCGCGCCTCGGCGCGCGCCTGATTGAGCTCCCGCCCCACCCGCAGATGTGCCTTGACTCGCGCGAGGAGCTCCCGCACCCTGAAGGGTTTGGGTATGAAGTCGGCCGCGCCCAGGCCGAGCGAGCGCACAGTCGCCTCCTCCGGGGGCATGGACGAGATCATCAGGACGGGTAGATCCTTGAAACGCGGATCTGCTTTGACGCGCTGCAGCAGCTGCAGGCCGTCCACCTTGGGCATCATGATGTCGAGGAGAAGCAGATCGAACTGTTCGGCGGTCAGGTGTTCAAACAGATGCTCGCCGCCAGGCGCAGTAAAGACGTCGTAGCCGTTTTCCTTGAGGATCCAGGACAACGTACGGGACAGCGCCTGATCGTCATCGGCCACGAGAATCTTGGGAGCGACAGTCATGAAGCCTGCCCTGAGCCTGGCTAAGAGTTCACGAGCCTGTTGAACACCTCGGGATCGACATTGCCCCCACTCACTACAACCACCGTCGAACCGGTGGGCTGGACCCGGCCGGCCAGGAGGGCGGCAGTGGTTACAGCGCCTGAGGGCTCGGTCACGAGTTGCAACTCGTGATATAGAAAGCGCACCGCAGCTGCGATCTCGGCTTCCGACACCAGCACCGATTCGCGAACCACGCCCGACATGACGGCGAACGGCAGCTTCCCCACCGAGAGGGGCAGAAGGCCGTCAGCCAGACTCTGCGTCGACTCGAGCTGGACAGGCTGGCCCTGTTCGAGCGCGCGGGCCAGCTTGGGTGCTCCCTGGGGCTCCACACCGATCACTCGAACCGACGGCTTCAGCTCGGCGACGGCGGCCGCGATGCCGGCGATCAGCCCGCCGCCTCCGACCGGAACAAGAATCGTCTCCACCTCCGGTCGCTCCTCGAGTATCTCGAGCCCGCAGGTTCCCTGCCCCGCAATGACATCCAGACTCTCATAGGGAGGAACTATCGCGAGCCCGCGGTCCTCGGCCAGCTCATGCGCCAGGCGGTAGCGGTCGGCTGAGCTGTTCGCAGCGATGACGACTTCACCGCCCAGGCGCCGCACCCCAGCGACCTTGATGGCGGGCGCCCGCTCCGGCATGACGACCACGGCTTTCGTGCCGAGCAGGCGTGCGGCCATCGCAACTGCTTGCCCGTGGTTACCGCTGGAATAGGTGATGACCCCGCGGGCTCGGCTGTGCTCCTCGATCCTCGAGATTGCTGTGTACGCGCCGCGGATCTTGAAAGCGCCGACCGGTTGCAAATGCTCGCACTTGGCTGCGACTGGCACACCGAGCTGTTGCCGCAGGGCGGGAATATCGAGTAAAGGTGTCCGGACCGCGACCCCTTCGAGTGCCCGGGCCGCGTTCCGAATGGCCTCGATCGGAACCAGTGTGTTTCGGTTCGGCGCGCCCTGACTAGGCGAGAGCTCGGCGGCTGACTCCTGGGTGGAAGCCATGACCAATCATAACCTTACTCCACTGCGGCCGTTGGAGTGGCTTCATCACTTCCGGAGATCTCCTCGGCGCCGCCCTCGTCCTCCTTCACCACTCGGGCAACGTCGACGACGGTATCTCCGGCATCCAGATTCATGACCTTCACACCCTGTGTATTGCGGCCAATGACCCTGATGCCATCTACCGGTAGCCGGATGATGACACCATGCCGCGTGATCATCATGAGCTCATCGTCAGGTATTACCTCCTTGAGCGCCACGATCGACCCGGTCTTCTCGGTCTTCTTGAGCGTGATGATGCCCTTGCCTCCACGCTTCTGGACGCGATAGTCGGAGAGCTCTGACCGTTTTCCATAACCCTTCTCACTGACGACCAGGAGGCTAGCCTCGCGACGGAGCACAACCATTCCGATCACCTCGTCGCCCTTCTCGAGCTCGATGCCTTTCACCCCGGTGGTTGCCCGGCCCATGTCGCGAACATCCCCATGATGGAACCGGATGCTCATTCCGTCTTTGGTCGCCAGAATGATGTCGCTGTTCTGGCCGCATACCTGAACATCGATGAGCTCATCATCCTTCTCGACGTTGATGCCGCAGATGCCCGCGGCACGGACGTTCCCGTAGGCCGAGAGCACGGTCTTCTTCACCGTACCCTGACGGGTAGCGAAGATGAGGCTCTGGTCGTCGGTGAACTCCCGTACCGGAACCAGTGAGGCGATCTGCTCATCCGGTTTCATGGCGATGCAATTGACCACCGGCTTTCCGCGGGCGGCGCGGCCGGCCTGGGGTATCTCATGCACCTTCAGCCAGTAGACCTGCCCCCGGTCGCTGAAGAACATGAGGTAGTCGTGGGTGCTGGCGATGAAGAGGTGCTCGACCCAGTCGTCTGCCTTGAGGTCGGCCCCGTTCAATCCGCGGCCTCCCCGGCGTTGCCGCTTATAGGTCGTAATCGGAATCCGCTTGATATAGCCGCTGTGGGAGATGGTGATCACCATATCCTCTTCGGCGATCAGGTCTTCGACCGTGAACTCCCCCTGATCGGCCACGATCTCGGTGCGGCGATCATCCCCGAAGGTCTGGGCGATCTCTTCCATCTCTTCCTTGAGAATGGTCATCCGCTTGGGCTTCGATGCCAGAATGCTCTTGAGCTCCTTGATGGTGGCGCGCACCTCTTTCAGCTCGGCCTCCAGCTTTTCGATCTCCAGTCCGGTGAGCTTGGCCAGACGCATGTTGAGGATGGCGTCACTCTGCTTCTCACTGAAGCCGAACCGCTTCCGCAGCTTGGCGTCGGCCTCGGGCGTATCCTCGGACTTCCGGATGATCTTGATGACTTCGTCGATGTTGTCGACTGCGATCTTGAGGCCATCCAAGATGTGTTCACGTGCCTGCGCGGCATCGAGATCGAACTGGGTCCGCCGGACGATGACCTTGTGCCGGTGATCGATGAAGTGCTGTAGCAGCTCCTTCAGGTTCATGACCTTGGGCGCGCCGTTCGTCAGCGCCAGCATGATCACCCCGAAGGTGGTCTGCATCTGCGTGTGCTTGTACAGCTGATTCAGGACCACGTTGGGAATCGTGTCCCGCTTCAGCTCGATGACGATCCGCATCCCCTCCTTGTCGGACTCGTCGTTGATATTGACGATGCCCTCGATCTTCTTCTCGCTGGCGAGCTCGGCGATCGACTTGACCAGGTTCTCCTTGTTCACCTGGTACGGGATCTCGGTTACGACGATCTGCGAGCGGTTATTCGTTTCCTTCTCTTCGATCTGCGCCCGGGCGCGCATGACAACGCGGCCGCGGCCCGTCTCGTACGCCTCCTTGATGCCTTCGCGACCATAGATGTACGCGCCAGTGGGAAAGTCGGGTCCCTTGATCGCCTTCCGGAGCTCGCCGATAGTCGCATCGGGATTGTCGACGAGGAGCTGCACAGCCTTGACGACTTCGCGCAGGTTGTGGGGTGGGATGTTCGTCGCCATGCCCACGGCGATTCCGCTCGAGCCGTTGACCAGCAGGTTCGGGATTTTGGCCGGGAGTACCGTTGGCTCCTGAAGCCGGTCGTCGAAGTTGGCCTGGAAGTCGACCGTGTTCCGGTCGATATCCTCCAGCATCGCCATGGCGATGCGGGTGAGCCGAGCTTCGGTATACCGATATGCGGCTGCCGGATCGCCGTCGACCGAGCCGAAGTTTCCCTGCCCATCCACCAGTGGATACCGCAGGGAGAACTGCTGGACCATGCGGACAAGTGCGTCATAGACGGAACCGTCGCCATGGGGGTGATACTTGCCGAGCACGTCGCCCACCACGGTGGCCGACTTCTTGTAGGCCCGCCCGGGAACCAGACCCAACTCGTTCATGGCATAGAGAATCCGGCGATGCACCGGCTTCAGCCCGTCGCGAACGTCGGGCAATGCCCGCGACACGATGACGCTCATCGAATAGTTGATGAACGACTGTTGCATCTCCTCTTCGATAAGCCGGGGCAGAATGCGCTCGCGCGAATTTGGTGCGGTCATGAGGTTCCTGTGCTAGGGCGTGTCGGCCAGGAGTAGCCGGCAGACGCCAAATATAGCCGGTGTGCAGGGAGGCCAGCAACCCTGAAGTTGCTCTGGAACCGATTAACTGACAAGCAGTTAGTGAGTGGCAGCAGGCGTCCTTGTGAGGGTGTTTAAGGGTGGCCGAGTTCCAGCCGATACTTCCCAAGGAACTCCCCTACACCCGCCCGAGGTCAGGCTATGCGCTGCGACATGTCTCCCCGCTGGATGATCTTCGCCCTGGCTCTGATGGCGGCACCGTCGGTGCTGCCGGCCCAGACCAGAAAGCCTTCCAGCGGCTTCGATAGTTTTCTGTTGCTTGTAGCGCCGCGGGACAGCATGAGCATCAAGCGAAGCCTCAAGGCGGCAGTTGACGCTGCGAAGTTGGCCGAGAACCGGCGACAGCAAGCGGAAACGATGCGGCTGGGAGCCCGGGCAACTATCGAGGCCAAGAAGGTGGAGATCGTTCGGCTCAAGGAAAAGATCGGTGTGGCCAAGAAGGAGAACCGGGAGGCCGACCGGGTCGGTCTCGAGGCAGAGCGCAAAGCGGCCGAACGGGAGGTCGATTTGCTGAAGGTCCGCGAAGAGCTGCGGCAGGTAGAGACCGACCTGGAGACGAAGCGAGCGGAGTTCGCCGACTTGAATCAGAGAGCGTTACAGCTGGAGCTGCAGCTATCGATCAGAAGGGCCGGCCGGTCACGGGCTCCCGCCAGCGGTGCCGGAGCGGCGAGTCAGGACCGAGTCATCGGGGAGCTCGAGAAGCAGACCCTGCAAGCTCAGCGCGAGCAAGCGATAGCCGGAGTGGAACTGGCGGATCGAGAAATCCGGGTCATCGATCGACGCATGGATCTTCTGGATGCTCAGCTGAGGGTGTTGAGCGGTAAGTAGCGGCCTATTGCTGATCTGGCCGTCCGTACTCCCCGTCGACACCGCGTACCAGCAGAACCGTTCCGGCTCCCCGCCCCACCATCGGTGGCGTCTTAGGCTGCACCACCTCGCCAATAGGCCGCCCCTGCCGATCGAGCACCCTGAATACCGCCACAGGCTTCCAGCTCATCATTTCGACCATCTTGTACCTCTTCGTTGACGATTGATCCCAGATCTTGCCATCCAGCGTATTGCTGAGATGGCCTGACGGCCTGTAGGGTTGCTTAGCCTCCCGAGCAACCCTTCGGCGTGAAGCTGTGTCAGAGGTGCGGTTCAGATCGATGACCCTACCATCCGGAGCCGGGTGCAAGAACAAGAGCTGATCGGCCGAGTGTTGGCGGGTGACCCGAGCGCAGAGCGTACCTTATACGATGCGCACGTGGACCGGGTTTTTCGGCTGGTTTACCGGATGGCGGGAGACATGGACCGGGCGCAGGACTATACCCAGGAGACCTTCATCAAGGCCTTCGAGAAATTACGCGAGTTCAGAGGGGAGTCGGCACTGTCAACCTGGCTGGGATCCATTGCTATTTCGATCACGCTCAACGGCTTACGCAAAGTCCGGCGAGCCCTGGATCGCGAAGTCAGCTTGGACGACGGGATGTTTGCCGGCCGGATGGACCGCAGTGCGGAGCCGGATCTGAAGGACCGGTTGTCCCGGGCGATCGACAGTCTGCCGGACGGATACCGTGCCGTGTTCGTCATGCATGACGTGGAGGGGTACACGCACCAGGAGATCGCGGCATCCCTCGGAGTACACCCAGGCACCTCCAAGGCTCAGCTGTTTCGAGCCCGAGCTCGGCTGCGTGAGACGCTCGCCGACTTTGTGAAGGAATAACAGTATGCTCGATGACCGATTCGACGATCAGCTGCGTGAAGCCGCCCACGACTACAACGCACCGCCAGAGACCCCGCGGGATGTGATGTGGGAGAAAATCGTGGCGGCGAGGACTGCTGATCAGGCGGACAGAGAGACCGACGGGCGAAAGGATGAGACGATCTACTCTCTGACCGAGCGGTCGGCCCGCGCGCCGACCCGTCTCACCGTCCGCACGCTCCGCTGGCCCGTGGGTATCGCCGCGCTCCTGGCACTGGGTATCGGACTCGGCCGAATGACGGCGCCTACCCCGGACTCGCCCGCGCCAATGACCGTGGTCACAGAGGCTGCTCCTCGCGGGAGCGGGGTTGCCTACCGTTTGGCGGCCACTGAGCATCTGAGCCAGTCGGAGACGTTTCTGACCCTCTTCAGGGCATCAGTTCGGCAGGGAGGAAATGAACAGCTGGCGTCTTCCACCGCCCGGCAGCTGCTCGCGACCAACCGCCTCCTGCTCGATTCACCGGCCGCAACCGACAACCGTACCCGGATTCTGCTGCAGGATCTGGAACTGGTGCTGGCTCAGATCGCGCAGCTCTCGGGCCGGCCGAGCTCGCCGGATCTCGATTTTATCACTAACGGGCTGGATGACAGTGGCGTCATGTCGCGCCTGAGAACAGCCGTGCCCTCAGGCACGAGCGCAACACAAGGAGTCCTCTGATGCAGGGCATGCTGAACGGGTTGGCACTGGCAGTGATCATGGCGATCGGCGATCGGTGGCTCTTACCGATGCTTCCAGATCTTGCCGGAGCCTCTCTCACCGCAGCCGCCGAGGCCGATCCTCGAGTACCCGAGCCCTGGCTGATCAGGGATCCGGCGGATTCGATCTATCGTCTGGCCCGGGACTTCCTGAACCGCCGTGACTATCGCTCGGCGGCGGATCTCTTCGCGCAGATTCCGTCCCGCTTTCCCAAGTCCGGCTATGCCGCCGACGCACTCTACTGGCAGGCGTTTGCTCTGTATCGCATGGGAGGAGATCGCGAGCTGCATGAAGCCCTGGCGGCCCTGCGACGGCAGCGGGCGCAGTTTCCTCGCGCCGCCACTCACGGCGATGCCGCCGCTCTCGAACGCCGGGTCCAGGGTGAGCTTGCTCGTCGAGGAGATAGTGAAGCCGCAGAGGAACTTGCGGAAATTGCTCGCGAGGCCGGAGTCGCGCCGCCCGTGCCGCCAACTCCTCCTGTGCCTCCAACGCCACCCACTCCGCCCACGCCTCCCACGTCGTCGCGGAGCTCATCCAGCACCGACAGCCGCTGTAAGGGTGAGGACGATGACATGAAGGTCGCTGCCCTCAATGCCTTGCAGCAGATGGATGCGGAACGCGCCCGGCCGATATTGCAAAAGGTGCTGGCCAGACGGGACGCTGCATCCGTGTGTTTGCGCCGAAAGGCCGTTTTCCTCGTGTCGCAGCAGCAGGCCAAAGGTACCGAGGACATCCTGCTGGAATCGGTACGCAGCGATCCGGATCCCGAGGTGCAGCGTCAAGCCGTTTTCTGGCTCTCTCAGGTGAATACGGATCGGGCCGTGGCAGCGCTGGACTCGATTCTCCGATTCTCGAAGGATCACGAAATCCAGGACAAGGCGGTCTTCGCGCTGTCGCAGCAGAACCGCCCGGCAGCGCAGAAAGCGCTCCAGGCGTACGCCGAGCGGGCTGATGTGCCCGAGGACGCCCGGGAGAAGGCGATCTTCTGGCTGGGACAGTCCGGTGCTGCCGGCAACGCCACTTTTCTTCGGTCTCTGTATGGCCGGCTCAAGAGCCAGGAGCTCAGGAAGAAAATCGTCTTCTCGCTGTCCCAGATGGGAGGCACCGAAAACGGCAAGTGGCTGCTGGGAATCGCGCGAGATCCTGCCGAGGGCATCGAGATGCGGAAGCAGGCTCTCTTCTGGGCCGGCCAGGGCGGAGTTCCCATAGCCGAGCTCACCGGCTTGTATGCCAACGTCAGCGATAAAGAGATGAAAGAGCAGCTCGTATTCGTCTACTCTCAGCGTAGTGAGCCGGCGGCCCTCGACAAGCTGATCGACATCGCGAAGAAAGACCCAGATCGGGAGCTGCGGAAGCGGGCCCTCTTCTGGGTGGGCCAATCGCAGGACACACGGGCGGTTCAGGCTCTGCAGGACATCCTTGAACAGCCATAAGGATCAGCGATGCTGAAGACCCTCATTGCCACCATAGTGATCTCGCAGGT
>OBLS010000237.1_pt1 | contig 18396 bp, 15 predicted proteins | sample 1519901 | NCBI WGS metagenome assembly OBLS01 (sample SAMEA3113585, study PRJEB22503) | soil metagenome | reverse complement strand
TCCCGTCCGGTGGCCACCTTCAACGTGGTCGGGCTGGACGCGGCCCGGATCAGCTGACCGCCGCCGCCCGGCCGCCGACCCTGGCCGAGCTCGACCCGGGCGCGAGCGGCGGCTCCCTCACCCAGGCCCTGCTCGAGGAGGCCGGGTCGGCCCTTGCCGACCCGGTCCTCCTGGACAGCCCGTGAGCTCCGCTCAGGGCGCCGGGGTCTCCCTGACGGTCGTCTCGGCGTCGATGTCGGCGACCCGGGTGGAGCCGTAGCCCTCGCGCTGGGGACGGCCGTGCTCGCCCCGGGTCATGGCGAACTCCTCCTCGGGGGAGAGGACCAGGCGGTTGCGCCCCGAGACGGCGAAGTAGATGACCCCGAGCAGGAAGTAGATCAGGGTCCCGTACACGCCCGGCCGGTAGTCCTCGTTGGAGTACAGCGAGATCAGCGAGACCAGGGCGATCACCCCGGCCACGGCCGCGCCCCACTCGCCGACCGGGCTGCGGTAGGGCCGCTCGATGTTCGGGTACTTGCGGCGCAGCAGGATGAACGACAGGCACTGCATGAAGTAGGAGATGACGGCGCCGAACACGGCCATGTAGAGCAGCGCCCCCACGATCTGGCCGGCCAGGGCGCCCTCGCTCTTGCCCAGCTGGTAGAGCAGCACGGCCAGGGCGTAGCCGACGACCGCGCCCGCGATCAGGGCCCGGTGGGGGGTGTTGCGGGTGCCGTGGGTGACCGACAGCCACTTCGGGAAGTAGCCGGCCCGCGACAGCGAGAAGGTGTTGCGCCCGTAGGCGTAGATGATCGTGAAGAAGCTGGCGATCAGGCCCGTCAGCCCGATCAGGGCGAGCAGCTCGGCCGCCGTGCCATCGCCGAAGACGGCCTTGAAGCCGTCGAACAGCGGGGTGGCCGAGGTGCCGATGCTGGCCGCGCCCCCGTCGACCCCGGTGTTGAGGAGCAGCACGCCCAAGCCGGTCACGATCAGCGTGAGCAGGCCCCAGATGGTGGCCCGGGGGACGTCGCGGGCCGGGTCGTGCGACTCCTCGGCGGCCAGCGGCAGCTCCTCGATGGCCAGGTAGAACCAGATGGCGAACGGGATGGCCGGGAAGATGCCGGCGATCCCCTTGGGCAGGAAGCTGGAGCCGCCCTCCTCGGGCGGGATGTTGGTCCAGAGGCTGGTGTCGAGCTTGCCCGAGAACAGCACCGAGATGAAGAAGAAGCCGAGGATCCCCAGGGCGAGGATGTTGATCACCACGGTGAACCGCATCGTGGCCTCGATGCCGATGATGTTGATCGCCACGAAGACCACGTAGAAGACCGCCCACCAGGTCACCGGGCTGTTCCACCACGGCTCGCCGACGACGTTGAACAGGCCCCCGACGATGTCGTGCATCAGGAAGCCCATCGCCCCCACCACAACGGCCGGGGTGATCACGTACTCCATGTTCTCGGCCAGGCCGGTGATGAACCCGCCCCACGGCCCCATGGCCGAGCGGGCGAAGGAGTAGGCCCCGCCGGTGTGGGGGAGGGCCGGCGACATCTCGGCGATGGAGAAGCACAGCCCGAAGTACATGATCGTGATGACGGCCGTCGCGATCAGCAGCCCGCCGAACCCACCGGCGTCCAGGCCCAGGTTCCAGCCGTAGAAGTCGCCCGAGATGACCGCCGCCACCCCCAGCGACCACAGCGACCAGAAGGCCGCGTGCCGGCGCAGCTGGCGCTTGCCGAAGTAGTCCTCGCCGGCCTCCTCGTAGCTCACCGAACCGACTCGGCGTCGCTCCTGGGCCACGTCGCAACCCCCTTGCTCGTCGCACGCGGCCGGGCCGCGCGCGGGAAGTTGTCTGACATTACTGGACGATGGGCGGATCGTAAGGGGGCGTATGCACCGAGTCAAGCTCCTTGACCCTGGCCGAGTTGTCTGACGTATACTCCTGGCCAGCATGCAGAGGCCACAGCGGGCGACCGGGGCGCGACCACGGCTGCGCTCGGTCTCGGTCCAGGACGAGCTCAAGCAGCGGATCGACCGGGGAGAGCTCCCCGCCGGGACCCGCCTGCCCTCCGAGCCCGAGCTGGCCGCCGAGCTCCAGGTGTCGCGGGCGACCCTGCGCGAGGCCCTCCGGGCGATGGAGCTCGAGGGCCTCCTCCGGCGCCGCCAGGGCTCGGGCACCTTCGTCGCCGAGCACCCCCGCATGGCCAACAGCCTGGACGTGAACTTCGGCGTCACCGACGCCATCCGGGCCGCCGGCATGACCGCCGGGATCGCCGACGGGCGCCACTGGGTGGAGCCGGCCTCGGCCGGCGAGGCGGCCCTGCTGGAGCTCGAACCGGGGCAGGACGTCCTGGTGATCGAGCGGCTGCGGACGGCCGAGGGCAAGCCGGTGGTGCTGTCCCGCGACCTGTTCCCGAGCCGGCTGGTCGAGGGCCACGAGCGGGTCGTCCAGCAGATGCTTGAACGATCCATCTATGACGTGCTGGAGCGCGACCTCGGCATCGTCATCCACCACGGCGTGGCCCGGTTCCGGCCGGTCCGGGCCGACCATGCCGTCGCCGGCCGCCTGGGGGTGCCCCGGGGTGAGCTGCTGCTCTATCTCTGGCAGGTCGACTACGCCCAGGACGGCGTCCCGGTCGTCTCATCGCACGAGTTCCACCTGGCCGACGCGTTCGATTTCACGGTGGTCCGGCGGGGCCCCGGAAGGAGGCTCACATGACGACAGCGTCCGCGACCACCTCGGTGGGCACGGCGATGCGCCTCAAGCGGGTGATCGACCCGGCCGGGGTCTCGGTCATCTGCGCCCTCGATCACGGCATGACCTCGCCGACGTTCCTGGAGCCGCTGGCCGACATCGGCGCCCGCACGGCCGAGGTCGTGGCCGGCGGGGCCAACGTGATCATGATGTCCAAGGGCATGATCCGGCTGGCCGAGCCGGCCTTCGCGCCCACGACCTCGCTGGCCCTGCTGCTGTCGGCCTCGGCCAACCCGGCCGACCCGGCGCCCGAGATCGTCCAGATCGCCCAGGTGGAGGAGGCCGTCCGCCTCGGCGCCGACGCCGTGGTGCTGTTCACCGCCCTGGGCGGCGAGACCGAGGCGGGGATGCTCCGCACCCTGGCCGGGATCGGCGCCGAGTGCGCGGCCATGGGCATGCCGCTGATCGCCGAGGCCGAGTTCCCGACCACCTACGCCGCCGTCGAGCAGCTCAAGGAGCAGTACGGCTTCGAGTACCTGCGGCGCAACGTGCGCCTCTGCGCCGAGCTGGGGGCCGACATCGTCAAGACGAACTGGCCGGGCGACGGCGACGCCTTCGCCCGCCTGGTCGAGGCGGCCGCCGGGATCCCGCTGGTCCTGGCCGGCGGCTCCCGCCTCGGGGACCGGGAGCTGCTCGCCCGGATGGAGGCGGCCACCGCGGCCGGCGGCATCGGCTGCTCGGTCGGCCGCAACATCTTCATGCACCGCTCCCCTGAGGCCATCACCCGGGCCCTGTCCCGGGTCATCCGGGAGCGCTGGAGCGCCGACAAGGCCTACGACGAGCTCCAGGACCGGGCGCAGGAGGACACGCCGTGAGGGCGGCCTTCATGACCGGCCGGAACCAGGTCGAGGTCCGGGAGGCCGACGAGCCGGCGCTCGACCCCCGCGGCGCCATCCTCCGGGTCGAGGCCTGCGGCATCTGCGGCACCGACGCCCGGACCTTCTTCAACGGCGACCCGCGGGCCCCGGCCCCCTGGGTCCTGGGCCACGAGCCGGTCGGCATCCTGGAGCGGGTCGGGCCCGACGCCACCCTGCCGCCCGGGGTGGCGGCCGGCGGCCGGGTGTTCCTGGGCTCGATCCTTTCTTGTAATCAGTGCCTGCAGTGCACCGACGGGCGCCAGAACCTCTGCGAGCACCACCTGCTGTACGGCTACGACCCGTTCCCGGGAGCCTATGCCGAGCTGGCCGCCGTGCCCCCGATCGCCATCGCCAACCTCATCCCCCTCCCGCCCGACCTGCCCCCGGAGCTGGCCACGGTGGTCGACCCGTTCGCCTGCGCCCTCAACGGGATCGAGGTCCTCGACGTCGGCCTTGGCGACACCGTGCTGATCCTCGGCGCCGGCCCGATCGGCTGCTGGCAGGCGGTCATGGCCCGGGACCGGGGGGCGGGCCGGGTGTTCCTGTGCGACGTCAACCGCCACCGGGTCGAGCTGGCCCTGGAGGCGGTGGGCGGGTTCGTGGACGGCGCCTGGGTCGCCGGCGACGACAACGGCCTGGCCGGCCTGCTGGAGCGGACAAGCGGGACCGGGGCCGAGCGGATCAGCGTGGCCGCGCCCTCCAAGCAGGCCCAGCAGGCGGCCCTGGAGATGGCGGCCAAGCGGGCCCGGGTGGTCTACTTCGCCGGCCTGCCCAAGCACGACCCGGTGAGCCCGCTCGACATGAACCAGCTCCACTACAAGGAGCTGGCCATCCTGGGCGCCTACGGGGCCACCCAGCGCCAGTACCGGATCACCATGGCCTACCTGGACCGGCGCCGGGACGAGCTGGCCCCGGTCGTCACCCACCAGTTCCCGCTGGACAAGATCGGCGAGGCGTTCGAGACGATCCGCTCCGGCGAGGGCCTCAAGCTGGTGGTGGTGCCATGACCGGGCCGTACGTGATCGGCTGCGACGTCGGCAGCCAGGGCACCAACGCCGCCCTGTACGCCGCCGACGGGCGGCTGGTGGCCTCCGCCTACGAGCCCTATGACGTGTCCTATCCGCACCCGGCCTGGGCCGAGCAGGACCCCCGCCTGTGGACGGCCGCCCTCTACGCCGGCATCGCCCGGCTGCTGGCCGAGGTCCCGGAGGGCCCGTCGGCGGTCAAGGGGCTGTCGTTCGGGTCGCAGCTGGACGGGATGGTGGTGTGCGACGCCGGCGGCGAGCCGCTGCGCCCGGCGATGATCTGGATGGACCGGCGGGCCGAGCCCCAGGCGGCCGCGGTCGCGGCCAAGCTCTCGCCGGCCGACTTCTACCACCACACCGGGGCCAACCTGGACTCCTCCCACGCCGTCTTCAAGGCCCTGTGGGTCCGCGACCAGGAGCCGGAGGTGTTCGCCAAGGCCGTCCACCTGATGCCGCCCGGGTCGTACGTGCTCCGCGAGGCGGCCGGGGTGCTGGCCGTCGACTGGTCCAACGCCTCCTCGCTGGCCCTGCTCGACCCCCGCACCCGGGCCTGGTCGGCCCCGGTGGTCGACGCCGTCGGCATCGACCCGGCGATGCTCCCCGAGCTGGCCCCCGGGACCCAGGCCGTCGGGCCGGTCACCCGGGCCTTCGCCGAGCGGACCGGCCTGTCGCCGGACACGGTGGTGGTGGTCGGGGCCGGGGACGAGATGGCGGCCACCCTGGGGGCCGGCGTGTTCGCCCCCGGCGAGGTGTGCGACGTGGCCGGCACGGCCGAGCCGGTCTGCGCCGCCTCCGCCGCCCCCGGCGAGGACCCGGCCATGCTGGTCGAGTGCCACCCCCACGCCGACCCCGACGTCTGGCTGCTGGAGAACCCCGGGTTCGTCTCCGGCGGCAACCTCCGCTGGTGGCGCGACCAGTTCGCCCCGGTCGAGCGCGACGCCGAGGCCAACGGCCAGGGCGACGCCTACGACCTGCTCACCGGCCCGGCCGCCGAGGTGCCTCCCGGGGCCGAGGGCCTGGTCTTCCTCCCCTGCATGCAGGGGGCCATGGCCCCCGAGTGGAACGGCGCCGCCCGCGGGGTCTTCTACGGCCTCACCCTGGCCCACACCAGGGCCCACATGACCAGGGCCCTGCTGGAGGGCAGCGCCTTCGCCCTGCGCGACATCCTCGAGGGCATGGGTGGCGCCGGCCTCGACGTCCGCCGCCTCACCATCGTCGGCGGCGGGGCCAAGGGGAAGCTCTGGCGCCAGATCAAGGCCGACGTCACCGGCCTCCCGGTGCGGGTCCCGACCAGCGTCGAGACCACCGCCACCGGCGCCGCCATCCTGGCCGCTGTCGGCGCGGGCGTCCATCCGAGCGTGGCCGAGGCGGTGTCCGCCTTCGTTGACTACCAGCCCGACGAGCACGTCCCCGACCCCGAGCGGCACCAGCGCTACACCGAGGCCTACCACCGCTACCGCGAGGTCTACTTCGCCCTCAAGCCGGTGTTCGAGCGCTCCGAGCCGGGGAGATGAACAGCTCGACCCGGTTGCGGCCGTTCCCCTTGGCCGGGTAGAGGGCGCGGTCGGCGGCGCGGATGAGGGTGCCGGCGTCGCCGGCGTCGTCGGAGACGGTGGCCACGCCCAGGCTGGCCGTGACCGGCTGGCTGATCTCCGAGAGGCCCAGGCTGGCCACGGCCACCCTGACCTTCTCGGCGACCACCACCACCTGGTCGCGCCCGGTGTCGGCAGCAGCAGGAGGAACTCCTCGCCGCCGTAGCGGCCGACGAAGTCGCTCTCGCGCAGCGACGAGCGGAGCACGGTGGCCACGGCGGCGAGCACCTCGTCGCCGCGGCTGTGGCCGTAGGTGTCGTTGATCCGCTTGAAGTGGTCCAGGTCGAGCAGGGCCGCCGACAGCGGCGAGACGCTGCGGGACGCCTGGGCCACCATGCGCTTGATGGTGTCCTGGACGGCCCGGTTGTTGGGCAGCCCGGTGAGGGCGTCGGTGGCGGCCGGGATCTCGGCGATGGCCTGGGTGGTGAGGATGTTGTGGCGGTAGAGATCCTCGGTCCTGGCGTTGACCGCGCCGAGGCCAGCCACCGCCACCCCCGACACCATCACCGTGGCCGCCAGCAGCCCGGCCAGGGCCAGCATCAGTTTTTGACCGATTCGTAGCTGCAGGGGCACGGGCTGACAGGCCTCCCAGGGTGGACGCTCCCTGAATCACCGGCTGCGCCCTGGGCGCACGTTAGGCTTGTCCCTCCATCGTGGAGACGAGCGGGAGGAGCGGCATGGAGGCGGTTCGGGGTCCCATTCGCGCGGCCGGCCGGGTTGCCCTGGCCGCGATGTTCATCAGCGGCGGCGCCGACGCGCTGCTGGAGCCCGGCCCCCGGACGGCCAAGGCGGAGGAGCTGGGCGTCCCCCTGGACCCGGAGCTGGCCGTCCAGGCCAACGGCGCGGCCATGCTGGCCGCCGGCGCCGCCCTGGCCCTCGGCATCCGGCCCCGGCTGGCCGCGGCCGTGCTGGCGGGCTCGCTGGTGCCGACGACCCTGGCCGGGCACCCCTACTGGAAGCTTGAGGACCCGGCCGCGCGGCGCCAGCAGCGCATCCACTTCTTCAAGAACGTCGGGCTCTTCGGCGGCGCGCTGCTGGTGCTCAGCGAGCGCCCACGCGCCAGGCAGCGACGACCGCCTCGACGTCGAACGGCATCAGGTTGAGCGGGGGACCGGAGGCCGCCTTCCGGTTGCCCTCGACGATCCTGGCGTTGATGCCGGCCACGATCCGCCGCACCTCGGCCTCCGAGCCGGCCCGGGACGCGGCCTCCAGCGCCTCCTCCGCCTCCTTGCGCAGCGCGATCGTCGGCGGCAGGTAGGCGAAGTGCTCGCGCCGCAGCTTCTGCTTGACCCACCACAGCTCGTCGTGCGGCTTGTCCAGGTCCTCGATGGGCTTGCCGGCCCCGGGCAGGTTGTCGAACTCGCCCCGTTCCGTGGCCTCCCGGATCTGCCGTTCGACCCAGGTCTCGAACCCGACCCCGGGCGGCTTGCGCTCGCTCATGGTATGAGTCTACAAAGCCCCACGCTGCCATGAGGGAGGTCAGCACATGGCCACGAAGAAGCAGGTCAAGGCCGCCAAGAGCAACGTCAAGAAGGCGCAGGCCGGCGCCAAGAAGCAACGCTCGATCGCCAGCATGCCGGCCAAGACCCGCTCCGAGCTGGGCAAGCAGGGCGCCGCGGTCGCCCAGCGCAAGCGCACCGGCGGCTCGTCCCCCAAGACCCGCCAGGAGCTCTACGAGGAGGCCAAGCGCCGCAACCTCCCCGGCCGTTCCAAGATGGGCCGCGCCGAGCTGGCCCGCGCCCTCGGCCACAAATGAGGGCGGCCGCCCGGCGCGGCCATCCGGGGGTTACGACTGCGGCTGGGTGATGTTGACCATCCAGGGGATGCCGAACCGGTCCACGCACATGCCGAACTCGTCGCCCCACATCTGCTTCTCCAGGGGCATCGTCACGGTGCCGCCGTCCGACAGCTTCGACCAGTAGCCGCGCAGCTCGTCGGCGTCCTCGCCGCTGAGGCTGATGGAGATGTTGTCGCCGGGGTTGCGCTCCATCTCGGGCGGGGTGTCGGAGGCCATCAGCGTGAAGCCACGCTCGGTCTCGAGCTGGGCGTGCATGACCTTGTCGGCGTCCCTGCCCGGCGCGCCGAACTCACCGAAGGTGTTCACGACCAGCTCGCCGCCGAAGACGTCCTTGTAGAACTCCATGGCCTGACGGGCGTTGTCCTTGAAGCCGATGTACGGGTTGAGTCGAGCTGCCATCTGCCCCTCCTTGGTGTGGCCGCCTGAACCCGGGAAGCCTACCGCGGACCCGTGACCACCGACACCGCCTCCGGGACGCTCATGGCCAGGCCCTCCCGCCAGGCACGCCTGGCCGCGTCCTCGGTCAGGTGGGCGCCGGCCTCGGCCGCGGGATCGCCCTCGAGCATGCCCCCGAAGCCGGGGGTCGGGCCGCCGCCGGCCAGGTCGCGCATGCGCTCGGCGGCGCCGGCCATCCGGATGGCGTCGGTGTGGCGGCCCTCCCAGGTCAGCAGGAACGCCAGGTCCAGGAAGGCGAGGGCGATCCCGGTGGCGTTGTCGGCCTCGCGGAACAGCTCGAGGGCCTCAAGGGCGGTGGCGCGGGCGTCGTCCCGGTGGCCGGCGCGGCCGGAGGCGAAGGCCAGCCAGATCAGCCCGAAGGCGAGGTTGAGGCGGTCGTCCATCCGGCGCCAGATCGCCGTCACCTCCTCGATCCGGGCGATCACGCGCTCCCAGGCACCGGCCATCGCGTCCGGGACCACCTGCATCACCAGGACCCTGGCCGCCCCGGGCTCGTCGCCGACCTGACGGAACAGGGCGAGGCTCTCGTCGAGCAGGCCGGCGGCGGACTCGAGGTCGTGCTCGCCGGCGGCGACGAACGACCGGTTGTAGAGGGCCTCGGCGAGGCGGGCCGGGTCGCCGAGCTCCCGTTCGATCCCCAGGGCCTCGTCGTAGAAGCCACGTGACGCCCCCCGGTCGCTCCACCACGCGATCCCGCCCGCCCCGGCCAGGGCCTTCGCCCGGGCCGCGGTCGGGGCCTGCCCTGACGGCATGGCCAGGGCCTCGTCGAGCCACTGGCGGCCCTCGGTCAGGTGCCCCCGCTGCTGCCAGAAGCGCCACAGGGCTCCGGCGGCCGCCTGGGCCGGGCCGGCCTCGCCCTGGTCGATGGCCCAGCGGAGGGCCGTGCGGAGGTTGGCGTGCTCGGCCTCGCAGCGGTCCAGCCACTCGCCCTGGTCGGTGGCGGTGAGGTGGGGCTCGGCGTCCACGGCCAGGCTGAGGTAGTGCTCGGCGTGGCGCCGGCGGACCAGCTCGAGCTCGCCGGCGGCCTCCAGCCGCTCGTAGCCGAACTCCCGGATCGTCTCCAGCATCGAGAACCGCGACGGGTGCCCGGGCGGCTCGGTTCTGCGGATCAGCGACTTGTCCACCAGCGAGGTCAGCCCGTCGAGGGCGTCCACCCCGAGCTCCTCCGGGTCGCACACCGCCTCGGCCGACTCGAACGCCCAGCCCCCGGTGAACACCGACAGCCGGGCGAACAGGCGGCGCTCGACCGGGTCGAGCAGGTCGTAGCTCCAGGCGATGGCGGCCCGCAGGGTCCGCTGGCGCTCGGGCACGCTGCGTGACCCGGAGGTGAGGATCGACAGCCGCGACTTGAGGCGGGCCAGGATCTGCTCGGGCGTGAGCACCTTGGCCCGGGTGGCCGCCAGCTCGATGGCCAGGGGCAGCCCGTCCAGCCGGGCGGTGATCTCGGCGACGACCGGTGCGTTCTCCGCGGTCAGGGTGAACCGGGCATCGGCAGCCATGGCCCGATCGGCGAACAGCCGCACCGCCTCGACCTCGGTGAGCGCGGCCAGGTCCCGGGGGAGCCGCTCGGGGTCGGGAACCTGGAGCGGCGGGACCGGATACTCCTGCTCGCCACGGAGCGACAGCACGACCCGGGAGGTGACCAGCGTCCGCAGCTTGGGCGCGGCCGTGAGGAGCTCCTCGATCACCGGGCCCGCCTCGGCGACCTGCTCGAAGTTGTCGACCACCTGGAGGAGCTCACGGTGGCGGAGATGGTCCTTGACCCCGTCGAGGATCGGGCGCTCGGGCGACTCCGGGACCCCCAGCGCGTTGGCCACCGCCGCCGGGACCAGCGCCGGGTCGGTCACCGGGGACAGGTCGACGAAGCAGGAGCCGTCCCGGTACTGGGGGAGCAGGTCGGTGGCCACCCGAAGGGCCAGCCGGGACTTCCCTGACCCCCCGGGCCCGGTCAGGGTGAGCAGGCGGGTACGGCCGAGGAGCCGCTCCACCTCGGCGATCTCCTCCTCCCGGCCCACGAACGAGGTGAGCTGCGGCGGCAGGTTGCTCGGCCTGGCGTCCGGCGTCCTTGGAGCCGGGAAGTCCGCGGGGAGGCCCTCGACGACCAGCTGGTGGAGCCGCTCCGGGCCCGCGATCCCGCGCAGGTGGTGCGCGCCCAGGTCGCGGAGGGAGGTGCCGGCCGGGAGGGCGTGCTGGACCAGCCCCCGGGTGGCGTCGGACAGGAGCACCTGCCCACCGTGGGCGGCGTCGGCGATCCGGGCCGCCCGGTGCACGTCGATGCCGGCGTAGTCGTCCCCGCCCAGGGCCCCATCCCCGGTGTGGGCCCCCATCCGGACCCGCACCGGCGGGCCGGGCGACCAGTCGTTCGCGGCCAGGCCCCGCTGGGCCGCGGCGGCCGCCCCGACCGCCCCGGCCGGGCTGCGGAACACGGCGAAGAAGGCGTCCCCGTGGGTGCTGACCTCGATCCCGCCGCCGTCGGCGACGGCCCGCCGGATGATCGCCGCGTGCTCGTCCAGGACCGCCGGGTACCGGTCGCCAAGCTCCTGGAGGAGGCTGGTCGAGCCCTCGATGTCGGTGAACAGGAAGGTCACGGTCCCGGTCGGCAGGTCGGTCATCCGATGACTCTATGCTGCGGGTGCCCGATCGCGTACTCGACCTCGGGGAGGGTGACGTTGCTGCTGGAGCGCAAGAACGCCGTGATCTACGGAGGGGCCGGGTCGGTCGGTGCCGCCGTGGCCCGTGCCTTCGCCCGCGAGGGCGCGCGGGTCTTCCTCGCCGGCCGCACCCGCGCCACGCTCGACCAGGTGGCCGAGGAGCTCTCCGGCTCCGGAGGGTCGGTCGAGACGGCGGAGGTCGACGCGCTCGACCAGCGGGCCGTGGACGAGCACGCCGACGCCGTGGCCGCCAGGGCCGGCGGCATCGACGTGTCCTTCAACGCCATCAGCCACGGCGACGTCCACGGCGTCCCCCTGCTCGAGCTGTCCCTGGAGGACTTCGCCCGCCCGATCACCGTCGCCATGCGGTCGCAGTTCCTGACCACCAGGGCGGCCGCGCGCCACATGACCAGGCAGGGGTCGGGGGTGATCATGGCCATCACGGCCACCACCGCCCGCCCGGCCCTCCCCGAGATCGGCGGCACCGGCGTCACCTTCGACGCCATCGAGAGCCAGTGCCGCCAGTGGGCCCGCGAGCTGGGCCCCCACGGCGTCCGCGTCGTCTGGCTCCAGACGACCGGCCTCCCCGAGGCCCTCGCCGACGGGATCCATCCCGCCTACGGCGCCGGGCCGGCCGACGGCATGACCCGCGCCGAGCTGATCGCCTGGATGCGGCGGAGCACCCAGCTGAACCGCCTGACGTCCCTGGCCGAGCTCGGCGACGTGGCCGCCTTCGTCGCCTCCGACCACGCCGCGGCCATGACCGCCACCGGCGTGAACCTCACCTGCGGCCACGTCCCGGCGAGGTAGCGTCAGGGGGTGAGCTGGATCCAGCTGGCGGTGGAGGGCACGCCGTCCTGGTCGACCAGGAACAGCATGTACCAGCCGGGTGGGGCGAGGTTGGGGTTGGCCGGCACCGCCGCCTGCAGGGTGTCGCCGGCCCGCGAGGTGATGGGGAGGTCGACCAGCCGCTGGCCGCTGTCGAAGGAGTGGGTGGTGACGCCGTTCTTGACCAGCGACACCCAACGGATGGCGCCGGCCTGCGGGGGGGTGATCGTCACCGTCCCGCCGTAGCCGGCGATGGCCGGCGCGGCCGCGAGCTGGGGCCGCGGCCCCCGGAACAGGTAGGGCGGGCTGAACACCTCGAGCCGCATCTCCTCCTGCGGGTCGGGGGGTTCCCAGGCCACCTGGGAGCCACCCTCGGGGTTGCCGCCGGCGGCCACCACCCGGCCGTCGGCCAGCAGCAGGGCGGTGGAGTGGTACAGCCGCGGCACGGTCGCGGCGGCCATCAGGCTCCAGGTGTCGCTGGCCGGGTCGTAGATCTCGGCTTCGAGCCTGGCCAGCGGCTGGTCCTCCTGCTTGAGGGAGCCGCCACCCACGAACACGGTGCGGTCGGGCAGCAGGACCGCGTTGAGGTGCAGCCGCGGCAGCCCCATGGGCGCGGCCGCGAGGTAGTGGGGGTCGTCCGCGGTCAGGTCGACGACGCTGACCGCGTCGGTGGCGTCGGTCTGATCGGCCATGCCGACGGGGCCGCCGCCGCAGATCAGGACCTGCTGGGCCTGGGCCGGCGGCAGGAGCACGCTGGCCGACTGGTTGCGGGTGTCCGGGGCCAGCAGGTCGGGGACCGGTTTGGTGGGAACGGGATTCTTGGTCAGGTCGAAGATGCACGGCTGGACATCCAGCGGGTCGTCCATCCGCCCGCCGGAGAAGAACACGCGTCCGTCGGCCAGCAGGAACAGGTGGGCGTACAGCGGCAGGCCGGGGAAGCCGGCCGCGAACTGCTGGACCTGCCAGGTGTTGGTGGCGGCCGAGTAGGTCTCCAGCGCCTTGTTGAGACCGGTTCCGAACTCATTGATGCCGGTGGTGGCGAGGATCCTTCCGTCGCCGAGCGGGATCAGGGTCGGGTACCAGCGCCCATGCTCCATCGGGGCCGCGAAGGACCACCGCTGGGTGGTGAAGTCGAACACCGCGACGTCCTTGCGGCCCTTGAACGGGCCGTAGTCCAGGGTGCCCCCGGCCGACAGCATGCGGCCGTCGGGCAGGAACCCGTCGCCGCCGCAGAACAAGTCGAAGGGACGCCCATCGGCGGTCCGCAGCGTCGGCGGGTGGGTGAAGTCGTTGCCGGGGGGATCCCAGACCACGCTGGTGAAGATGCCCTGGTCCTCGTCGCCGAACAGCGGGCTGCCGAACCGCACCCCGCTGCTCCCCGAGCCGGCGAAGAACAGCACCTTGCCATCAGGCAGCAGCGCGGCATGCACCGCCAGGACCCCGGAGTGGAACGCCAGCAGCTCCCAGGCGCCGTCGCGGGCGGGATCGGGGTCGAGCTCCAGGAGCTGATACAGGCCGGCGTTCTTCTGCGCCGGGTTGTCGATCATGAAGGCGACCAGTTTGCGGGCGCCGCCGAGCTCGGTGGCGGCGAGGCCGCCGCCCTGGTTCTCGTGGGAGAACCAGTTCGGCACCCCCATCCACCGTCCCCAGCCGCCCTGCGGGTTCCCACCGGCATCGAGGTTCGTCCCGATCCGGTAGAAGGCCTGGTTCTGGCCGACGGCGTTGTCGACCTGGAAGACGACCAGGTCGCGGCCGGGGCCGCCGCCGGAGGTGCTGACGGCGACCCCGCAGCCCTGGTTCTCGAAGGAGAACCAGTCCGGCACGCCAGTCCACGGCGTCCAGCCGGTGACGGTTCCGTCGGCGGCCAGGCCATGGCCGATCCGGTACAGGCCGGCGTTCTTCTGCGCAGGGTTGTCGACCATGAGGACGATCAGGTCGCGCTGGCCCTGGCCGTCGGGCGGCGTCACCGTCACGGCGACACCCTGGTTCTGGTGGGAGAACCAGTCCGGGACCGGGATCCATGGTGTCCAACCGCCGGTGACGGTTCCGTCGGCGGCCAGGCCGCGGCCGACCCGGAACAGGCCCTGGTTCTTGCCGGCGGGGGCGTCGACCATCGCCACCACCAGATCCTGACCGCCGTTGCCGCCCAGGTCGGCGAGGGCGATCCCGGCCCCCTGGTTCTGGTGGGAGAACCAGTCCGGGACCGGGATCCATGGTGTCCAACCGCCGGTGACGGTTCCGTCGGCGGCCAGGCCGCGGCCGACCCGGAACAGGCCCTGGTTCTTGCCGGCGGGGGCGTCGACCATCGCCACCACCAGGTCCTGGGCGCCATCGCCGGCCAGGCTCGCCACCGCGACCCCGCCGCCCTCGTTCTCCCATGAGAACCAGTCGGGCACGCCGATGAACTGGTTCGGCATCCTCACCCTGCTTTCGCTGCGAGCGTGGGAATCAGCTGAGGACGGTGGCGAACCGCAGGAAGTCGCCGATGGTGACGATCGGGTCGCCGTTGGGAAGCCGGACGCCTTGTTCCGGACTCCAGGGGCCTGGCTGGTTGAGGTAGGAGTCGGGGTCGGCGCGGAGCTGGCCGATGAGCGTCTCGCACACCAGGCGGCTGCCCAGCTCGCCCAGCGAGTTGCCGTTGGCGCGGACCTCCGCCTCCTTCAGCAGGTAGTACCAGAGGGGCGTGCGGTCCAGGAACCCGCCGTCGCGCAGGGCGTCGTTGACCACCGGGTTGTTGTCCTGCTGGAGCTCCCTGGAGCTCAGCACGGGCACGCCCATCGCCTCGGCCACGGCCTGGCCGGTCGGCATGGCCAGCAGGTAGCCGCGCAGCAGGTTGCTGGTGGCCAGGCGCTTGAGGATCTGCCTGACCTCCGGGGGCAGGCTCGGGTCGTTGCCCCGGTTGGTCAGGTCCCGCAGCGGCGGGGTCAGGCGGGTCTCGATCTTGCGGGCGAACTGGTCGGGGAAGCGGGCTCCCTTGTCGACCATCCGGTCCCACTCGATGATCCAGTTGAACGGCAGGACGTCGGTGTCGCCCCCGAACGGCCGGGCGGCGTTGCCGGTGAACAGGAACAGCAGGAAGAACGAGGCGTTGGGGGCGACGTTGGCGCCACGGCCGAAGTTGCGGTTGTAGTCGTACACGGCCCTGACCATGCTGTGGCCGAACCGGTAGCCGGCGACCGAGAACTCCAGGGGCATGTACACCTCGCCGTCGCGAGGCTGGTAGTGCTTGTTGCCGCCCAGGAGGACCTTGTCGGCCACCCCGGTCAGGGTCACGGTCTTGAGGTAGTCGTGGACCACCAGCCACTGGTACTGCCAGCGGACCAGCTCCCGGGCCCGGTCGAACACCCCGGCGTCGCCGCCGTAGGTGTCGGGCTCGTTCGCCTGGACCCAGTCGACGGTGGCGTTGTGGAAGCGCAGGAAGGCCAGGTGGAACTGGGCGATGATGAGGTTCTCGTCGTTGCGGTCGTCGCCGATCAGGGCCTTCTTGTCGACCCGCGGCAGGTCACGCTCCAGGTCGTCGTCGGGCGGGATCCGGACGCCGCCGATGGGCCGGTCGGGGTTGTTGCTCTCGGCGGCGGCGGTGCCCACCTTGAGCTTGATCCCGTCGTAGAGGTCGGCCGCCTCGGTGGGGGACTGGCTGTCGAAGGTCGGGCCGTCGCCGTACACCGAGTCCAGGTTCAGCGCCGGGTGGCGCAGGTTGCGCAGCTGCTCGGCGACCACGGCCGGCTGCAGTGGGGTCAGGTTGGGACGGGTGATGTCGCTGAGCTCGGAGTCGCGGTCGGTGTTGGCGGTGATGTCATGGTCGATGAACTGGCCCCAGTAGGTGTACACGGGTGGGATGGTCGAGTTGGCCAGTGGCTGCAGCGGGTCGGCGGCCGGCGGGGGATCCTCGACCATGGCCGACCCCAGCGCCTTCAGGGCCGCCACCACCGCCGCCGGGTTGTCGTTGGGCAGGTGCTTGCCGGGGAACTGGGCGGCCAGCTCGGGGAACAGGTAGTCGAACGGGGTGGTGTTGTCGACGACCTCGGCCTCCGACACCTCCAGGGTGGTGATGCCTTCGTGGGTCGCGGCCAGTCGGGCCGCCTCCGGCGAGTCGTCGGCAAGGACATGCCCGCCATGGCTGATCCCGGTCAGGACACGTCCGGCAGCTGGCTTGCGATCAAGCCGCATCTGATCCTCCCCTGTCTGGCGCCGCCGTTGCCTGGCGACGCGTTGGCACCTGTGCAGGTCGGGGCTGGCACGAGCGATCTACCGTCGGGATAGGCACGAGCGGGCTCGCAGCGATGCGCCGGATTGCCTCCTCGAATCCGAACGTAACATGACGCTGCCCGCAACTCTAGATGCAATCCGCATATCGTCCGTATCGGTCAGCGGCTCGCCGGTCACCGACGGGTGGCACCGAGGGCGGCACCGACGGCGGCGGCCACGCGACCGTCGGCCAGGTACTCCTCGATCGAGTGGGCCCGGTCCTTCGGGTTGTTGGTGATCACCTCGGACAGGCGGTCGCCCCAGTCGTCGCGCAGCGGGCAGCCGATGGCCACCGCGTCCGCCGGGCACCAGGCGTTCAGCCAGTCCCCGACCCGGTCGGGCCGCTGGGGCCCACCGGTCAGCAGGCGCTTGAAGACGGTGTCCATGCCGAGCGGGCTGCCGGCGGTCACCAGCTGCACCGTCTCGACCTGGGCGGGGAGGCGGGTTAATAGATCTATCGCGACCACGGTGCCGAGGCTGTGGCTGACCAGCACCACCCTTCCCGAGGTGGGGACGCTCTGGAGGACGGTGTCCAGGACCAGCCGGCGGATGTCATCCCGGTCGAGGTAGGCGGCCACGTCCCGGAACACCGCCGCGATCAGCACCTCGTCCAGGCCGCTCCGGTTGGCCAGCCAGCTCAGCTGCTTCTGCAGCTTGCCGACCAGGCCGCCGAGGAACTCGTCCTCGGTCCCCGCCCCGGGCGGCAGGCCGGCGTGTTCGGCCGCCTCCTCGAGCAGCGACGCGTACACCGACCGGGTGGAGGCATCCCGGGGGGCCAGGGCCTCGGCCGGGTCGAGCTCGGCGTCCAGCGGGTCCAGGGCGAGGGCTTCGCGGGCGGCCAGGGAGTCGGCGAAGGCGTCGCCGTAGAACGGGAACCAGACGTCGGCGGCGTCGACCGCGGGCAGCCCGGCCAAGGCCAGTCCCTTGGCCAGCCCGGCCGTCCACTTGCCCCGGAGCAGCTGTGGGTCCTTGCCCTGCTGGCTGCGCCCGTGCAGGAACACCAGCTGGGTGTCGCCGTCGAACGGGGCTCGCCGGCCGGCCAGACCGGCGCTGCCGGCGGCGGCGGGCGCGGCCTCCGGCCGGGTCGGCGTCTCGACCACGGCCCCGTCCACCCGTGTCCCGGGCGCCGCGGCGGTCAGCGGTTCGGCCGACAGGGCATGCGGGCCGAGCTCGGCCAGCACCGCTCGCTCAGGGTCGCTCAGCTGGCGACCGGCCAGGTGCCGCAGGAGCACGCTCACCCGGGCGCCCTCGTTGGCGATCCAGTCGATGGCGTCGTCGCCGTCCTGGGGCCGCCAGCGGGTCCCGTCACGCTTGAGCCAGTTCCCCTGCTCGTCGGTGCGCGGCACGCCCGAGTGGTGCAGGGCGACGATCTCCCACTGGTCGTTGAACACCGGCGACCCCGAGTTGCCCGGCTCGGTGTCGGTCTCGTAGTGGAGGAACTCCTCCAGGACGGTCTGGAGGGAGTTGTTGCGGATCGCGATCTCCTTCAGCCGCCCCATCGGGTGGCCGACCACGTTGACCGGCTCGCCCATCGCGATCTTGCCCTGCTGGGCGATCAGCCGGTTCCAGCCGAACTCCTGGCCAGGAGCCCTGCCGTCCGGCCCGGCCCGGACCGCGACCAGCGTGTAGTCGAGATGCTCGTCGGTCAGGAACAGCGCCTGGGGGTCCAGCCGGTAGGTGGCGGCCGTCCCGGTGACGTCGTCCAGGTCGATCTCCCAGTTGAACTCGGCCGCCGCCTGCCCGGCCGTGGCCGCGTCGGGCAGGACGTGGTTGTTGGTCAGCAGCAGCCGCTGCCCGACCAGCGACCCCGTCCCCGCCGGCACCAGCCGCCCCCGCCGGTCATAGGAGATCCGCGCCACCGTCCGGGCCGCCCGGGCCCCCCTGGTCAGGAAGTTGACCGCCTGCAGGTCGTTGGTGGCGTCGATGATCCGCTCCAGCAGCACGTGCGGCTCCAGCGGTTCGCCGGGGCTGATCGCCGCCACCAGCGCCTCGGGCTGCAGCTGCCCGGCCTGGGCCAGGCGGGCGGCCCGGGCCCGGACCCGCTCGGGCGTGTCGACGACCTGGCTCCCCTCGGCCTTCTGCCGCCGCTTCAGCTCCTTGCGGTCCCTCGCCATCTGGCGATACCGCTCAGCCGCCGCCGCTGTCTGCTGCCGCCGGTCCATCGCCGACCCCCTCAGGACGTGGTCACTGACCCTCGACAATGACCGTCC
>OBLS010000236.1_pt1 | contig 18445 bp, 23 predicted proteins | sample 1519901 | NCBI WGS metagenome assembly OBLS01 (sample SAMEA3113585, study PRJEB22503) | soil metagenome | reverse complement strand
TGAGGTGCTGCCGCCCTTCGCTGGTGGCTAGGCCGGGGAGCGCCGCACATGTGGCAATGTCACGTCAAAGTCGTCCATGACCTCGCCCACCGGCTCCGCATGATGGACGGCATTCTCAGCATCCGGTCATTCCCTACTGACGCACAGGGGTCGCCCCTAGGCTGGCGGGCGACCGGGCTTGCCCGGCACGAACCACGTCTTAATCAGGAGATGTCATGAGTAGGCAGGAAGTACTGGTCGACGCCGACTGGCTCGAGGACCATGCCGGCGATGAGCACATCGTGGTGGTCGAGGTTGACGAAGACACCACCGCCTACGACGGCGGGCACATCAAGGGTGCGATAAAGCTGGACTGGAAGAAGGATCTTCAGGACCCGGTCCGGCGCGACTTCGTCAACAAGGAGCAGTTCGAGAAGCTGCTGGCCGAGCGCGGCATCAGCAATGACGACACTGTGGTGCTCTACGGCGGCAACAACAACTGGTTCGCTGCGTACGCCTACTGGTACTTCAAGCTGTACGGACACGAGAACGTCTTGTTGCTCGACGGCGGCCGCAAGAAGTGGGAGCTCGACGCGCGCGAACTCAGCACCGAGCAGGTGACACGTCCCGCGACCACCTACACCGCCAAGGAGCCCAACCTGGACATCCGCGCCTTCCGCGACGAGGTGGTCAAGGCGATCGGGACGCGAAGCCTGGTCGATGTCCGCAGCCCCGACGAGTACGCCGGCCGGCTACTGGCGCCTGCCCACCTGCCACAGGAGCAGGCTCAGCGCGGCGGGCACATCCCGACGGCGATCAACGTGCCGTGGAGCAAGGCCGCGAACGACGACGGCACCTTCAAGTCGGATGAGGAGCTCAAGGAGCTCTACAGCGAGGCCGGTCTGAGCTGGGACAACGACATCATTGCCTACTGCCGGATCGGTGAGCGCAGCGCGCATACCTGGTTCGTGCTGCACCAAATCCTGGAGCAGAAGAACGTCAAGAACTACGACGGCTCCTGGACCGAGTACGGCTCGCTGGTCGGCGTACCGGTAGCGGTCGGCGACGAGCCCGGAAATCTCTGACCGCCCCCTGGCGGCGGAAGGACGAGCCACATGTGCGGAGCAACGACCGGCGGCCTCAGCCTCGAGGGCATCGACATCAGCAAGGAAGCAGTCATTCAGGGGCGCGTGTTGCGCGCCGGACAGCCGGTGGCGGGTGCGTATGTCCGGCTGCTGGATGGGACCGGGGAGTTCACGGCCGAGGTGCCTACCTCGGCCACCGGCCACTTCCGCTTCTTCGCGGGCGACGGCACCTGGACGCTGCGGACGCTGGCTCCGGGCGCGAAAGCCGACCGGACCGTGGTCGCGGCCCGCGGCACCGTCTCCGAGATCGATGTCGAGTTCGACGACCCAGCCTGAGCGTCGCGCCGATCAGAGAGCGGAGTCCAGGATCAGGGTGACTGGTCCATCGTTGACCAGCGACACCTGCATGTCGGCGCCGAAGACACCGGTCGCCACTTCCGCGCCCAGCGCGCGGAGCGCCTCCACGAAGGCGGAGACCAGCGGTTCGCTGACCGCGCGCGGGGCGGCGGCGTTCCATGATGGACGACGGCCCTTCCGCGTGTCGGCGTAGAGCGTGAATTGACTGACCACCAGCATCGGCGCCCTCAGCTGATCCGCTGACTGCTCGCCCTCGAAGATTCTCAGCCGCCACACCTTCTCAGCCATCCGGGCAGCAGTCGCGGGTGCGTCGTCGTTGGTCACCCCGACCAAGATCACCAGGCCGGTACGGCCAATCGCTCCCACCACCTCGCCGGAGACCCGGACCTCGGCCGTGGCACAGCGCTGTACGACCAAGCGCATCTCAGCCGGCGGCCGGCAGCACGACCAGGCAGAATGGATGTCCGGCGGGATCGGCGTAGACCCGGAAGGTCTCGCCACCACCAGGCAGCGGGGTCGCCCCAAGCTCGAGGACCGACGCTTCCGCGAGCTCGAGATTGTCGACGCGGACGTCGAAGTGCCGATATTGCGGCCGATCACCGTCGGGCCAGGTCGCAGGCCGGTAGTTCGGAACCCGCGCGAAGGCAACGCCCGGCCGATCGGGTGCGTCACCGATCACCACCCAGTCGCTCTCGTCTTGCACACGCCGCATGCTCAGCAGGGATTCGTAGAACCTGGCCAGTGCGTCGGGATCGTCGCAGTCGATCACGATGCCGTGCAGTCGTCCGATCATGGAGGCCAGTGTGGCATCGCGGGGTGGTGAGGCTGGCGAGACCCGATCCCGCACGCCTCTGCCACAATGGTGGCCGTGCCCAGCACGCCTAGTTTCCGGCCCGTGGCCATCAAGATCACGTGTGGCGCGGAGGCCGCGGAGCGCGCCAATCAGGCCTGGACCGTCGCGGCGACCGCGATTGCTTCGGGCGCCGAGGTCACGGTCTGGCTCACCGGCGAGGCCGTCTGGTTTGCCGTGGTCGGCCGTCAACCTGATCTTGAACTTCAGCACGCAACCCCGACGCCTGAGTTGATCGAGGCCGTACGGTCCTCCGGCAGGATCGTCGTCTGCACCCAATGCGCTGCCCGCCGGGAGCTGACCCTTGGCGATCTCATCGAGGGCGCCACTATCGCCGGGGCGGCCACCTTCGTGGAAGCCGTCCTAGGGCCCCAAACCCAAGCACTGGTCTACTGAAGCCGGACCGCCTCAGCTGATCATGACGTCCGCGCCGCCGCCGCTTCCAGCTCGAGCAGCGTCCGCTTGACCTCCAGTCCACCAAGGTAGCCGCCCAACGAGCCGTCCGAGCGCACAACGCGGTGGCAGGGAACAACCACAGGAAGCGGGTTGGTGGCGCAGGCGCTGCCCACGGCACGCACCGCGCCCGGGTGCCCGGTGGCGGCGGCCACCTCCGCATAGCTCTCGGTATGCCCGTATGAGATGGCGGCCAAATGGTCGAGAACGGTACGGCGGAATCCGGCGGAGAGCCGGAGGTCGAGTGCGATGTCAAAAGCCGTCCGGTGACCGGCAAAGTACTCCTCGACTTGACGAGCGGCCTCGTCCAGCCGACGGGGGGCAGCCAGAATCCGTGGGCTGATCTTGCTCGCCAGCGCCTGCAACACCGCGTCGTGTCCCTCCCGCTGGTACGCGACCCGGACCAGACCGAGCGGAGTGGCAGCCAGCAACAGCGGACCGACCGGCGAGTCGATCGTGCGGAAGGCGACGTCAAGCAAACCGGCCTCGGTGGCCCGCTGCTCCAGCCTGTGGTCCAGCCGCGCCAAGGTCACGTCATCGACCTCAGTCAACTGCACCGACCGCCCGCGAAATTCGATCATGATCGTCCTTCCTGTTGGTCCGTGGCCAAGCGCTTGCGGAGTGTGGCGATGCCGTCACTAGCTGCGCGGCGGGCGGCGTCCGCAGTACCGCCGATCAGCTCAGCCACCTCGGCGTACGGCCGGCCGGCGAGATGGTGGAAGGCGACCGCCTGCCGTTGCCTCGACGGCAGCGCCGCGATGGCGGCCAGGAGTTCGTCGTTCGCCTCCGTCGCCGGGCCGTCAACTGACAGATCCGGAATCGTGGCGGTCGGCACCGGGCGACGTGCCCGTGCTCGCCCGAGGTCGATCGCCTTCCGCTGGGCGATCCGTACCAGCCACGCTTCGGTATTGGCATCGGCGGGCAGCTCCGGATATGCCCTCAGGGCGGACACGAACGTCTCCGACCACGCGTCCTCCGCGTCGATCGGTCCGATCAGCGCTCGGCAGACGCGGTAGACCGTTGGGCCGTGCCGGGAGACGAGATCGGAGAACGGTTGCTTGTCCATCAACGTGTAGACGCCACCGAACTAGGAAAACGTGAGGTCAGACGCGTCAGCTTTTTCCGGCGAGCAACCGCTCCCTGCACCTCCCAGGCATCGGGTCGGGCGGCACTAGACTCGGGGCCGTGTCGATCTCCCTGGTCTTCACCGTGTTGCTGATCATCGGCGTTATCGCGATCGGTGTCGGCGCCCTGGTGCTGTTGATCAGATTCTTGGTCCGCCGCCCCGTGCAACAGCGGAGCTGATCGATGGCTCAGCAGTCGGACGGCTTGCACCCCACCCTGATGGGTCTGTCGTGGATGATCGGCCGCTGGCAGGGGACAGGCAAGGCCAGCTACCCCGGAACCGAGGACTTCGAGTTTGGGCAACAGGTCGACTTCTCCCACAACGGAGAGAACTACCTGCACTATCTCTCCCAGATCTTCGAGCGTGGCGACGACGGCCGCGCGATCCGGCCGCTCAGTATGGAGACCGGCTTCTGGCGGCCGCAGCCGGACGGGTCGTTGGAGGTGGTGATGTGCCACCCCAGCGGTTACGCCGAGGTCTGGTACGGCCGGATCACGGGCCCCAAGGTCGAGCTGGCCACTGATGCCGTGGTCCGTACCGCGTCGGCCGAGGAGTACTCGGCCGGCCAGCGGCTCTACGGCAACGTGGAGGGGGACCTGCTCTGGACCTTCGACAAGGCGGCGGCCGGACAGCCGCTTCAGTCGCATATGTGGGCCCGGCTCCGTCGGGTGTGAGCCGCATCCGGCGCCGGCTGGAGGGGCATCGGTCCACGATGGCACATGCACGGGAAGAAAAGTCCAGGCGAGGGCGCTGGACTTGGCATGACCTCCGCGTCGCAGTCAAGCCGCGTCCTGGCTGAGAACGGAATTGACGCCGGAGTGCCCTGGCACTTCGGCGATCCAATGCGCGAGCAGCGGTTCTTCGCCGCTGGCCAGGGTGTGGTTGATCTCTCCCATCGGGGAGTGCTCGGGGTGACCGGTCCGGACCGGCTCGGCTGGCTGCACTCACTGACCACGCAACACCTGGAAGGCTTGGCCCCAGGAGTGGGCGTCACCACCCTGATTCTTTCGCCGCACGGCCACATCGAGCACGCCCTGTATGGCGTGGACGACGGCGAGACCTTCTGGGCGCATACCGAGCCAGGTGCAGCGCCGGCCGCCGTTGACTGGCTCGAGCGGATGCGCTTCCTCATGCGCGTGGAGGTCGCTGACCGGACCCGCGATGTCGCCGTGGTCTGGTCGGTCGCTCCCGAAGAAGGCGCAGACTTGCCGATCCGCGCCGGTCAGGATTCGCTCGGTGGCCATGAGGTCTTCGTACCTCGGACTGACCTCGACAGCTATCTGTCCTCGCGATCGCAAGCCGGGACCTGGGCGTATGAGGCGCGCAGGATTGCGGCGGGGGTGCCACGCATCGGTGTAGACACCGACAAACGGACGATCCCGAACGAGATCGGCGTGCTGAATGTTGCGGTCCATCTCGACAAAGGCTGCTATCGCGGACAGGAAACCGTGGCCCGGGTTCATACCTTGGGTCGCCCGCCCCGCCGCCTGACCCGGCTGCACCTCGACGGCGCTGCTGAAGCCCTGCCCCGGCCAGGCGCAACGCTGCTGGCTGAGGGGCGCGAGGTCGGCTTCGTCGGCGGGTCCGCGCGGCACTTCGAGCTGGGTCCGATCGCCCTCGGTCTGGTTAAGCGAAGTGTCCCTACCGACCAGGATCTGGTCGTGGAGGGGATCGCGGCTGCTCAGGAAGTCCTGGTGGATCCAGAGGTTGGGCTGCACGTGCGAGCAAAGCTCTGAATGGGCGCTGATCGCGCATCTGACAGACTCCGCGCCCCCGATGCTCCAGCCAAGGTTCCGTGTCCCAAATTGTCTTGACATTGCCTCACTGGTCCGTTGCAGCCCCTACGCTTTCGGTGTGCAACTCGAGGATTGCGAGGCCGTCCTTTTCGACCTCGACGGGGTGCTGACGCCAACAGCAGATGTCCATATGCGCGCCTGGCAATCGATGTTCTCCGACTTCTTGCTACGCAGAGGAATCGCCGAACCGTACGTGTCGAGCGACTATTTCCACTACATCGATGGCAAGCCACGGTACGAGGGTGTGCGGTCCTTCCTCAACTCCCGCGGGATCTCCCTGCCCGACGGCGATCCGAGCGATCCGCCAACTGCCGAAACCGTGTGCGGGCTGGGAAACCGCAAGAACGAGGTGTTCGCCGCTGTGCTGGCCGACGAGGGCGTGATCCCTTATCCGGGTACGGCGGAGCTACTGGATCAGCTGGCCGAGCGTGGCACCAAGACGGCGGTCGTTTCCTCGTCGCGCAATGCGCCGTCCGTGCTCGAGGCGGCTGGCCTGCACGAACGGTTCTCGGTCGTCGTGGACGGTGCGGTGGCGGGGGACTTGGGGCTGGCCGGCAAGCCCTCGGCTGAAACGTTCGTCCATGCCGCCACGGAGTTGGGCGCCGATGTCGCCCGCTCGGCGGTGATCGAGGATGCGCTGTCGGGCGTCGCGGCGGGCAAGGCCGGTGGTTTCGGCCTTGTGGTGGGAATCGACCGAGGGGTCGGCTCGGATCGGTTGACCGAGGCGGGCGCCGATCTCGTCGTGACCGATCTTGCTGCTCTGATCGCGCCATGATCAGTTTCACTGGAGCGGCAAGCGACCTGCGCGATCCACTGGACCGGATCCGCTTCCCGATCGAACCCTGGAAGTTGACCGAGGCGGTCTACAGCACTGTTGATCTTGGGGTGACCGAGTCGCTGTTCGCTGTCGGGAACGGCTATCTCGGCATGCGTGCCAACGTGGAGGAGGGTCGCGAGGCCCATACCCACGGAACCTTCATCAACGGCTTCCACGAGACCTGGCCCATCCGGCACGCGGAGGAGGCCTTTGGCTTCGCGCGCACCGGCCAGACGATCGTCAACGTGCCCGACAACAAGACCATGAAGCTCTACGTGGACGACGAGCCGATGCTGCTCTCAGTCGCGGACCTGGAGTCCTATGACCGCAGCCTGGACTTCCGCGACGGCGTCCTTCGCCGGGACATCGTGTGGCGGACGCCGGGTGGCAAACGGGTCAAGGTCACCTCGACCCGGATGGTCTCCTTCACTCAGCGACACCTCGCGATTCTCAGCATCGAGGTGACGATGCTGGATCACGAGGCGCCCGTCGTGATCTCGTCCCAGACGCTGAACCGGCAGGACGGCAAGGATGAGTATCACGTGCGCGCCGCCGCGATGGGAGGCGGGGCCGACCCCCGCAAAGCTGAATCTTTCGAGTCGCGCGTGCTGGAGCCGCAGAGTCACTGGTCAAAGGACAACCGGATCTTGCTCGGCTACCGGTGCTCGAACTCCAAGATGACCCTAGGCGTCGGGGTCGACCACACCATCGCCACTGAGAACAGCTACAACACTTTGATCTTCGACGACGAGGACACCGGCAAGATGGTGTTCCGGGTGCAGGCCCGACCTGGTCTGCCGATCAAGATCAACAAGATCGTCAGCTACCACACCTCACGAGGGGTGCCCTCGCGGGAGCTGATCGACCGGTGCCGCCGAACACTCGACCGGGTAGGTGAGCAGGGGGTGGAGGTGCAGTACGCCGCCCAGCGGGAGTGGCTGGACGGCTTCTGGGAGCGCTCAGACGTCGAGGTCCCCGGGCAACCAGCTCTGCAACAGGCCATTCGCTGGAACCTGTACCAGGTCGCCCAGGCTACGGCGCGCGCCGAACAGTCGGGTGTCCCGGCCAAGGGTGTCACGGGATCGGGTTACAGCGGCCACTACTTCTGGGACACCGAAATCTATGTGCTCCCGTTCCTCACCTACACCAATCCGAGCATGGCACGCAGCGCCCTGCGGTTCCGCTACAACATGCTGGAAGCCGCCAAGCGACGGGCCCGCGAACTGGCCCAAAGTGGTGCCCTGTTCCCTTGGCGCACCATCAGCGGTGACGAAGCCTCCGCGTATTACGCCGCCGGGACCGCGCAGTATCACATCGATGCCGACATCTCGTACGCGCTGTGCAAGTACGTTGCGGCGAGTGGCGACGAAGCGTTCATGAATCGTGAGGGCATCGACATTCTGGTCGAGACGGCGCGGATGTGGGCCGACCTCGGCTTCTGGCGAGACAAGGGCAGCGGCTGGCGAAGTTTCCACATCCACGGTGTCACCGGGCCTGACGAGTACACCACCGTGGTCAACGACAACCTGTTCACCAACGTCATGGCACGGTTCAACCTCGGCATGGCGGCCGAGGTACTGCAGCGCATGGAGTTGCACGACGGCGAGGACTACCGCCGCCTGGTCCAGCGGCTCAATATCTCCCACGAGGAGGTCGAGGAGTGGGCCCGGGCGGCCAAGGCGATGTCCATTCCGTACGACGCGGCCACGGGAATCAACCCGCAGGACTCCCACTTCCTCGATCGGGAGATGTGGGACCTGAAGAACACGCCGCCGGAGAAGTTCCCCTTACTGCTGCACTATCACCCCCTGGTGATCTACCGCTTCCAGGTGCTCAAGCAGGCCGATGTGGTGCTCGCACTGTTCCTGCAAGGTGATCACTTCAGCCTGGAACAAAAGCGGGCGGACTTCGATTACTACGACCCCATCACCACCGGGGACTCCACACTCTCGGGCGTGGTGCAGTCCATCATCGCGGCGGAGGTGGGCTATCACGACCTCGCCTTGCGCTACTTCCACAACGCCTTGTTCGTCGACTTGGCCGATCTGCACGACAACACCACCGACGGGGTGCACGTGGCCTCGACGGGCGGGGTCTGGAACATCCTGGTCTACGGGTTCGGCGGAATGCGCGACCACAACGGAGTGATCACCTTCGATCCGCGCCTACCGTCGTCGTGGACCGGATTGACCTTCCAGATCACTCTGCGAGGCACGCGGGTCCGGGTCAACCTGACCCGGGATGAGATCTGCTTCGAGGTCGTCGAGGGTGACACGGCGGACATGTACGTCCGTGGTAAGCGAGTCGTGGTTAGGGCCGGGACGCCATCTCGAGTGGCTCTTGATGATCATGGGCCGCGCATCGACCATGTGCCGAGCCTGCAGACTGGTGATCGTCGCCCGGACGGCACCTTGATCACTGCCTCGGTACCTCAGGCGACGCCAGTCCGCGGCTGATCGGGATTATGGATGGCGGTCCGAAGGTGTTGTCCTATCTGACGGCTCCCCGTGAGTCTCGACAGGCTCCTCGTGCGTCTCGACACCCTCCAGCGCTTCCGGGTGCTCGAGTGTGGTCCCGTGTCCGTAGACGGAGCGGTTGATGAGCCAGGTCACCACCCATAACACGATGCCGATGCCGAGCAGGACTCCGGCGATCGCGTACTGGCTCGGATCCCGCCCGGTCCACGGACCTACGAGGTAAGCGCAGGAGAGCGCACCCAGGACGGGGAGCGCGGTCGGGGCGACGAAGTGTTTGTGCGCCTGTGGATTGCGGCGCAGTACCAGGCAGCAGATATTGACCACGGTGAACACGGCGAGCAGCAGCAAGGCGGTTGTGCCTCCCAGCTGGCTCACTCTGCCGACGACGGTGATCAGGCCGAAGGCTAGGGCGCTGGTGAAGATGATGGCCACCCACGGCGTGCGGCGACCCGGGAGCACCCAGCCCAACCCCGGGGGCAGGACCTTCTGTCTCGCCATGCCGTAGAGCAATCGGCTGGCCATCAGCATGTTGATCAAGGCCGAGTTCGCCACCGCGAACATGCTGATCAATGGGAAGATCTGGTCCACTGGCAGATCGGGCGCGCCGGCGGTGACGACCTTCAGCAGGGGAGCGTCGCCCGTGCCCAGTTCTCCGGCGGGCACCAGTGCAATCGCCGAGATCGACACGAGGATGTAGATCATTCCGGTGATTCCAAGGCCGGTCAGCATGATCTTGGGGAAGATGCGCTCGGGTTCCTTGACCTCTCGGTCATGTTGACGGAATCCTCGAAACCGACCATGGCGAAGAAAGCGAGTGTCGTTCCCGCGGTGACGGCAACGAAGATCGATCGATCCTCGGGAGTAGCGAAGATCACCACCCTGGACAGATCAGCCCTACTGAGACCCAGCACTTCGACCACCACCGCAACCAGCTCACCCTCTAGCGGCTCTGAATGTGCATGGTCACGTGTCGTGATGTTCCCGGCGCGTTCACCCAACGTTCACGTAAGGGCCATTTCATGGGGCCGCTGGCACCAGACGCCAGCCGTCTCAAAGCGGAGGCGTGTGGATGGCTGGGAAGGAATTGAAAGTGTTGACTCGTACATTCAAGCTGACGGCCGCGGCGGTCGCCAGCACAGCCTCACTGCTGGCCCTCAGCGCCTGCGGGGGTCAGAACACACCTTCCAGCGCGACAAGCGGCGCTGCAGGGGAGGAGATCAGCGGCACAGTGACCATCGACGGATCGTCCACAGTCGCCCCACTGAGTGAAGCCGCGGCTGATCTGTTCCGCGACGTCCAGCCCAATGTGAATGTGACGGTCGCGACAGCTGGCACCGGCGGCGGTTTCAAGAAGTTCTGTGCTGGCGAGACCGACATCTCTGATGCCTCACGGCCGATAAAGGACGAAGAGGCCGCTGCCTGCAAGGAGAAGGGCATCGAGTACACCGAGGTCGTCATCGCGAACGACGGTCTGTCGGTTGTGGTGAACCCGGAAAACGACTGGGCGACGTGTCTGACCGTCGACCAGCTCAACAAGATTTGGTCCCCCGAGTCGGAGGGCAAGGTGAAAGCCTGGAATCAGGTTGATTCGAAGTTCCCAGACGTCCCGCTCGGCCTGTTCGGTGCCGGCACTGACTCCGGCACTTTCGACTACTTCACCGAAGCGATCAACGGTGAGGAGGGCGCCAGCCGGACCGACTACAGCCCTTCGGAGGACGACAATGTCACCATCCAGGGCGTCAAGGGGGATAAAGGCGCTACGGGCTATTTCGGGTTGAGCTACGTGGAAGAGAACAAGGACGCGGTCAAGGCGGTTGAGATCGACGGCGGCGACGGTTGTGTCGCGCCGACTAAGGAGACCGTCCAGGATGGGACGTACAAGCCTCTTGGCCGGGAACTCTTCATCTACGTGAAGAACTCCTCATACAAGGACAATCCCGCGGTGCGCTCGTACGTCGACTTCTACGTTGAGAACGAGGAAAAAGTGTCGGAGGCTGCGCTGTTCGTTCCCCTGACTCCAGAGCAGAAGACGAAGGCCGAGGAGGAGCTCGGCACCCTGGTCGCCTAGCTGCTGACTATGGATAACATTTCCAGCGCGGAGCGGGTGTCAGGGGCAGCCCTGGCACCCGCTGGCGCGGGAGCTGTCACTGGCCCACCACAGCCCCGCGTATCCCTGGCCAGCTCGGCCAAGCGCCCCGGTGAGGCCGTGATCCGAGTGATTCTGGCCGTTGCGGCGGGCATCACAGTGGTGATTACCGTCGGCATCGTCGTTGCCTTGATCATTCCTTCGATAGGGTTCTTCCGCGAGGTCAGTGTGGTCGAATTCCTCTTCGGAACGCGCTGGGCGCCGAGGTTCGCGGACGCCTCATTCGGCGTCATTCCACTCATCACTGCAACGCTGTGGACAACCGTCATAGCTTTGATAACCGCTGTACCTCTGGGGCTCGGAGCGGCCGTTTTCTTATCTGAATACGCCCCAGCGCGCCTTCGAGCGATTCTCAAGCCGGTACTGGAGATACTCGCCGGAGTGCCGACAGTGGTCTATGGGCTCTTCGCCCTGCAGTTCGTACAAGGCACTTTGTTCCGCGACATCCTGCACTTACCAACCGGCTCCTTCAGTGTCCTGGCAGCTGGCCTTGTGATGGGCATCATGATCATCCCCACTGTCGCATCGTTGAGCGAGGATGCGATGTCGGCTGTGCCTGATGCCATGCGTCAGGGTTCGGCTGCGCTCGGGGCGAACCGAATGCAGACGAGCGTGAGGGTGGTCTTTCCCGCGGCGCTGTCCGGTATCGTCGCCGCGATCGTGCTGGGTATCTCGCGCGCGATCGGTGAGACGATGATCGTCGCCATTGCAGCCGGTGGCCAGGCACGGATCGTGACCGGGCCCCTGGAGCAGGGTCAAACAATGACCGGATTCATCGCGAACGCTGCCTTGGGCGACTCTCGGGTCGGCTCCCTCGAGTTCGACACTCTGTTCGCTGTCGGACTTCTGCTGTTCGCCATCACGCTGTTGATGAACTTCATCAGTATCCGCTTCGTCCGAAGGTTCCGGGAGGCCTACTGATGGGAATAGCTGCCGAGATGAGTACGCCTGCCCGGCCGCTTGCATCGAGGGGCAAGGTCAAGGGTAGTGAACACAGCGCGAAGTCGCTGATCTTCTTGGCCGTTCTTTGGCTGACCCTGTTCATCGCCATGCTGGCTCTATTGGTCCTGATCATTACGACGCTTCTCCATGGTCTTCCCCGTCTTGATTCCCGGCTCTTTACCGAGTACCCAGCGTCCTCGCCCGCCAGAGCTGGTGCACGGCCCGCCATTCTTGGTTCGATATGGGTGATCGCCACCACGGCCGTACTTACGATCCCGCTGGGTGTTGCAGCCGCCGTTCATCTTGAGGAGTTCGCGGATCGCAAGAACCGGTTGAACCATCTCATCGAGCTCAACGTCCAGAATCTTGCTGCGATTCCGTCGATCGTGTACGGCATGCTTGCTTTGGCATTTCTTGGTCTAATTGGTGTCCAGAACAAGAACCTGGTGATCGCCGGCGCAACCGCCTTGGGTCTGCTGATTCTGCCAGTCATTATCATCGCCACTCGCGAGGCCCTGCGATCAGTGCCGTCAGATATCCGCGAGGCCTCATTGGCGGTCGGCGCGACTCCGCTTCAAACTGTCTGGCGCCAAACTCTCCCGTCAGCGGTTCCGGGGATTGCGACCGGCGCCATCCTCGCCTTGTCCCGAGCACTTGGCGAGGCGGCGCCACTGCTCTTGCTCGGGGCATTGGTCTTTGTCAGTTACGACCCCAACGGTCTGCTTAGTGGCTATACCACGATGCCGATCCAAATCTTCAACTGGACTGGTCGGCCCCAGGAGCAGTTCCACGTATTGGCTGCAGCTGCCAGCATCCTTCTGCTTGCACTTCTGTTGGCCATGAACGGCCTTGCCATCTATATCCGTAACCACTTCCAGCATCGTTGGTGACTTGACAGGACAGGGAAAGATGACGATCCGAATTAACGCTAGCCCACCTGGAGAACACGAGCCCAGGGCGGACGTCCATTTCGAGCCTCACTACTATCGAGATGACGAATTGCCGCCGAAACCCCACGCGGTCATGGCGTGCGATGACGTCAACATATATTACGAAAAGTTCCGCGCGGTTCAGGATGTGAATCTGGAATTCGGTTACAAGGAGATCACTGCCCTTATCGGGCCATCCGGCTGTGGCAAGTCAACGCTCATCCGGTCCCTCAACCGAATGAACGATCTCATACCTGGAGCCCGGGTGGATGGGCGCGTCACCTTTCACGGCCAGAACATATACGACAAGGGTGTTGACGCGATCGAAGTCCGGCGCAGGATCGGAATGGTATTCCAGAAACCCAACCCGTTCCCGAAGTCAATCTACGACAATATCGCCTATGGCCCACGAGTCGTCGGGATGAAGCCTCGATCCATGGACGACCTTGTCGAAGAGGCTCTGACCCAAGCCGCTTTGTGGGCGGAAGTCAAGAATAAGCTCAAGCACTCAGCCTTCGGACTGTCAGGGGGGCAGCAGCAGAGGTTGTGCATTGCCCGTACGATCGCGGTGAAACCCGAGGTAATCCTCATGGATGAGCCGTGCTCCGCCTTAGACCCGATAGCGACAGCTCGTATCGAAGACCTGATGGAAGAACTCTGTAAGCAATACACGATCGTTATCGTGACCCATAATATGCAGCAAGCAGCTCGGGTCGCCGATCGTACCGCTTTCTTCACGGCTATCGCCAGTGAAGAAACCGGAGCAAGGACGGGAATGCTTGTCGAGTTTGACAAGACAACCAAGATCTTCGAGAACCCAGCCGACAAGCGAACGGAGGACTACATCTCCGGCAGGTTCGGCTAAGCGGTCGCGTGTTGCCTAGAAGTGGGAAACCGCACATCACCGTCCGCAACATTTACCGGTCCTGCTGCTGTTCGCCAGCATCTCCGCGTTTTATGCGTCGACTCGCCTAGTGGTCTTACCAACGGGCCACCCGACATATTGGATCACCATGGGATCGAAATCCGTAGATTTGGCGACGGCGTCAGAGCGTTACTGGCCCTTTCCGGAACCTCACCCGCGGCAGTCCTCGTACCAACCGACGTAGTCGGTGTCAGCCTCCTCATGTTCGTGGAAGCGGTCGCCCAGGAGTCGAGAATCCCGGTTATCGTCGGCTTCACCCAGGACCTGTCATCAGGCCGGTCGGCCTTCGCGGCGCTTGACGCTGGCGCGTGCGCGTTGCTCGCTCTGCCGTTCGACTGGGAGGCGCTGGTATCGACGATGCGGGCCATCAGCCGGCAGAGTAGAGGTCGACATGTCCCACTCCAGTACGGTGTCATTCGACTCTTCCGTGAGGAGCATGAGGTTTATGTCGGCGAGGTAGCGGTTGGCCTAAGCCTCAAAGAGTTCCGAACGATCGAATACCTGCTGTCCGAGGCTCCACGCGTAGTTACGGCCAAGGACATCGCCGCCCTTTTGCACTTGGACGAATCGAGCCACAATGCGACGCGCGTGCGGAAGCACATGCAGCGGCTCAGATATAAGCTTGACGCCGCTCAGCCAGGATCGCCCACCCTTCTTGTCACCCTCAAGGGTGTCGGATATCGGCTCACCACAGATACATCACATGCCTAAACTACGGTGCGCGAGGCACAGAATGTCCTACTTGAGCCGATCAAGTCCGAATGTGTACAAAACTGGCTGAGAGCCCATAGACCGGGATCGTGAAACTTAGATGCCTCGAGAAGAATTCAATTTGGAGCTACAGGCCATCCGTAGAGCATTGGTTGATATGACAATGATGTCCGCGGAAGCCATAGAGAAGGCGACCACGGCGCTGTTGGAGCGAGACTTACGAGCTGTTACCACGGTGGGGGAAATTGATGCGAGATTGGAACGGACTAGTCGCGAGGTTGACCGCCGTACCTTTCAATCGCTCGCGCTGCAGGCTCCCGTCGCTCGTGATCTCCGGGAACTTGTTTCGGCAATGAAGATTGGTGCTGACATCCGGCGCATGGGTTCCCTCGCCCACCACATCGCCAAAGTCGCCGAGCGTCGCTACCCTGGCGGATCGATACCTGAGGACCTGGTCCCGATTTTTTCCAAGATGGGGGCGGTCGCTGCACGTATCGCGAGTGGGGCGGGCACGACCTTGGACGCGCGCGATGCGTTCGATGCGAGCCGTCTTGCTATCGACGATGACGCAATGGACGGCCTACGACGCGTCCTCTTTCGCCGGCTTCGCTCTGATTGGCCTCATGGCGTCGAGTCCGCTATCGACGTCGCCCTGGTCGGACGCTATTACGAGAGGTTCGCCGACCACGCGGTTGCGATCGCACAAATGGTCGTATATCTGGTAGGGAGATCAGTCGAAGCCGGGCTGGACCGGAGAGTGCCTTGAATCTGGCCGCCAGCCTGGCCGCCTCTCGGGCTCGATCACCTGGTCGGCTACCGGCGCACAGCAAGAGTGAGCATCGACAGAGAGACTAAGGACCTTCAGGTCACATCTAGACCGGCTCGTGCCCACGCTCGCCGTACCAGGCATACTCTGCCAGCCACCGGTGCGTCGAAGGGATTCCGAAATTGTCGACGAGTGGAGGGGTGGTCGTGAACTGGCAGACAGTGAGGCTTGCGGCTCGGCTGGCGGATGGCGCGCGTCGGAGGAATCAGTCGCCTGGATCGCGTAATCCGGCTCATCACAGATGAGGGTGTAGCCAAGCTCGGCGCGTCGGTCGCCGGGTAGGGGTCGAGGTCTTCCGATTATGGGAGTTCTCACACAGTACGTCGCTATCGCTGCATCGGCTGCGGGCACGTGTGGCGCCAGGACACCGCCAAGATGGCCGAGCCCGCGCTCGAAGCTGTCCCGCCGTGGCCTGCGGTGGGCGTTGGAGGCCATCGTGGTCGGGCACCTGACCGTCGCCCGGATCGCCGAGTGCCCTCGCGGTGTCGTGGAACACCGCCAACGCCGCGGTGTTGGCCGAGGGCAGACGAGTCCTGATCGCCGACCCGCACCGTTTCGACGGCGTCACAACCATTGGCATCGATGAGCACGTCTGGCGCCACACCCGACGTGGTGACAAGTACGTCACCGTGATCATCGACCTGACCGGCGTCCGCGCGGGGACTGGGCCGGCGCGCCTGTTGGCCATGGTCGAGGGCCGTTCGAAGCAGGCGTTCCAACACTGGCTCGCTGACCGTTCCGAGGCGTGGCGAGCCGGCTTGGAGATCCTGGCGATGGAGGGTTCACCGGCTTCAAGACCGCCACCACGTTGGCGACATTTGCCGGTCACGGCATAGATGCCCGTCCCCAAGATGTCACCAACGATGAAGAGCAGCAGGAGCTTGGCGCCCCATCACCCGTCTCAGCTCAGGTTGCGATGTCGCGCGCTCAGGACTTCGGTGGGGGATGACTGCGCCATGGTCGTCGCTCCTTCGGTGGCAGATCTCTAGCGTGCCTTGCAGTGTTGCTCGCTGGCAATCAATGGCCGGTTCAGCACGCGATCACCGCCACCGGGCTCCTTGGTCTGCTAGCTCCAAGTTTGTATTTGCTTGCAATTGCAAGCACACTGGAGGGGTGAAGGTCGTGAAGCCCCCCAACTTGGGCGGTCAACTGGGCTCGCTTGGTGAGTTCATCGCTGGTCAGCGGCGTGCCGCTGAGCTGACATTGCGGCAACTGGCCGAACAGGCCGGGGTCTCCAATCCCTACCTGAGCCAGATCGAACGTGGCCTGCGGAGGCCGTCGGCCGAGGTGCTCCAGCAACTGGCTCGCGCACTTCGTGTGTCTGCGGAGACCTTGTACGTCCGGGCCGGCATCCTCGATGCCGAAGATCATCCCAACGCCGGGGTTGAGATGGCTGTACTGGCCGACACCGCGATCACCGAACGTCAGAAGCGCGTGTTGATCGACATCTACGCCTCCTTCGTCAAGGAGAACGCAGCCGCGGCAGAGCCGCCGTCAAATCGGAAGAAGCAAACAACCAAGAAGGCTGGCACCGCTTCGCGGGGCCCAGCCTGAATCACATCGAAGAACCAGGAGAACTCCCATGGTCACCACCCGTAAGCAGACGCTCACTGAAGCGCGCATAGCGGCCCTCCGATCCGAATACGCCCCGCTCTACGCCGTGGCGGGATTGACCGATGCCTTGACGGAAGTGTTCAAAGGCGCGCTCGCCGACACCCAGGAACGGGCCGGTGAGTCGCTTTCCATGCTGCAGCGCCGGAGCGCCGGTGCCGGCAAGCACGCTCGAGAGAACGCGGAGGACCTGCGGACTTTCGTGATCACCCTTCCCGACCAGGTCAAGAACCTGCCAGATGCCACTCGTGCAAGGATCGTCGACCTGCAGCGCGAAGCGAATGAGCTGATGGCCCAGGCCAGCAGCACCTACGGGCAGCTGGCCGGAAGGGGCAAGCGCGCGGTCGACAACACCATGGCCGATGTAGCGGACCGGGTCGACCCAGCCTTGGAGCGGGTGCAGGAGACGGTGACCCAGGCCCGCAAGGCCACCACGGGTCGTACCGCGACGGAGACCATGGTCCCGCGCAGCGTCGCCAAGGCTGCTGCCACTCGCAAGGCTGCTGCCAAGAAGGCCCCGGCCAGCAAGGCGCCGGCCAAGAAGGCCCCGGCCAGGAAGGTCCCGGCCAAGAAATAGCGCGTGGGCTCAGGGCGCATGCCTCCTCAGGCGGTCTTGGCGCGCGCCCGAGCCCGGGCCCGCTCGGCGGCGGACAGGCGGACCTTCCGGATCCGCACCGCGTCAGGGGTGACCTCGATGCACTCGTCGCCGCGGCAGTACTCCAAGGCTTGCTCCAGGCTCAGCAACCTCGGCGGAATCAGCCGTTCAAGTTCCTCACCGGTGGACGACCGCACGTTGGTGAGCTTCTTCTCCTTGGTCGGATTGACGTCCATGTCCTCGCTGCGAGCATTCTCGCCAACGACCATGCCCTCGTAGACCTCGGTTCCGGGACCGACGAACATGGTTCCGCGCTCCTGCAGGTTGTACAGCGCGTACGCGGTGACCAGTCCCGTGCGGTCGGCGACCAGCGAACCGGTGGCTCGAGTTCGCAGATCACCGGCCCATGGCTCGTATCCGTCGAAGACGCGTTTCGGTCAAAAACTCGGTCCGGAAACCGATCAGTCCTCGTGCCGGCACCAGGTACTCCATCCGAACCCAGCCGGTGCCGTGGTTGACCATCTGCTCCATGCGGCCGTGCCGTAGACCCATGAGCTGAGTGACCACGCCCACAAAGTCTTCGGGGATATCCACCGTCAGGCGCTCGACGGGCTCGTGGACGTGGCCGTTGATCTCCCGGGTGACGACCTGCGGCTTCCCGACGGTCAACTCAAAGGCCTCCCGGCGCATCATCTCCACCAGCACGGCCAACTGGAGCTCACCGCGACCTTGGACCTCCCAGGTATCCGGCCGCTCGGTGGGAAGAACGCGGATCGAGACGTTGCCCACCAGTTCCGCATCGAGGCGGCCCTTGACCAGG
>OBLS010000235.1_pt1 | contig 18454 bp, 18 predicted proteins | sample 1519901 | NCBI WGS metagenome assembly OBLS01 (sample SAMEA3113585, study PRJEB22503) | soil metagenome | reverse complement strand
TCGTGGACGAGATCCACCGCATGCCGCGCGCGGTGGAGGAGGTCCTGTATCCGGCGCTCGAGGACTTCAAGCTCGACGTGGTGCTCGGCAAGGGCCCGAGCGCACGGAGCATCCGCCTCGACCTGCCGAGGTTCACCCTGGTGGGCGCCACGACGCGCCCCGGACGGATCACGCTCCCGCTGCGCGAGCGGTTCGGGTTCTCCCCGCGGCTGGACTACTACTCGATCGACGATCTGGGGGCGATCGTGCGGCGATCGTCTCGCATCCTCGGGGTCCCGATCGACGCCGAGGGGACCCACGAGATCGCGAGACGCTCCCGCGGCACCCCGCGGGTCGCGAACCGACTCCTGCGACGGGTCCGCGACTTCGCGCAGGTGCGCCACGACGGGAACGTCACCTCGGACGTCGCGAGGGCCGGACTCGAGCTGTTCGAGGTCGACGAGCAGGGCCTGGACAAGCTCGACCTGGCGATCCTGTCGACCGTCGTCGAGAAGTTCGGCGGCGGTCCGGTGGGCCTGTCGACGCTCGCTGCCGCCGTCGGCGAGGAGACCGACACCGTCGAAGACGTCTACGAGCCGTATCTGCTCCAACTCGGGTTCCTCAAACGCACACCTCGAGGCCGCGTCGCCACCGAGCGCGCGGTGCGCCACTTGGGCGTCACGGTCGAGGGCGTCCTGCCGCTCGGCTAACCCCCGGCTACCTGCGAGAACGGCCCGCCGGGAGACTCGGTTCGCGCGGATAGTCTGTATGCTGCCTGGTCGATCCCAGGAGGCACCGCGCGCAAATGATCCTCGACGTTCTCGCCCAAAACGGCGAACAGACCAGCAATCCGCTGGCCGCGTTCGCGCTCCCGCTGCTTCTCCTGGTGGGGTTCTACTTCCTGCTCATCCGGCCGCAGCGCAACCGTCAGCGGGCGCAGCAGGCGCTGATCGCCGCGCTCGAGGTCGGCGACGAGGTCCTGACGACCGGCGGCATCTTCGGCACGATTGTTGAGATCGACGACGACGAGGGCGTTCTCACGGTCGAGATCGCGCCGGGCACGCGCGTCCGAATCTTGCGTCAGGGGATCGCACAGCGCTTTGTCGAGGAGGACGAGGGTCTCGAAGACGAAGGGGAGAGCGGATCGGCCGACGAGGAGGCCGACCGGAAGCCGTGAGCTCGGAGCCGGCACCCGTCTCTGCCGAGCCGGCCCCAGTCCCCGGGCCGACGCCGCCGGCTGCTCCGGCCATCGAGCCCGAACCGCTCACGCTCGACGAGGTCAAGGACGACCCCGAGCTGTCGAACTACATCTCCGCGGCCGATCGCGTCATGGAGGGTCTCGGCTACACGGAGCACGGGTTCCGGCACGCCAATCTCACCGCGCGGATCGCCTACAACGTCATGTCGCGGGTCGGGTTCGACGAACACTTGGCCAACCTCGCGTCCGTCGCCGGCTACCTCCACGACGTGGGCAACATGATCTCGCGCGAGGTGCACGGACAGACGGGCGGCCTCCTCGTGTACCACGCACTCCGCGCGAGAGCGTCGGCGGCCGACCTCGCGCTCGTCGTCGCCGCCGTTGCGAACCACGAGGAGGTCAACGGCGCCGAGGTCTCGCCGGTGTCGGCCGCGGTCATCCTCGCCGACAAGTCGGACGTCCACCGAAGCCGGGTCCGCAAGCATGGGCAGATCGAGTTCGACATCCACGATCGCGTGAACTACGCGGCCGAGCAGTCGTTTCTGCGCGTCGACTCGGCCGCCAAGACGGTGACGCTCGAGCTCAAGATCGACACCAAGATCAGCCAGGTCATGGAGTACTTCGAGATCTTCCTCGGTCGCATGCAGATGTGTCGCAGGGCCGCCGAGGTCCTCGACTGCAGGTTCAAGCTCACGATCAACGGGGCCGAGCTCGCATGAAGCGACGGGGTCGTGCGTTGTGGGTTTCGATCGCCTTCGTTGCCGCGCTCGTCGGAGGATCGATCGCCGCCTTCAGCACGGGGACACGGCCGATTCTCGGGCTCGACCTGCAAGGTGGCGTGTCGGTGATCCTGTCCGCGCCCGAGGGCACGCCGACCGACGTGATGGACCGGGCCCTCGAGAACATCCGAAACCGGATCGACGCGTTCGGAACGGCGGAGCCGCTCCTGTTCGTCACCGGCACGACGATCGAGGTTCAGATCCCCGGTCTCGCCCGCGGCACGATCGAGGAGGAACGGCGCCCGCGGTCGTGTCTGCTCGATCCGGATGATGTGAGCTTCGGGTGCTTCGTCGAACGCGCCGACGCGGAGGCGCAGCTCGAGGCCGCCAGCGTCGAACCGGTGGTCGCGTCGGCCTGCCTCACCGGCGATGTGTTCGCCGAGGGCGACTCGCCGTGCTTCGGATCCGAACAGGAGGCCGACGACGCGATCGAGGCCATGTCGGTGCGCAAGCGCGACGACCGTTTCTGCCTCACGGACACGGGACTTGTCGACGAGCCGTGCTTCGGGTCACGCGAAAGCGCCACGGCGGCGCTCGACACCATCGCCGTCGACGTTTCCGAGACGTTCTGCCTCCAGGGCCGCGGTGACGAACCGCTCCGCTACGACCTCGGTCCGGCGTGCTACTCCACCGAGGAGGCTGCTGCGGACTCGCTGGCAAGCCTCACGGTCGGCGACGTGAACACGCGGTTCTGCGTGGTCAGCTCGGCCGGGCAGCAGCTCGGTTGCTTCCTGTCGCGAGATGATGCCGAAGCGCGCCTCCAGGAGACAGGCCAGGAGCGCCTGTTGCAGGTCATCGGCCAGACGGCGCGTCTGGAGTTCCGCGAGGTGATCGCGGAGATCCCGCTCGGAACGCCCGAGTTCGACTCGACACCCGTCGACTGCGCGACGCCCGAGGAGCGAGAGAGCGCCGACTGCTCGTTCGAGGCGCTGCGCGACCGGGAGGTCGTGTTCGAGGACCCCGCCGCGCGGGCGAAGTACCGGCTCGGACCGGTCGAGCTGACCGGTGACGCGATCGACAGCGCGAACGCGGTGTTCAACTCCACCGGCGCGGTTGGGCAGGGGTGGACGATCGACTTCACACTCACGCCGGAGGGGCGCGGTGCGTTCGCCGACGCAACCACGCGGCTGTCCGCGAGCAACGATCAACTGGCCATCGTGGTGGACCGCGAGGTCATCTCGGCGCCGGCCGTCGACGAACCGATCACGGGCGGGTCCGGGATCATCAGTGGCAACTTCACCGAGAACCGGGCGAAGGACCTCGCCACGCAGTTGAACGCGGGCGCGCTCCCCGTGGAGCTCACGACGGAGCAGGTCCTCACCGTCAGCCCGACGCTCGGCGAGGAGTCGCTTCGGCAGGGGATCGTGGCCGGCGTCGCGGGCCTCATCCTGCTCGCGCTGTACCTCTTGTTCTATTACCGGATCCTCGCCGTCGTAGCGTGGGTCGGCATGACGATCTGGGCGATCCTCGCGCTCGCGCTGATCGCGTTCGCGGGACGAACGCTCGGCTACGCGCTCACGCTCGCCGGCGTGGCGGGATTGGTCATCTCGCTGGGCGTGACGGCCGACTCCTACATCGTGTTCTTCGAGCGCTTCAAGGACGAGGTGCGCGCGGGCAAGTCTCCGCGCTCGGCAGTACAGCCCGCGTTCAAGAAAGCGTTCCGAACGATCATCGCCGCCGACATCGTGACGGCGCTCGCCGCCATCGTCCTGTACCTCACCGCGATCAGCTCGGTCCGCGGGTTTGCGCTCACGCTCGGCGTGTCCGTCCTGCTCGACCTGTTCGTCGTCTACTTCTTCAAGCGGCCGGCGGTGTTCCTGCTCGCGCGGAGCGACCGCCTGGTTCGCATGCGCTGGATCGGCATGCGAAGCGGTCTCGGCGCGGAGCCCGAGCCGACGCCGGAGCTGGCGGGAGCGGCAGCACGATGAGCCTCGCGACCACTTTCCAGGCCTTCCGCGGGCACCGAACCCCGAACTTCCGGATCGTCCAGCGGCGGCGGACGTGGTTCCTCCTCTCGGGAGCCGTGCTGGTGCTCGCGCTCGTGGGCTTGTTCGTCCGTGGACTCAACTACTCGATCGATTTCACCGGCGGCAGCATCATCCAGCTCCCGACCGAGTCCGGCGTGACCGTCGAGGAGATCCGCGACCTCCTGGCGCGAGAGCCGTTCGATCGGGGGGACGCCGAGATCCAGGTCGTCGGAGGCGACCGCGTGTCGATCCGGACGACGGCGCTCACCGACCTGTCCGCGGAGGAACGTACCCAGCTGACCGAAGCGCTCGCCGAGCAGGCGGCCGTCGCGCCCGAGGACGTCAGCATCCAGGTGGTCGGTCCGACGTGGGGAGCGCAGATCACCCGTCAGGCGGTGATAGGCCTGGCCGTCGTCCTCGTTGCGATCACCATCTACGTGTCGCTCCGGTTCGAGTGGAAGATGGCGCTCGCCGCGATCGTCGCCATGGTCCACGACGTCGTGATCACGGCCGGCGTGTATGCGTTGACCGGGCGGCAGGTGTCGCCGCCCACCGTCATCGCGATCCTCACGATCCTCGGGTTCTCGCTGTACGACACCGTCGTGATCTACGACAAGGTGAAAGAGAACACCGAGTCGCCCGCGTATCTGGCCAAGGACACGTACGAGGGCGTGGCGAACCTGTCGATGAACCAGGTGCTGATGCGTTCGGTCAACACGTCCCTCGTCGTCGTGCTGCCGATCCTTTCGCTGCTGCTCTTCGGCGGCGAGACGCTGAAGGACTTCGCGTTCGCCATGCTGGTGGGCGTGATCACCGGCGCGTACTCGTCGATCGCCGTGGCGGTTCCCATTCTGGTGATCCTCAAGGAGCGAGAGCCGCGTTACCGACAGCACCGTGCCCGACTCGAGCGACGCACCGGCGACCGGCCGTTGCGGGCGCTCGAGGCGCCCACCCAGGAGGAGCCTTCCACCGAACCCGCCGCGGTCGGTGCCCCGACCCGCACGAGGCCGGTCCGCCCGCGCCCGAAGACCCGGCGGAAGCCCCCGGCCAAACGGAGGCGGAGGTAGCCATGGACCTGGAACGGCTGAAAGCGCTCGTGCGCGACGTGCCCGACTTCCCGCAGGAAGGCATCGTCTTCAAGGACATCACGCCGCTGCTCGCGGATCCCATCGCGTTCTCGACCGTCATCGACCTGATCGTCGTGCACTTCGGTCGTGGCAACGTCGACAAGGTGGTGGGGATCGAGGCGCGCGGCTTCATCCTGGCGTCGCCGGTGGCGTACCACTTCGGCGCCGGGTTCGTGCCGGTGAGGAAGAAGGACAAGCTCCCTTGGGAGACCGAGTCGGCCGACTACGCGCTCGAGTACGGCACGGCGACACTGGAGGTCCACCGCGACGCGGTCACGCCCGGGGAGCGGGTCCTGATCGTGGACGACGTGCTCGCCACGGGCGGCACCGCCGCGGCGACGTCGCAGCTCGTCGAGCGGATCGGCGGAAAGGTGATCGGGATCGCCTGCCTCATCGAGCTCGGCTTCCTGAACGGCCGCGACAAGCTCGAAGGCCGCGATCTCTTCTCGTTGATCACCTACTAGCGCCCCCCTCCTATTGCGGGGGCTACGTTCGCTCGCCAGCTCGCTCACTTCTTGAGCCCCCGCACCCCCCGGGCGCGCGCACCTCCGGGCTTACACTGAGATGGAAGGAGGCGGCGCGCGTCGTGGAGGGCACGGAGCAGGTCAGGACGGAACGTCGGAGCGGGTTGCTCTCCCGCCTTCGTCCGGGCGAGCCGGACACGCCTCGGAGTGGCATCGAGGCGCTCCTTCGTACGGTCAAGTCCTACAACCCCAAGGCAGATCTCAAGGAGATCGAGCGCGCATACCGCTTCGCCGACGAGCACCACGCCGGTCAGACCCGGCTGTCCGGCGAGGACTTCATCGAGCACCCCTTGTCGGTCGCTCGCATCCTTGCTGATCTCGGTCTCGATACCACGACGCTGGCCGCCGCGCTCCTACACGACGTCGTCGAAGACACCGACGTCACGCTGGGCCAGTTGGAGGATGAGTTCGGCAACGAGGTCGCCCGGATCGTGGACGGGCTGACCAAGCTCGAATCGATCACCTTCCGCAGCCGGGAGCAGGAACAGGCCGAGAACGTCCGGAAGATGGTCGTGGCGATGGCGGGCGACATCCGCGTGTTGCTCATCAAGCTCGCCGACCGACTGCACAACATGCGAACGCTCTCACCGCTCCAGATCGACAAGCAGCGCAGGATCTCGACGGAGACACTCGACATCTACGCCCCGCTGGCCCACCGGCTCGGCGTGCAGCAGATCAAGTGGGAGCTCGAGGACCTGTCGTTCAAGACGCTTCACCCCGGCCCGTACCGAGAGATCGCGAGCCTCGTGGAGAGGCGCCGGAGCGAACGCCAGCAGTACATCGACGGAGTACTGGAGGCGGCGCGTTCGCGGCTGCGCGAGGCCGGCATCAAGTCCGATGTCGATGGGCGCACGAAGCACCTGTACTCGATCTACGAGAAGATGGTGATCGGCGGCAAGGAGTTCAACGAGATCTACGACCTCGCGGGACTGCGCGTCTTGGTCGACAACCTTCGTGACTGCTACGGCGCGCTCGGCGCCGTCCATTCGTTGTGGAAGCCGGTACCGGGTCGGTTCAAGGACTACGTCGCGATGCCCAAGGCGAACATGTACCAGTCACTGCACACGACGGTTGTCGGGCCGCAGGGACGTCCGATCGAGGTGCAGATCAGGACGAAGGAGATGCACCGAACGGCGGAGTACGGCATCGCCGCGCACTGGCGTTACAAGGAGAGCCGCGACGGGAAGAAGGCGCGGGACTCCGCCGAGCTCGCGTGGCTCGGGCAGATGCTCGAGTGGCTGAAGGACATGGCCGACCCGCGCGAGTTCATGGAAGGACTGCGGATCGATCTGTACGGGGGCCAGGTCTTCTGCTTCACGCCGAAGGGCGACGTGGTGAACCTCGTGGCGGGCGGGACGCCGGTCGACTTCGCGTACGCGATCCACACCGAGGTCGGTCACCGCACGATCGGCGCGAAGGTGAACGGCAAGCTCGTGCCGCTCGACTACGAGCTCCGCACAGGCGACACCGTCGAGATCCTGACGTCCAAGGCGCAGGGCGAGGGTCCGTCGCAGGACTGGCTGCGGTTCGTCAAGTCGCCGAGGGCCCGCTCGAAGATCCGTCAGTGGTTCAGCCGTGAGCGTCGGGAGGACGCGCTCGAGGAGGGCCGAGATGCGCTTCAGCGCTTGATGCGCCGGCAAAACGTCCCCTTCAAGCGACTAGCCACCGACGAAGCGCTCCGGAAGCTGGCGGACGAGATGAAGTTCCCGAACCTCGATTCGCTGTTCCTCGCCGTTGGTCAGGGACACGTCTCGCCGCAGTCGATCGTGGCGCGACTCACGCGCCTGGTGCAGGAGACGACGGACGAAGATGTCAGCGAGGTCCCGCTGGCGCGACCGGTGCGGATCGAGCAGGACGTGACGTCGGGCGTGGTCGTCCCGGGATCGGCGGACGTGTGGGTTCGGCTGGCGCGGTGCTGCACGCCGGTACCGGGGGACGACATCATGGGGTTCATCACCAAGGGGCAGGGGGTGAGCGTCCACCGCCTCGAGTGCCCGAACGCGAAGGCGCTCTCGTCGCAGTCCGAACGGCTCATCGACGTGTCGTGGCGCGCCGGGAAGTCGACGTCGTTCGTCGTGGCGATCCAGGTGGAGGCGCTCGACCGTACGCGGCTGCTGTCGGACGTGGCGACGGCCCTATCCGATCACCACGTGAACATCCTGTCGGCGACGTCCGCGGTCGCACGAGACCGGACGACGATCCTGCGGTTCACGTTCGAGCTGGCCGACATCACGCACCTGGCCGGCATCCTCACCGCGGTGAAGAAGGTGGAGAACGTGTACGACGCGTTCCGCGTCGTACCGCGCTAGTGCGTCTCCTGCTTCAACGGGTCTCGCGCGCGTCCGTCACCGTGCGCGGAACGCCGGTCGCCGAGATCGGAACGGGCTTCCTGCTGCTCGTCGGCATCGGCAAGGACGACGACTCCGGCCAGTACGACCGGCTCGCGGACAAGGTGTTCCACCTGCGGGTGTTCGAGGACGAGCTGGGCAAGATGAACCGTTCGCTCTCCGACGTGGCCGGCGAGGTCCTGGTTGTGCCGCAGTTCACGCTGTTCGGCGACGTCCGAAAAGGACGGCGGCCGTCGTGGGACGCAGCCGCACCGCCCGAGACCGCCGAAGATCGCGTCGAGGAGTTCGCCCAGGCGCTCGAGGCTCGAGGCGCGACGGTGAAGCGCGGCGCGTTCCGCGAGCACATGGAGGTCGAGCTCGTGAACGACGGACCCGTCACCCTCTGGATCGACTCGGACGCGCCGTAGTCACGGCTCGACGGATCGGGGCGCGGCACCGGCTAGCTGAGCGTGAACACGAACACGACGAGGGCGATCGTTCCGACGACGACGCCGATGACGACCAGTGCGGCTAGCATGAACGTCCCGACACCGGGGTCGCGCCTCAGCGAGCCCTTGAGGTTCTGCCGGCCTCGCCAACGCTCGATCGAGTTCGTCCACGTGCTCCAGCGCTGGTCCTCGTGAAGCTCCAGGACGGTGTCCCGGTCGGCGTCCGATCCCTCCGTCATGCAGGACATGGTAAGCCCGCGAAACGGACCCCGATTCAGACCCCGCTGCGAGACGGGTCGACCGAGCACGCCTTCGCGCCGATCAGCCGGCCGAGCGTTCCGCGGTGTCGCGCCACCAGTCCGTACGCGTGCCTCGTGAGTCCGGGGAACAGCTCGGCGAGGTACGCCATCGGCCGACCGCCCGGGAGCATCCGCGCGAGCGGCGCCACAGCGGCCGCACCAGAGCGAACCGCGCCGTCGGTCGTCGCGAGATGCCACGACGCCATCCGCCGAGCCGGATCCATGCCCGCGAGCAACGCCTCGGCCTCGGGTCCCTGAATCGGCAGAGCACGCATCGAGCCGCGACGATCCCACCTCAGGATCTTCGCCGCGATCCAGCGGCAGAACCCGCAGTCGTCGTCGTACAGGAGCGTCGTGCGGTCCACGTTCCCAGCGTACGGCGTTCGTTACGATTGCCGTCCGATGTATCTGGACGTGTACTCGGACAACTCGTTCGAGACGAACTGCTGGTTGATCGGCGCGGATGGGACCGACGACGCCGTGGTCGTCGATCCCGGGTTCTCGCCGGACGCCGTCCGTCGCCTGCTCGACCTCGAGGGGCGGCGCCCGGTTGCGGTCCTCGCGACGCACGGGCATTTCGACCACATCGGTGCGGCCGCCGACTTCTGCGGCGACGACATCCCGTTCTACATCCACGAGGCGGACGTGCTCGCCCTGTCCGACGCGGCGGCGTGGGGAAGCGCGACCTACGGACGGCCGATCCCGCCGGTTCCGGTGAAAGACGTTCGGACCGTTGCCGACGGCGACGTGCTGACGTTCGCGGGGTTCCGGATCGAGGTGCTCCACACGCCTGGGCACACGCCGGGCAGCGTCGTCTATCGCACCGACGGCTGGGTGCTTTCGGGCGACCTCGTCTTCGCCGGGACGATCGGGCGGAGCGACTTCCCGAACTCGTCTCCGCTCGACATGGAGCGAAGCCTCCGACGCTTCCTCGAGCTTTCCGACCCGACGGCGGTGTACCCGGGACACGGACCTCGAACCACGGTGGGCCGCGAGCGCGCGAGCAACCCGTTCCTGCGAGACCTCTAGTGGAGCTCCAGCCGCCGCGGGGAACGGCGGATCTGCTGCCGCCACGTTCGGACGCGATCCTCTCCCTCTACGACGAGGCGCACGAGCTCGCGCATCGTTTTGGCTACCGGTACGTCGAGACGCCGACGTTCGAGCAGACCGAGCTCTTCGCACGCACATCGGGCGACACGTCGGACGTCGTGTCGAAGGAGATGTTCACCTTCGAAGACAAGGGTGGGCGATCGATGACGCTGCGTCCGGAGAGCACCGCGTCGGTCGTTCGCGCCTTCCTGGCCAACGCCCAGAAGCTGCCGACGCCGTTCAAGGCGTACTACGTGCATCCGAACTACCGGCACGGCCGACCTCAGGCCGCGCGGCTCCGCGAGTTCCGCGTGTTCGGCATCGAGGTACTCGGGACGGCTGCTCCCGACGCCGACGTCGAGGTGGTCGAGCTCGCCGACACGTTCCTGCGCGCTCGGGGCTTGCGCGACGTCGTCCTCCACCTGAACTCCGTCGGCGACGAGGTGTGCCGTCCCCCGTACCGGGACAAGCTGATCGCGTACCTCGAGCCGCACGTCGACGAGCTCGACGAGGACTGCCGGAAGCGCCTCCACACGAACCCCATGCGGGTACTCGACTGCAAGGTCGACGGGAAGAAGGACTTCGTCCTCGCGGCCCCACTCATCTCCGACAACCTCGACGAGGCGTGCGCCGCGCACTTCGCCGCGGTTCGGCACGGGCTCGAGGAAGCGGGCGTGGCATTCGAGCACGACCCGCACATCGTTCGGGGGCTCGACTACTACACGCGGACGGCGTTCGAGTTCGTGTCGAACGCCATCGGCGGCCAGCAATCGACGATCTGCGGGGGCGGTCGCTACGACGGGCTGGCCACGGTGCTCGGCGGCTCGGACGTGCCGGGCGTCGGGTTCGGCATGGGCATCGACCGCGTACTGATCGCTATGGAGACCGAGGGCGTCGAGCTCCCGCCGCCGAGAGCGCCGCGCTGCTTCGTGGTTTCGATCGCCGGCGCCCGGCGTGCCGGACTCGAGCTCGTGCGCGACCTGCGAGCGGCCGGGATCTCCACCGAGCGGGCGCTCGAGGACCGCCCGCTCGGCGCGCAGCTCCGGATGGCCGATCGCGGTGGCGCCCGCTACGCGGCGATCCTGGGGGAACGTGAGACCGAGTCCGGCGTCGTGACCCTGCGAAAGCTCGACGACGGCACGCAGGAAGAGGTCGCGCGGGCCGATGTGGTCAACTGGCTCATGCGTAACGACGGAACCGAGCGGCGATGAGCGGGTTCGCCACGTCGATGCGAACGCATGCGTGCGGCGATCTCCGCGGGTCCGACGCCGGAGCGGAGGTGACGCTGTGCGGCTGGGTGTGGCGTCAGCGCGACCACGGCGGCGTGACGTTCGTCGACCTTCGCGACGCCGCCGGACTCGTGCAGCTCGTGCTCCATCCCCAGGAGGCGCCGGAGGCATACGCCGCCGCGCAGTCGTTCAAGTCGGAGTCCGTCGTTCGGGTCACCGGCGAGGTGCGTATGCGACCGGAGGGCACCGTGAACCGCGAGCTACCGACCGGCGAGGTCGAGGTCTCGGTACGCGACGTCGAGGTGCTCGCCGTCGCGGAGACTCCGCCGTTCCCCATCGAGGACCGAACCGAAGCGTCCGAGGAGCTTCGTCTCCGATACCGCTACCTCGACCTCCGCCGGCCGGAGATGACGCGGGTGCTGAGGCTTCGGCACCGGGTCGTTCGGATCATCCGCGAAGAGATGGACGCGCGTGGTTTCGTCGACGTCGAGACACCGCTGCTCACGCGAAGCACGCCGGAGGGCGCGCGGGACTTCCTGGTGCCTTCGAGACTGTGGCCCGGATCGTTCTACGCGCTGCCGCAGTCGCCGCAACAGCTGAAGCAGTTGCTGATGGTCGGCGGGCAGGACCGCTACTACCAGATCGTGCGCTGTCTGCGCGACGAGCAGACGCGCGCCGATCGGAGCTTCGAGTTCACTCAGCTCGACATGGAGATGTCGTTCGTCTCGGAAGAGGACGTCATCGCGGTGATCGAACCGGTCTACGCGCGTATCGTTCGCGACGTTCACGGCGTCGAGATCCCGACGCCGTTTCCGCGGATGACGTACGCCGAGATGATCTCGCGCTACGGCACCGACAAGCCGGACCTGCGCTACGGCGACCGGATGCTGATCGCCGATCTTTCGGAGGACTTCTCCGGTACGGGATTCAACGCCTTTGCCAAGGTGCTCGCTCAGGACGGCGCGATCCGCGGCTTCGCGACTCCTTGGGACGGCGAGCCGTCGCGCGGCGAGATGCGCGAGCTCGAGACGTTCGTCCGCGGCCGCGGCGCCGCCGGCCTGGCGTGGTTTCGAGTGATCGGCGCGAACGGCCTCGACGGTCCGATCGCCAAGTTCCTCACGCCGGACGAGCACGCAGCGATCGTCAAGAAAACCGAGGCGTCGCTGGGCGACGTCGTGTTTCTCGTCGCCGACAAGCCGAGCCGCGTGAACTCTGCGCTCGACGGCCTCCGCCGCCGGATTGCGGCGCGGTTCGGCCTCGCGCGTGAAGGCGAGTGGACGTTCGTGTGGATGGTGGAGCCGCCGCTGTTCGAGTGGGGTGAAGAGGAGGGGAAGTGGGTCTCGGTGCACCATCCGTTCACCGCGCCGGCGACCGACGACCTCGATCCGCACACGGCCACCTCCCGCGCTTACGACCTCGTGTTGAACGGGTTCGAGCTCGGCGGCGGAAGCATTCGCATCCATCGCCCGGAGGTACAACACCGAGTGTTCGAGGTGCTCGGGCTGTCCGACGAGGAGATCGAGGAGAAGTTCGGGCACATGCTGACCGCGTTCCGCTACGGCGCGCCGCCGCACGGCGGGATCGCCATGGGGATCGACCGCCTGGCGATGCTGATGGCAGGGAAGGAGACTCTCCGCGACGTGACCGCCTTTCCGAAGTCCCAGTCCGGCGCAGATCCGCTGACCGGCGCGCCGTCGCCGGTCTCGGAGGAGCAGCTGCGCGAGCTCGGCATCGCCCTCATCGCGCAGCCGGAGGACGACTGATGGACGAGCTCAGCGCGCGCGACGTCGAGATCCTCACCGGGCCGAACTACGGGACGTTCGTGACGGTGAATCCCGACGGCTCGCCGCACGCCACGATCACGTGGGTGGACGCCGCGGATGGAAACGTGTTGATCAACACCGCGCAGGGCAGGGTGAAGGACAGAAACGTTCGCGCGAACCCCCGTGTCGCCGTCGCGGTGCTGCCCGACGGTGACGCGTACGACTGGATCTCGGTCATCGGGACCGTCATCGACATCGAGACCGGCGACAGGGCCGAACGTCACATCGACACGCTGAGCCACCGCTACGACGGCCACGGGTATTCGTACACGCCGGGCCAGGTCCGCGAGATCCTCACGATCCGCCCCGACCGCGTCATCCGTTACAAGACCTGACACCGTGAGCGACGTTCCCCTCGCCGCGCGGATCCGCCCGCGGAGCTTCGACGAGTTCGTGGGTCAAACGCACCTCATCGGGCCGGGGAAGGCGCTGACCCAGCTGATCGAGGGCGGGCACCTGCCGTCGGTCGTGCTGTGGGGTCCAGCCGGTACGGGGAAGACGACGCTCGCGTACCTGCTCGCCGACGCCGTCGGTTCCGAGCTCGTGCAGCTATCGGCCGTGTCGTCCGGCGTCGCCGACGCACGCAAGGTGATCGAACGCGCCAAGGGCGGCATGTTCCGAACGGTGCTCTTCGTCGACGAGGTGCACCGCTGGTCGAAGGCCCAGCAGGACGTCCTGCTTCCCGCTGTCGAGGAGGGAACGGTCACGCTGATCGGCGCGACGACGGAGAACCCGTACTTCTCGCTCGTCACGCCGCTGCTGTCGCGCTCGATCCTGTTGCGGCTCGAGCCGCTCGGCGAGGAGGACGTGAGGACGCTGCTGAAGCGGGCGCTCACCGACGAGGACCGAGGCCTCGGCAAGATGGGCGTCGAGATCTCCGACGAGGCGCTCTCGCACCTGATCGAGGTGGCGGGCGGCGACGCGCGCATCGCGCTGACGGGACTGGAGGCGTCCGTTCTGGCCGCTCGCGCCGCGGGAGAGGACGCCGTCACGCTCGACCTGGCCGCGGACGCGGTCCAGAAGAAGGCCATCGTCTACGACCGGCAGGGCGACGCGCACTACGACGTGATCTCCGCGTTCATCAAGAGCATCCGGGGCTCCGATCCGGACGCGACGCTGTTCTGGCTCGCGCGGATGCTCGAGGCCGGGGAGGACGCGCGCTACATCGCGCGGCGGATGGTCGTGCACGCCAGCGAGGACATCGGCCTGGCCGACCCGCGTGCGCTGCAGATCGCGGTCGCCGCCGCGCAGGCGGTCGAGTACGTCGGTCTCCCCGAGGCGCGACTGAACCTCGCCGAAGCGGCCATCTACCTCGCGCGGGCGCCGAAGTCGAACAGCGTGATCGTCAGCCTGGGGAAGGCGCAGGAGGACGCGGCGACGAGCGACCCGGTCCCGCTCCACCTGCGGGACGCGCACTACCCGGCGGCCAAACGGCTCGGTCACGGGAAGGGGTACAAGTACCCCCACGATTACCCGGGAGGGCGGGTCGAGCAGCAGTACCGCCCCACTCGCTTCGAGGGCAACCGCTACTACGAGCCCTCGGGTGAGGGGGAGGAAACCTGATCGCGCTGGCACGAGCCGTCGAAACCGCGTCGCTGGATATGATGCCCCGACCTTCACCGAGGAGACGCCATGATCGCTGCGCTCGACGGAGGCGACGTCGCACTCATCGTCCTTTCGGCGTTCTGGGGACTGCTCGTGCTGTTCCTGTGCGTCGTCCTGCTGAACACATTCCGCGTGCTCGAGAGCACCAAGCTGCTGATCGACGGGATCCGCGAGGAGACCGTGCCGCTCTTGACCGAGGTCCGCGGCTCCGTCGAGCGCACCAACCGCGAGCTCGACCGGGTCGACGGCATGCTGATCAGCGCCGGAGAGATCGTGCAGCGCTTGTCGCGGCTGAGTGGGCTCGTCGAGCGTGCCGCGACCGGGCCGCTCGTCAGAATCATCTCCGTCGGCGCCGGGGTCCGGCGCGCCGCCAGCCGTTTCGGCGGCAAGAAGCCCCGACCGTGAGGGCGTCGTCTCCGCCGTGTTGAGACGGGCGTTCTGGATCGCGCTCGGCATCGGCGCGGGCGCCGCCGGCGCGATCATGACGATGCGATTCGCCCGTCGCCAGGCCCGCAAGGTCGCTCCGGCCACGCTTGCCCGGGAGGCGCGCGGCGGGATCATGGACATCGCGAAGCTGTTCTCCGAGGCGATCGAGGAGGGCAAGGCGGCGATGCGCGAGACCGAGGACGAGCTCAGCCGCGACTAAACCGGTCGGCCGGGGAACGAAGCTCGCTTCGCCCGCTCGCTTTCTTGCGCTGCCCGGACCCCTCGTACACTCACGTTTGGATGGAAGGTCGTGAGATCCGCGAGTCGTTCCTGCGCTTCTTCGAGGAGCGCGGGCACAAGCGCGTCCCCTCGTCGTCGCTGATCCCGCCCCCCGAATCGGGGCTGCTCCTCACCAACGCCGGGATGAACCAGTTCATCCCGTACTTCCTCGGGCACGCCCAGGCGCCGTTCCCGCGAGCCGTCACCGCGCAGAAGGTGTTCCGGGCGCTCGACATCGACAACGTCGGTCACACCGCGCGCCATCTGACCCTGTTCGAGATGCTGGGGAACTTCTCGTTCGGCGACTACTTCAAGAAGGAGTCGTGCGCCTGGGGGCTCGAGCTCGTCACGCAGGTGTGGGGCATCGACCGAGACCGCATCTGGGTGACGGTATTCGAGACCGACGACGAGACGGTCGACATCTGGCAGGACATCGGCATCCCACGCGATCGGATCGTGCACCGGGGCGTGGCCGACAACTACTGGTGGACGCACGCGGCCGGACCGGCGGGCCCGTGCTCCGAGATCTACGTCGACCGCGGCGAGCGGTACGGCCCCGAGGGGGGACCCGCGGTCGACGAGGAGCGGTACGTCGAGATCTGGAACCACGTGTTCATGCAGGACGAGGTCGACGACGCGATGTCGATCGTCCAGGAACTGCCGGCCAAGAACATCGACACGGGCTCGAGCCTCGAGCGGGTGGCGATGGTCCTCCAGGACGTCGACAACATCTTCGAGACCGATCTGATCCGACCGCTCCTGGCCGAAGCGGAGTCGGTGTCGGGGCGCGCGCACGGTGCCGACGACAAGACCGATGTGTCGCTCAAGGTGATCGCCGAGCACGGGCGTGCCACGGCGTTCCTCATCGCCGACGGTGTGCAACCCTCGAACGAGGGTCGGGGCTATATCCTCCGCCGGATGCTCCGGCGGGTCGTGAGCCACGCCCGCCGCCTCGGCGTCGACCGTCCGGTGATGCAGCCGATCGTGTCACGCGTCGTCGACCTGTTCGGCGAGGCCTACCCCGAGCTCATCGAGAACCGCGCGTACATCGAGCGGGTGGCGACGTCCGAGGAGGAGCGCTTCGCGTCGACGCTTCGGCAGGGGATGACGCTGTTCGAGGGCGAAGTCGGCCGGGCAAAGGGACGCATCGAGGGCGACGTCGTGTTCAAGCTCCACGACACCTACGGCTTCCCCAAGGAGCTGACGCGCGAGCTCGCCGAGGACGCCGGGCTCGAGATCGACGAGTCACGCTTCGAAGAGCTCATGGCCGAGCAGCGTGAGCGGGCGAAGCGCGCGGCGAAACGTGGGCGCGCCGAGGAGCAGCTCGCCGAGGTCGCGGCGGAGACGGGGAAGACCGAGTTCGTCGGGTACGAGCGTCTCGAGAGCGACGGACGTCTGGTCGCGCTCCTGTCGGACGGCGGCCGGACATCGGACGTCCACGAGGGACAGGAGGTCCGGTTCGTCCTGGACCGGACGCCGTTCTACGCGGAGTCCGGCGGACAGATCGGAGACCAGGGGATCGTTCGAGCGCCCGGCGGAGTGATCCGCGTGACCGACGCGCAGTTCGGACCGGGCGACGTGATCGTGCACACCGGCGTCGTCGATTCAGGCGAGATCCACCAGGGCGAGGAGATCCACGGTGAGGTCGACGTCGGGCGTCGCGAGGCGACGGCGCGCTCGCATACCGCGACGCACATCGTCCACTGGACGCTCCGGCACATCCTGGGAGAACACGCGCGGCAGGCGGGTTCGCTCGTCGCGCCCGGCCGGCTGCGGTTCGACTTCCCGCACCACTCCTCGTTGCCCCGCGACGTGCTCGAGCAGGCCGAGGAGCTCGCGAATAGCAAAACCGCGGACGACGACCAGGTCACGATCTACGAGACGACGTTCGACGAAGCGAAGAACCAGGGCGCGATCGCACTGTTCGGCGAGAAGTACGGCGACTTCGTGCGCGTCGTGGAGGTCGGCGACTACTCGGTCGAGCTCTGCGGCGGCACCCACGTTCATCACACCGGTCACGTGGGGACGATCAGGCTCCTCGGTGAGGGCTCGATCGGCGCGGGGATGCGCCGCGTCGAAGCGGTCGTTGGCCCCGATGCGCTCCGCGAGATCAACATGGAGCGCGAGTTGCTCCAGGCCGTCGCCCAGGCGCTCGGCACCGACCCGACGAACGCCGCCGAGCGCGCCCGTCAGCTCGTCGAGCGCGTGAAGCAACTCGAGAGCGCGCGGGGAAAAGAGGATCGCGAGCGCCGTCGGGAGCGCGCGTCCGACATCGCGGCATCGGCGCGCGAGGTCGGCGGCGCCAAGCTCGTTGTCGCGAGCGAGGACGCCGAGGCCGACGCGCTGCGAGCGCTTGCGCAAGACGTCGCGAACCGCCTGGAGAACGAGGGCGGCGCGGCGGTTGTACTCGGCACCGGCCGCGGCGGAAAAGCGCTGCTCGTGGGCGCGGCATCGAGCAACCTGGTATCGCGAGGGGTCACGGCGCCTGCGCTCCTCGAGCCGGCCGGGAAGATCGTCGGCGGGAGCGCCGGCGGCAAGCCGAACCTCGCCTTCTCGGGCGGCCCGAGGGGCGACGCCTACAACGAGGCGTTGGACGCCATCGAGCCGCGGCTGAAGGAGCTCCTCGCCCAACGTGACTGAGCGGGGCCGAGTTCTCGGTCTCGATCTGGGAGATGCGCGGATCGGCGTGGCAATCTCCGACGATGACCGCCGCCTCGCCGTCCCTCTTGGAACAGTCAGGACGGGCGCGCCTGGGGACGTGAAGGCGATCGCCGAGCTCGTCCGAGAAAACGACGTGACGCTCCTCGTGGTCGGACATCCCCTCAACATGTCTGGGGAAGCGGGTGAGCGCGCCCATCACGCCGAGCGGTTCGCCTACGCGCTCATCGGGGTCCTGCAGATCCCCGTCGTGCTCCATGACGAACGGCTCTCGTCGGTGGAGGCCGATCGGGCGCTCCGCGAGTCCGGAGCCGGTGGGCGGGAACGCCGTCGTTCGATCGACCGGTCCGCCGCGACGGTGATCCTGCAGTCGTGGCTTGACGCGCATCGGCATTGAAGCGCGCTCGCTCGCGTCCGAAGCTGCCTGCCGTTGTCGAGATCGAGGAGCAGTACTCGCCCTGAGGTCGTTCGCCATCGCGAGGCGCGGCTTGGGCTGGTCCTATTGCGTCGTTGATCAGACGGCCGGTTCGAGCACGATCGGCAGACCCGGAGACGGACCGGATTCATAGCGCGTTCCGTCCGGACGGCGCCACAGCAGATCGCCGGTCGCCTCGCGTCTGACCGACCACCCGTGCTCGTGCACCAGCCGGTGGTGGAACGAGCAGACGAGCGCCAGGTTGGCAAGGTCGGTTCTGC
>OBLS010000234.1_pt1 | contig 18466 bp, 20 predicted proteins | sample 1519901 | NCBI WGS metagenome assembly OBLS01 (sample SAMEA3113585, study PRJEB22503) | soil metagenome | reverse complement strand
ACCCAGGGCGGTTCACTCTCTGGCATGTGAGTTCCTACGAGCTCGCCGCCCGCCGCCACCTCCGTGCCGGCGAGGAGCTCACGGTCGACTACGGGACCAATTCGGGGGCGACAGGATTCGTCATGGAGTGCCGTTGCCGATCGACAGGCTGCCGCCGCCGGGTCACCAGCGAAGACTGGCGTCAGCCCGAGTCGCAGCCCCGCTACGACGGCCACTGGCGCCTGCTCTACAGAGTCCGCATCCAGCGCCCGTGACTGCGCCTGGTCGCCGGCTGAGCGGCGGCGTCCCGTGTGGCAGGTTGGCAGCGATGAGGTTCCTGCTGCTCCACAGCCCGCTGATGGGTCCGACGACGTGGCGATGGCTGGCCGAGGAGCTGCAAGCGGGTGGGCATGACATCACCGCGCCCGACCTCAGGGCAGCCGCAGTCAGCGGCGAGCCGCTTGCCGTGGTTCGTGCAGCGCTCGAGCCCAGGGCGAAGGACCCGACTGTTGTGGTGGGCCACAGTGGCGCCGGGTTCTTCTTGCCCTCGGTTGCCGCTCATTTGGCTGCACTCGTGTACGGCCTTGTCTTCGTCGATGCTGGTCTGCCGCCCTGTGCAGGTGAAGCGACGCTAGGCGCGGACCTCCTCGAACAGCTCCGCCCGATGACCCGCGACGGCATGCTGCCGAGGTGGTCGACGTGGTGGGGCGAGGGTGTGATGGAAGCACTCGTTCCGAACGCCGCGCGCCGTTCCGAAATCGAGGTGGAGTTGCCGGAGGTCCCGCTCGCGTTTTTCGAGACATCGATGACCCAGCCCGTCGGCTGGTGCGACACGCCGGCCGGTTTCCTGTTGCTGAGCGACGCCTACCGCCAGGACGCCGACCGGGCCAGGTCGCTTAGCTGGCCGGTGATCGAGGACGTCGGCAACCACCTCGACCTCGTCAACCGCCCGGAGTCGCTCGCCCGACACATTCTCGAACTCATGCCCTGAACGACAACCCCTCAGGTGCCCCCCATCGCCGGCTCGGTGGCCGCAGTCGATCGGCACATCGGAGCGGCAACAACTCAAATCCGGTTGCTGCGATCCCACCACAGCGGCACGGTGAAGCGGTGTCGAAGATCTGCAGATCTGCGAGGGCCTCGGCGCTTGCTGTCGGATGGCGCAGCGTCGCATGACGGCACGGCTCGTCGCCCGTTGCGTCACGCGGTCCAACGGCCAGGCGACGACCCGAGGCCGTGGCCGTGGGCCTGCGGGCCACGGCGGCCGGCTCGGCCATCGACGGCGTGGCGGAGGCGGCGGCCGGGGCGCTCGGCAAGGTGGAGCGGGTCCTCCCCGCCCGCCTGCGTCCCCAGGTCGAGGCCGTGGCGACGGCGACCGTCCCGCTGGTGGGGGAGCGCGGGGGCATCGACGCGCAGACCCTGGTCACGATCGCCCGGGCGTGCCGCGGCGCCGAGCGACTCCGCCTCGGCTACGAGGACCGGCAGGGCCGCCGCAGCGAGCGGACCGTCGAGCCCTACCGCCTGGTGTACACCGGGTGGCGTTGGTACCTGGTGGCCCGGGACGTGCGGGCGCACGGGTGGCGGACGTTCCGCGTGGATCGCATCGACGGGGCGGTGGCCACCGGGCACACCTTCGTTCTGGACGATCCCCCCGATGCTGCCGCTCTGGTGTCCCACGGCGTGGCCGTGGCGCCCTACCGCCACCGGGCGCGGGTGGCCGTCCACGCCCCGCCCGACGAGGTGGCCCGCCTGGTGCGGCCGACGGTCGCCACGATCGAGACGCTCGACGACCCTGACCGCTGCCTGCTCGTCACCGGGGCGACGATCTCGACGCCATCGCCGCCTTCCTCCTGGTGTTGGGCCGGGACTTCCGGGTGCTGGAGCCGCGGGCCCTGCGCCAGCGCCTCGCTCGGCTGTCCCGCCGGCTGGCCGAGGCGGCGGGGCCGGCCGAGGCGTGAGCGGCTGCACAGCGGGGATCACGTCATGCGCTTCTTAGGCCACGGGGCATCTGGCGCCGCCGGATCCACGCGGGTCAACTCATCGACGGCGTCGAAGGCGATATCGGCGCTCAGGACGGACGAGATCCCGGCGCGCCGTGCGGTTGCAGCGTGCACCGCGTCCCGGACTCCGAGCTCGTCGTGCCGGCGTAGCAGGGTCAGGGCCTCGGTGAGCACGTCGCCATCGAAGGCGTGCATCCGGCGGCATTGGCTCCGCACCTCGTTGGCCTCGTCGAGCGCCGAGGCACGGTCGAGCCCTCGCCGCAACAGCACGTGAATGAACTCCTGCACGAGCTCGACGCTGGCCTCGAGCACGATGCGCCGGTCTCGGGCCGCCTGCAGGATCGCCCGGCATGGCTCCCGGTACCGGTGGTCCTTGCCCCGGGCGTAGAGGAACACGTTGGTATCGACCAGGTACCGGTTCACGGCGCGCTGCGGTCGAGGCTGTCCTCGATATCTCGCTTGGCGTCCGCCCACGAGCCGAGGTCGATCGGCTCGCGCGCCAGGAAGCGATCGGCAGCCACGTCGGCGGGAAGAGCGTCAAGGGCATAGGCGCGCTCGAGTGCATCCCGCACCAACGAGGCAACCGTCGTCCCTCGGTCGCGCGCGAGCTGCTCGAGCTGGGCGAAGCGTCCCTCTTCCAGCAGGACCTGCAACCGACGTGTCAAGGTGGCCATGAGCATGATCATAGCATATGCATGGTGCAGGCTTCATCCGGGATCTGCCACTGTGTGCCGGTGACGTCCTGGCAGCTCCAACGGCCGGCCCGGCGGATCGCCGGAGTCGACGCCCTCGTGGTCGGTGCGGGCTCGGCCGGAGCCGTCGCCGCCATCACCGCGGCCAGGCTCGGTGCCCGTGTCCTGCTGGTCGAGCGGGAGGGCACGCTCGGGGGCACGAGCACCGCCGTGCTCGACACCTTCTACGGGTTCTACACGCCGGGCGATAGGCCACGACGGGTGGTGGACGGCGTCGGCGGCGAGGTCGTGCGCCGTCTGCACGAACGCGAGGCGGCCTTCGAGCGACCCAACACCTACGGCGCCGGCACCGGGGTCACCTACAACCCCGAGGTGCTGCGCGCCGTGTGGGACGAGCTCTGCCGGGAGGCGGGCGTCGAGGTCCTGGTCCACACCAGCGTCGTCGACGTCGCCGTCGACGAGCCGGGCGGGACGATCGCCGAGGTCCTCCTGGTCTCGGGCACCGAGCTGCTGGTCGTCGATCCGCAGGTGGTCATCGATGCGTCCGGCGACGCGGTCGTCGCCCACCTGGCGGGCGCCCGCTCGGAGGGCTTCGCCGACGTCGACGACCCGCAGGCCATGACCGTGACGTTCACGCTCGGGCCCGTGGACGAGGCGGCGTGGGGCTCCATGACCCGTCAGGACGTCCTGGACCTGCTGGAGGTGGCCGCCGCCCGGGGCTACGACCTGCCCCGGCGCGACGGCTCGGTCCACCCGACCACGGTTCCGGGTGTGCACTTCGTCCACATGACCAAGGTGGCGGACCTCGATCCCCGCGACCCGTTCGCCCTGAGCGAGGCCGAACGCCGGGGCCGGGCGCAGGCGATGGAGTACACGCGCTTCCTCGCCGACATGGTGCCGGGGTTCGGGGATGCCAAGCCGGCGTGGATGTCGCGCCGGCTCGGCGTGCGCGAGAGCCGGCGGGTCGTGGGCCGGTACTGGCTGGTGCGCGACGACGTGCTGTCGGGTCGCCGTTTCCCCGACGCCATCGCCCAGGCCGGGGCCCCGATCGAGGTCCACGGTCGCGGCACGGGCACCGACTGGGCCTACGTCGAGGGGGGCGCCACGTACGACATCCCGTACCGCTGCCTGCTCCCGGCCGACCTCGACGGGATGCTGGTCGCCGGCCGGTGCCTGTCGGCCAGCCACGACGCCCACGCGTCGGCCCGCAACATGGCCCAGTGCATGGCGATGGGCCAGGCGGCCGGCACGGCGGCGGCGCTCGCCGTGGACGCCGAGACCCACCCGGCGCGCCTCGACGCCCGGGCGGTGCGCAAGCAGCTCGTCGCCGACGGGGCGCTCTTGGACGGGGCGACGGCGTGATCCGCACCGTGCTGGGCGATGTCCCGCCCAGCGAGCTGGGCTTCTGCCATGCGCACGAGCACGTGCTGATCCGCGGTGGCCTCGGGGTGATGAAGAACCCGGACCTGGGCATCGGCGACGTCGATGCCGCCGTCGAGGAGCTGACCGCGTTTGGACGGGCGGGTGGCGGCGCCATGGTCGACGCCATGCCCCTGGATTGCGGTCGGGACGCCGCCGGCCTGGTGGAGGTGAGCTGGCTGACGGGCATCCACATCGTGGCCGCCACCGGCTTCCACACGCCCCACTACTACGAGGACATCCACTGGACGTACTCCTACCCCGTCGACGACATCGTGGAGCTGCTGGTGGCCGAGGTGGAGGAGGGGCTCGACGAGCATGGCTACAACGGCCCCCGTGTCCGCCGGCTGGCCGCCCGGGCGGGCGTTGTGAAGGTGGCGAGCGAGCTCGATCGGATCGCTGCCGTGTCGCGCAAGCTCATGGAGGCGGCGGCCGAGTGCCATCGGCGCACGGGGGTCCCGGTCCTCACGCACACCGAGCGGGGAACGATGGCCCTGGAGCAGGTCGAGGCCCTCACGGCGCTGGGCGTGCCCGCCGACGCCATCATGGTCTCGCACGTCGACCGGAACCTCGATCACGGGCTGCACGCCGAGCTCGCCCGGACCGGCGCCTACCTCGTCTACGACGGCGTGTCCCGCGACAAATACCACACCGTCGACGAAGTCATCGACCTGATCGAGATCGCCTGTGCCGGCGGGGGCCGCGACCGCGTCCTGCTCGGGCTCGACCTGGCGCTACGCTCGTACCGCCGCTCGTACGGCGGCTCGCCGGGGATGACGTTCGTGCTCGACCGGTTTCTCCCCGCTCTGCGCGCCCGGGGCGTGGATGCCACCGCCATCCACCGCTTCGGGTGGGACAACCCGTCACGGGCGTTGACCGTCCGGGCCGCGGAACGGTGACGGCCTGGGCCACGTCCCCCCTGCGGGGCGCCCTGGAGGACGCGCCGGTGGTGGCGATCCTGCGCCGGTGCCGCCGGTGCACACGCCCGCCCTGGCCCGGGCCGCGGTCAACGCCGGCATCCGGGCCGTCGAGGTGACGTTGGCCTCCGATCGCCCCCTGGAGCAGATCGCCGCCGTGCGTCGCCACGTGCCCGAGGCCACCGTCGGTGCCGGGACCGTGACCACCCCCGAGGAGCTGCGGGCGGCGCCGGCCCACAGGGCGCAGTTCGCCGTGTCGCCGTGCTTCTTCCCGCCGGTGGCCGACGCCGCCTCCGAGGGGCGCGTGCCGTGAGTCGCCGCGGGCTTCACGCCCACGGAGCTGGCGGCGGCGTGGGCCACGACGGCGGGCCTCGTCAAGCTGTTCGCGGCCGGAGTGCTCGGCCCGGACTACGTACGAGCGATCCGGGAGCCCCTGCCCGACATCCCTTGCTCGTCACGGGCGGGGTGACCCCGGATGCTGCGCCGGCGTTCCTGGCCGCCGGGGCCACCGCCGTGGGCCTCGGCGGGGCCGTGTTCCCCCGGGCCGCGACGGAGAGCGGCGACGCCGACGAGGTCCGCTCCCGCGTGCGGCGCGTGATCGAGCGCTTGGCCTAGAGGGTGCGCCGCTAGGCGCACCCGTGGCCCGAGCGGCCGGGCGCCGGAGGCGCCAAGAGCGGGAAATACGCGAACGTGAGCCGAGACGACGTGGACCTATCCGCTGACAGTCGTACGGCAGGGCCATGTCTAGACATTTGGACGCCACTGGCCGAAGATGGCCGTCATGGAGTCTGCGCTCACCGTCCACGACGTCACCTACGAGCGGGTGGCGAAGACCATCGATCACTCCCTGCTGCGCCCGGACCTGACGCTGATGGACGTGCAGGAGGGGTGCGAGCTGGCGGCCCGCTACGGGGTGGCATCGGTGACCCTGCGGCCGGCCGACGTCGCCCTTGGCGCCAAGGTGCTGGCCGGCAGCGACGTCGCCGTGGGGGCCGTGATCGGCTTCCCGCACGGCTCCCACCTCACCGCCACCAAGGTGTTCGAGGCCAAGCGCGGCCTGGCCGAGGGCGCCACCGAGCTCGACATGGTCCTCAACATCTGCTGGTTGCGCTCGGGGGAGGACGCCCGGGTGGGCGAGGACATCCGCGCCGTCGTCGATGCCGCCGCCGACCGGGCCATCGTCAAGGTGATCCTCGAGAACGCCTACCTCGACGACGACCAGAAGCGGACCGGTTGCCGCATTGCCGAGTCCGCCGGTGCCCACTACGTGAAGACCTCGACGGGGTACGCCCCGAGCGGCGCCACCCTAGAAGACCTCCGGCTCATGCGGGAGACGGTCTCGCCGTCGGTGAAGGTCAAGGCGGCCGGGGGAGTGCGCACGCTGGACGCGCTGCTCGAGGTCATGGCGATCGGTGTCGACCGGGTGGGGGCCACGCGGACGGCGGCGATGCTCGACGACTATCGGGCCCGCACCGCTTGACCTAAACCAGACGAACTGGGGATGGTTGTCCGGCTATATAGCGAACAACCATCCCCAGTTGCGTCTTAGGGGGCGGACGACCGGGGGTGGTCGTCGAGGGCGGCCAGGGCGGCGCCCACCGCCCCGGCCACTGGTCCCAGGGCCGCGGCCAGGATCTCGAGCTCGTCGGTCGGAACCAGCGGCGCCCGGCGCCGGACTGCCTGGCGGACGGGCTCCAACAGCAGGTCGCCGACCGTGGCGATCCCGCCGCCGATGACGATCGCCGCAGGCCCCAGCACCGTGGCGACGTTGGCCAGGGCGATGCCCAGGTAGCCGGCGGCGGTCTCGACGGCCTTCAGGCAGCGCTCGTCGCCGTCCCGGGCCCCGGCGAAGGCATCCTCGGCGGTCACCCGTCCCGCCAATCGGGCCAGCGCCTCGGCCTGGGTCAGGGCCTCGACGCAGCCCCGATTGCCGCAGCCGCAGCGCGGTCCCTCGGGCAGCACGGTCTGGTGGCCGATCTCCCCGGCCACGCCCGAGGCGCCGAGGTGCAGCGTGTCGTCCAGCAGGATGCCGCCGCCCACCCCGGTACCCAGGGTCACACCCACCAGTGGCCGCCGGCCGCGGCCGGCGCCCATCCGACCCTCGGCCAGCGTGAAGGCGCGGGCGTCGTTGACGAGGGTCACGGGCGCCCCGAGCCCCTCCGAGACCGAGGCGCTCAAGGGGTGCCCGGTCCATGGTCCGGGGAGGTTGGGCAGGAGCCGCACGACGCCGCTCCGCCGGTCGAACAGCCCGGGCACGCCGATGCCCGCCCCGTCGACCGGGCCGTGCCGGCCGATGGCGTCGTGGCCGAGCTCGACCAGGCGCCGCACCACCGCGTCGGGCCCCCGAGCCGCGTGGGCGGGTGCCGTCGACGACGCGATCGTGCGCAGCCCCTCCCGGTCCTCCTCGACGACGGCGGTCTTGATGTTGGTCCCGCCGAGGTCGAGGCCGAGCAGGCGCCGTGGGGTCACCGGAGCAGCTCCTGGTCGTCGCGGTGCAGGACGGCCTCGAAGAGGTAGCGCGGCGCCGCGTACCGCGTCTCGGTGTGCTCGAGCGGTTGGCCGTGCTGATCGGTGATGACCCGGCGCTCGCACACGAGCATGCTCTTCGGTGGGAGGTCGAGGAGGCGGCGCTCGGCGGCGGTCGCCGGCCGGGCCGTGACGCGGGCGTGCGCCTGCGTCGGGATGCGACCGAGACGTTCCATGGCCGCGTGAAGGGACATCTGCTCGAGGTCCTCCTGCAACAGCACCGCCAGCTCGGGGACTAGCACCGCGCTCTCGAGGGCCATGGGAACGCCGTCGGCGAGCCGCAGCCGTTCGAGGAGCACGACCGCATCCCCCTCGCCCAGCCGCAGGGCCTCCACGTCCTCCGGTGTCGGCTCGCCGATCCGGGCGCGCACGATCTTCGAGGAGGCCCGCAGCCCCCGCCGCCGCATGCTCTCGGTGAACGACAGCGGCGAGCCCAGCAGGCGGGGCACGGGCCGCGGCGCCACGAAGGTTCCCTGCCCGCGCCGCCGATAGAGCAGGCTCTCGTTGACGAGCAGCTGGACCGCCTGGCGGGCGGTCATCCTGCTGACCCCGAACCGCGCGCAGAGCTCGGCGTCGGACGGCAGCCGGTCGCCGGGCGAGCCGGCTGCGACCCGGCCGCGGAGGTAGTGGGCGATCTGGGTGTATCGAGCCTCGTTCTGTGCGCCCACGGCCGCACCCCTCAGTTCGCGTCGACGACGATCGCTTGACCGTCCGTTTCGCCGTCGTTAGCCTGCGGATTGTATAGACATTTTGTCCGCGGGAGGGGGCGAGACGTGGGCTCCCGGTGGCTCACCGAGGCTAATCGGGTTCTCGAGCGCATCGAGGCGACCCAGATGGATGTCATGTGCCGGGCCGCCGAGCTGTGCGCCGACGCCATCGCCGCCGACGGCCTCGTCCACCTCTTCGGCAGCGGTCACTCGCGCATTCCCGTCGAGGAGATGTTCCCTCGCTACGGCTCGTTCCCGGGGTTCCATCCGATCGCCGAGCTGTCGATGACCCTGCACACGCAGGTCGTGGGGAACAACGGCCAGCGCCAGGCGATGTTCATCGAACGCGTCGAGGGGCTGGCCGAGCAGATCCTGGCGAACTTCCAGTTCGGCCCGTCGGACGTGCTTATGGTGTTCAGTGCCAGCGGTCTGTCGAGCGTTCCCCTGGAGATGGCGATGGGCGCGCGGCGGCGGTCCGTCGCCGTGATCGCCGTGACGTCGCGGGACCAGTCGATGGCGGGGCGGCCGACGCACGCCTCGGGCACGCGGCTGCTCGATCACGCCGATCTCGTGATCGACATCTGTACGCCCGCGGGCGACGCGCTCGTGACCCTCGACGGCGTGGACACGCCCGTCGGGCCGGGATCGACCATGGCGTACGCTGCCGTGGTCAACGAGATCAAGGTCCAGACCGCGGCGTTGCTGGCCGATCGGGGGGCGCTGCCCGCGGTGATCACCAGCCCCGCCGTCGTGGGGGAGGAGCGTTCGGCCGTCCTGTTCGACGCCGCGTACCGCGAGCACGCCCGGCGGTACGCGCGGGCCCTCGCGGGCGTGTCGCTCGGCGGGGCGGGTGTGGAGGCGTAGAGAGAAAGAGGGACCTGGACATGCGGAAGTCACTGCGATGGTTGGCGGCCCTGGCCGTCGTCGGCCTGGCAGCCGCGGGCTGTGGAGACGACGACGGCGGGGGCACCGCCGAAGGCGAGGGGGACGGCGAGGAGGAGACGTTCACCATCGGCGTTAGCAACACGCTCGTGGGCAACCAATGGCGCGAGCAGATGGTCTGCGCCATCGAGGCGCAGGCCGCCGCCAGCGGCGTCGTCGACGACGTGATCCTCGCCAACCGGGACACGGACGCGACCGGGCAGATCGCCGACATCGAGGGACTCATCTCTCAGGGTGTCGACGCCATCATCGTCAACCCCGCCGACGCCACCGCGCTGGACGACGTGATCGCCAGCGCCGCCGAGCAGGGCATCATTGTCATCTCGGTCGACCAGGCGGTGACGGCCGAGGAGGCCCACAACGTCACCAACGACCAGGTCGCCTACGCCGAGCTGGGTGCCCGCTGGCTGTTCGAGCAGCTCGGCGGCTCGGGCCGGGTGGTCGAGATGCGTGGCTTCGACGGCCACCCCGCCGACACGGCCCGCAAGGAGGGCTTCGACGCGGCGTTGGCGGACTTCCCCGACATCGAGGTCGTGCGCTCGGTGCACACCGGCTGGGACCCGTCGACCGGTGCCCAGCAGGCGCTGGACATCATCACCACGACGGACGTCGACGGGATCTGGACCTCCGGCATCGACTACCCGGTCGTCGAGCAGTTCCAGAACGCCAACGAGCCGTTCGTGCCCATAGTCGGGGCCGACAACAACGGCTTCATCGAGCAGCTCATCGAGCTCGGGGACGAGGGGCTGGTGGGCGTCGTCGTCACCAACCCGCCGCCGATCGGCGGCGTGGCCACGGCGATCGCCGTCGACCTGCTCACCGGCGCCGAGGATCACCCGCGCGACACGCTGCTGACGCCGCAGGTCTACGACAACATCGACGACCTCGACACCCTGGAGGAGCTGTTCCTCCCCGGCCTGCCGCAGGGCTTCGTGTCGACGGTGGAGATCGAGCCGTGGACGACATATACCGCCGAGGAAGTGCTGGAATGCGAGGGGCCCAGCGAGTGACCTCGTCGACGAACGTACGGTGGTTGCGGGGGCCATGGCCCCCGTGACCACCGCACGTTCGGACGCGCTGCCGGCACTCCTCACCGCCAGCGAGGTCGCCAAGTCCTTCGGCACCGTCGTGGCGCTGCGGTCCGCCGACCTGGCCGTCCGGCCGGGGGAGATCCACGCCCTACTTGGGGCCAACGGGGCCGGGAAGAGCACGCTGGTCAAGATCCTCGCCGGCGTGATCCCGGCGGACGCCGGCACGATCCACCTCAACGGCGCACGGATCCACCCCCGCCGGCCCGCCGACGCCACGGCGGCCGGCGTGGCGACCGTGTTCCAGGACCCCGCCCTGATCCCCGACCTCACCATCGACCGCAACCTGCGGCTCATCGCCGTCGATCCCGGTCGCATCCGCAGCTGGCTCGATCGGCTGGGGCTGGGCGACCTCGACTTCGACGCCATGGTCAGGGACGTGCCGCTGCCGATCCTGCGGCTGCTGGACCTGGCGCGGGCGCTGGCGCACGACCCGCACCTGCTCGTGCTCGACGAGATCACCGCCGCCCTCCCGGCCGACCTGGCCGAGCGGGTCTTCGAGGTGATGGCCGAGCAGCGGGACCGGGGCCGCTCGGTGCTGTTCATCACCCACCGCCTCGCCGAGGTGCTGCGGGTGTGCGACCGGGCGACGATCCTGCGCGACGGGCGCCACGTGGCCACCCTGACCCCCGGCGAGGGCGGGGAGGCCCGGCTCGTCGAGGCCATGCTCGGCGAGGTGGCGGCGGCGGTCACCGAGCCGCCGACGACGCGAGAGAGGCCGCCCGAGGCGCCCGTCGCCCTGGAGGCACGCGCCCTGACCTCACGGGACTACCTCAAGGGCGTTTCGTTCGAGGTTCGTGCCGGCGAGATCCTCGGCTTGGTCGCCCTCGAGGGTCAGGGTCAGGACCGGCTGTTCGACGTGCTCGCGGGTGACCGCCCGTTCGACGGGGGCGAGCTCGTCGTCGGCGGCCGGCCGCTGCGCCCCCGGTCACCCTTCGACGCCATCCGCAGCGGCGTGGTCCTCGTGCCCGCCGACCGCCTCCACGCCCTCCTCCCGCAGCGCTCCGTCCGGGAGAACCTGGCCTCGACGCTCTACAACCGGATCGGGCGCTGGTTCTCCCTCGTCCGGGACGAGGACGAGCGGGTCAGCGGCGTGATCGAACGCCTGACGATCGACACGCGCGCCCAGCGCCAGGCCCGCCGGCTCTCGGGCGGCAACCAGCAGAAGGTGGCCGTGGGACGGTGGCTGGCGGCGGGGTTCCGCACCCTCCTGTGCTTCGATCCCACCCGGGGCATCGACATCCACACGAAGGACCAGATCTACGCGCTGCTGCGCGAGCTCGCCGCTGAGGGCGCCGCGATCCTCTACTACACGAGCGAGCTGGCCGAGGTCCCCGTCGTCTGCGACCGGGTGCTGGTCATGTACGACGGACGGATCGTCCACGAGCAGCCGGCCGCCGCCGCCGAGGAGCGGGTTCTGCTGGGCGCGGCCCACGGCCTTGAGGCGGCGTCGTGACGGCGGTCGCGGTTCCCTCGGGGCAGGCTGCCATCCGCTGGCGGCGGTGGCTCGTCCGGCACGGCTGGACCGTGGGGGTCTGGGTCCTGCTGGTGGGCCTCATCGCCTGGTACTCCACGCTGATCCCGCGGTTCGGGAACTTCACGATGGCGTCGATCGCCAAGAACAGCCTGCCGACCGCCTACCTGGCGATCGCGCAGGCCGTCGTCGTGATCGCCGGCGGCCTCGACCTCGGCGTCGGGGGCATGATGGTCCTCGCCAACGCCACCTCGGCGCTGCTGATGGAGGGCGAGGGGTTCGGGATGACGCTGCTCATCGCGGCGGCGGTCATCGGCGGCGCGGCGCTCGCCAATGGCATCGTGGGCTGGGTGATCGTCACCTCGCGGGTCCCCGACATCGTCGTCACCCTGGCCACGCTGTTCATCTTCTCGGGCATCGGCCTGATGGTGCTGCCGTCCCCGGGCGGCGGCACGAGCGGCGGGTTCCGGCGGATCTTCACCGGATCCTCCTCCGGCGTCGGTACCAACTACTGGCCGTCCCTGGTGGCGTTGGCGGTGCCGCTCGCCCTCGTGGCCGCCTGGCTCGCCCGGTCCCGCCGCGGCCTCTCCCTGTACGCGGCCGGGAGCCACCCCATCGCGGCCTATCTCTCGGGCGTCGACACGAGGCGGGCCAAGATCACCGCCTACGCGATCAGCGGCGCGCTGGCGGCGCTCGCCGGGCTCGCCGTCACGGCCATCACCGCCAACGGCGACGCGCGCTTCAACAACGCGGCCAACGGCACGCTCAACAGCGTGGCCGCGGTGGTCCTCGGCGGCATCGCCCTCACCGGCGGCGTGGGGTCGGTCATCGGCGCGGTCGCCGCCGGGGTCATCCTGTTCGTGCTCAACCCGATCCTCACTGCCCTGGGGATCAACCCGAACACGTCGCAGGTCATCCAGGGCCTCGTCATCGTCGGGGTCATGGCCATGGCCGGCTTGCTCGAGCTACGGCGGCGGAGGACCGAGTGACCACCGACACCGTCCCCACGGCCGTGGCGCTGGAGGAAGGCCCGCCGGTGCGGAGCGCCTGGATGCGGTTCGTCTCCGACCGCCCGCTGGTCGTGCTGAGCATCGTGCTGGTGGTGCTGGTGCTCGTGACGGGGGCGATCGAGCCCAACTACCTCAGCCTCCGGGGCCTGCGGAACACGCTGCTGCTGGCCGCCCCGCTCGGGGTCATGGCGGCCGGCCAGACGCTGCTGATGCTCACCCGGGGGATCGACCTGTCGGTCGCCATGGTCGCCACCGCCGCCGCCTACGTCACGGGCAACCGGTCGCCCAGCGGCGCCGCCATCGCCATCGTGCTCGGCCTCGTCGTCGGCGCCCTGGCCGGCGCCGCCAACGGTGTCGGCGTGGGGATCTTCCGGGTGAACCCGCTCATCATGACCCTGGCGATGGCGGGGATCCTGCTGGGGCTGTTCACCCAGTGGGCCCAGACCATCCTGCAGGGATCGACGTCGGTGGCCCCGTTCATCCGCACGCTCGGCGGGGGCTCGTTCTTCGACAACCGCATCCCCTGGAACGTCCTCGTCTGGGCCGGCGTCGCCTTCGTCGTCATCTTGGGGTTGCGGGCTACAGGGCTGGGCCGGATGCTCTACGCCGTCGGCGACAACCCAGTCGCGGCGCGGCTGGCGGGCGTGCGGAGCTGGCAGGTGCTGCTCGTGGCGTACACGATCAGCGGACTGTTCGCCGCCGTGGGTGGCATCCTGCTCGCCGGCCAGGCGGGCGCAGTCGACCTGCGCCTGGCCCAGAACTTCCTGTTGCCGTCGGTTGCCGCCGCCGTGATCGGCGGGACATCGATCTTCGGCGGCGTCGGCACCTACTCGGGAACGATCTTCGGGGCCCTGATCCTGAGCGTGCTCAACTCCATGCTGACGTTCCTGGACGCGGGGCAGGCGGTGAAGCAGGTGGTGTACGGGTCGATCGTGCTCGTGCTGGCGTGGTTCTACGCCGCCGTCACCAGGGCCGAGTGAGGAGCCGGGGGGTGGCGCTCGCCGATATCAACGCCGGAGTCGTGGGCGTCGGGTTCGTGGGCGCCGCCCACGTCGAGGCGTTGCGCCGCCTCGGGGTCAACGTGACGGGGGTCGTGGGGTCGACACCGGAGCGGGCCCGGGAGAAGGCCGCGGCCGCCAACCTGCCTTCCGTGTACGAGAGCCTGGAGGCGCTGCTGGCCGAGCCCGCGGTCGACGTCGTCCACGTGGCGAGCCCCAACAACGTGCATGCCGACCAGGTGCGGGCCGTCATCGAGGCGGGCAAGCACGTGGTGTGCGAGAAGCCGCTGGCCCTCACGCGCCACGACACCGCGGATGTGCGACGGCGGGCGGAGGCCAGCGGCCTGGTCCACGCCGTCTGCCACAACATCCGCTTCTACCCGCTGTGCCAGCAGATGCGAGCCATGGTCGCCGCCGGTGCCATCGGCGAGCCGCGCTTCGTCACCGGCTCCTACCTCCAGGACTGGCTGCTGCTGCCCACGGACTGGAACTGGCGCCTGGTGCCCGAGCGGGCGGGGGCCCTGCGGGCCACGGCCGACATCGGGTCGCACTGGCTCGACCTCGCCCGCTTCGTCACCGGGCAGCGGGTCGTGGAGGTGATGGCCGACCTGCACACGTTCGTGCCGACCCGGAGCCGCCCGGTCGGGGAGGTCGAGACGTTCGCGTCCGCCGCCCACGGCGGCGAGCTCGTCGAGGAGTCGATGTCCTCGGACGATGCCGCCGGGATCCTGCTGCGGTTCGAGGATGGCGCCCGGGGTCTCGTGGCCGCCTCGCAGGTGTCGGCGGGCCGGAAGAACGCGCTGACCATCGAGGTCGACGGGTCGGAGGCGGCGCTCGCCTGGTGCTCGGAGGATCCCGACCGGCTGTGGGTGGGCCACCGGGGGCGCCCGAACGAGATCCTGCCGCGGGACCCGGCGCTCGTGGATCCCGATGTCCGCCGGGTCGTCGGTTACCCGGGCGGCCACGTCGAGGGCTACCCGGACACGTTCCGGGCGCTGTTCGCCGAGGTGTACGCCGATGTGGAGGCCGGTCGGCCCTCGGCGGCCCCGGCGTACCCGACCTTCGCCGACGGCCACGACGCGCTGTGCGTGCTGGAGGCGGTGGCCAACAGCGCCTCCGGTCAGCGCTGGGCCAAGGTCGAGCGCTAGGGGCGGACCATTCCAGAGGAGGAGGTAGTGCTGTGAAGTTGGGCTTCATCACCGCACCGTTCCCGACGACACCCCTCGAGGAGGTCGCCGACTGGGCGGCGGGAGTCGGGTTCGAGTTCCTCGAGGTGTGCTGCTGGCCACGTAGCGAGGGGCCCACGCGCCGCTACGCCGGCGTGTGCCACATCGACGTCGACGGCCTCTCGGAGGCGCAGGCCAAGGAGGTCGTGGAGGACACGGCCGCCCGGGGCATCGAGATCCCGGCGCTCGGCTACTACCCCAACCCGCTGCATCCCGACCCCCAGCACCGCCGGGAGGTCATCGACCACCTCAAGAAGGTGATCACCGCGGCCGCCAGGATGGGGGTCCCGGTGGTGACCACGTTCATGGGCGCCGACCAGGCGAAGACGCAGGCCGACAACTGGCAGGAGGCCAAGCGGGTGTGGCCGGAGATCGTGGCGCACGCCCGCGACGCCGGCGTGCGGATCGCCATCGAGAACTGCCCGATGATCTTCTCCACCGACGAGTGGCCCTCGGGGCACAACCTGGCCTACTCGCCGTCGATCTGGCGCTCCATCTTCGAGGAGTTCGGGGACACGATCGGGCTCAACTTCGACCCCTCGCACCTGGTCTGGCTGATGATCGACATCGAGGCGGCGATCGCCGAGTTCGGGTCGCGCTTCTATTTCTTCCAGGCCAAGGACGTGATGATCGACCGCCGCGGGCTGTACGAGCACGGCGTGCTGTCCGTGGGGATCGGCTGGCAGATCCCGCGCCTGCCCGGGCTCGGCGACGTCGACTGGGGCCGCGTATTCTCGGCGCTCTACCGCGTCGGCTACGACGGCCCGATCTCGATCGAGCACGAGGACCGCGACTTCGAGGCCACCGACGAGCTGGTCAAGCGCGGCTTCCTGCTCGCCCGCGACGTGCTCGCCCCGTACGTCAAGTGAGGGGCATCTCCGGCGTCAGCCCGCCGCCACGAGCCGGTCGACGAACTCCCCCGAGTCCTTGTCCTTGAGGATCATCTTGCGGCGCCCGTCCGGCAGGATCTCCGACTTGATCACGACGTGGCCGTCGTACGTCTCGGCCTCGCGGGCGATCCGTGGCGTCGTGCCCCCGCGCCATTCGATGTCGACGGGCTCCCAGCTTCTCGCGCGTGCCGAGCGGTAGCAGGCGTCCATGATGGCGTTGACGACGTAGCCGTCGTAGAAGGTCTCCCGCGGCGGGCTCGCCGCGTCCATCGACTCGAACATGTCGGTGAACATGTCGACGTAGCCGAGCTCGCCGATCTCGTCGCCCACCGGGAACAGCCAGCCCCGCTCCGACTCGGCCTTCTCGGCGACGTAGCCGCCCGCGCCGCCGGTGGTGAAGATGTCGAAGCCCGTCCGCAGGAAGTGGTTGAGCCAGATCGTGCCGTCGGTGCCAGCGACCTCGTCGCGCAGGTCCATGCCGCCGCGGAAGGTCCAGCTCACCTCGAACTGGCCGATGGCGCCCGACTCGAAGCGGATCAGGGCCACGGCGTTGTCCTCGTCGTCGATCGGGTGGACGAAGGTGTCCGCCCAGCACATGACGTCGACGGGGCGGTTGCCCTTGCCGACGAAGCTGCGGATGATCTCGATGCAGTGGCAACCGAGGTCCACGATGGCGCCGCCGCCCGTGAGCCGGCCGTCCCAGAACCAGGCCGAGTGGGGGCCGGGATGCGTCTCCCGCGACCGCACCCAGGTCACCTCGCCGACGGCGCCGTTGGCCACGGCCTCCACCGCCTTGAGCGTCTTCGGCGTGTAGCAGAGGTCCTCGAGGTAGCCGGCGAAGACGCCCGCGCCCTCGACCACCTCGAGGATGCGCCTCGCCTCCTCGGCGTTGCGCGCCAGGGGCTTGGTGCACAGCACGGCCTTGCCGGCCCGGGCGGCGAGCGCTACCGCCTCCTCGTGGAGGTGGTTGGGCTGGCCGACCACGACCACGTCGGTGTCCGGGTGCTCGACCGCCCGGGCGAGGTCGGTGGTGTGCTCGGGGATGCCCCAGCGTTCGGCGAAGGCGCCGGCGCGCTCGCTCGTGCGCGAGTACACGACGCGCACCTCGTCTCGTCGGCGATGGCTCGTGAGCGTCTGGCTGTAGAAGTCGCCGATGAGCCCGGTCCCCAGCAGCGTGACGGCGTGCCGTGGCATTCCTCCCCCTGTTCGTTCGGCGTCGGCGCCCAATTGTATAGACAACGTGGGGGAGGAGGGCCGAGGCGGCCGAGCCGTGAGGCCGCCGCCGTCGGCATCGGGAGCGTCAGCGCTCCTTGCGCTGCTCCAAGCCTCGCGTGGGCGAGACGATGCCGCGGCGGCCGCCATCGCCGACGCCGCCACCCTGGGCGTCGTACACCCCGACGGCAAGAGCATGCTGCGGACGGCGGAGGCGCAGATCGCGTTAAACCAGGGCGATCTTGACGCCGCTCACCGGGCGGCGCTCGACGGGCTCGACACGGTGATATGGCGCGCCAGAACCGCATCCAGTCCCGTTGATCGGTCGCGCTCGCGCGGACGGTCGGTGCCTCTGCTCGGACAACCTTGTCCGGAGCGTGGGGGTGGCGTGCTGAGTCAGTCGGCCCAGTCGGCGGCGGTGATGCCGTCGAGGTGGCCGGGTGGCCACTGGACCAGCTCGATCCGGTTGCCGTCGGGGTCGACGATCCAGGTTGGCAGGAAGTCGTTCGAGCCATCCGGTGATGTCGGCTCCTCGGCGTCGATGCCGCGGGCGGCGAGCGTCGCGATGGTGGCGTCCATCGACTCCACCTTGATGACGAAGTGGCTGAGGCCGGTGCTGAGATCGACCTGCCCTGCGGGGTCGTGGACCAACTCGATGGTGACGAACTCGTCGTCGGGGAGCTTGAGCATGGTCAGGTGGCCCAACGCGGTCTGGGGACGTTGCCGACGACCTCGTAGCCGACGCCGGTGTAGAACGCGAGCGACCGCTCGAGATCGGCCACGCGAAGGCCGAAGTGCAAGGTCCTCATCGTGGTCCCTTCTCTGAGATGTCGAGGGGTCGGTAGACGTGGATGGTGGTGCCGCTCGGGAACGTCCGGGTCTCGATCGACCGGACCGAAGAGGCTCCCGAAGCGCAGTGAATAGGCCGGTCCCGTGGCCGATCGCCACCGGATGGATGACCAATCTGTACTCGTCGATCAGCCCCTCTCGGATCAACGCGTCCACGAACGTCGCGCCGCCGTGGGCGAGGATGACACCCCCGGGCTCACGCTTGAGCCGGGCGATCTCCTGCGCGAGGTCGCCGCCGGCGATCCGGCTCTCGGGCCACTCGGCGCGGGTCAGCGTGGTCGAGAAGACCACCTTGGGTATCTCGTTCATCACGTCCGCGTAGACGCCCGTGGTCGTTGGCCACACCGCCGCCATCGCGTCATACGTGACACGGCCGGCCACGCGATACGAACCGGAACCTCCGTACGTGAGGGACGACGTGTCGCTCCGGGCGCTGTAGGGCACGTGTGCGTCGTCGGGTCATTCGGCGGGGCCGGGAGGGCGCCGGTGGCGGCGCTGGCGCTCGAGCCACCCGCATGGAGACTCGGCGTGCCAGCG
>OBLS010000233.1_pt1 | contig 18491 bp, 11 predicted proteins | sample 1519901 | NCBI WGS metagenome assembly OBLS01 (sample SAMEA3113585, study PRJEB22503) | soil metagenome | reverse complement strand
GCCGACTCGTCAGCGGGCGGTGGCAGCTTGCGCAGGAAGTACGTGCCGGTGTCGTTGATCAGGAAGAAGTGCGTACCCTGGGCGTTGTCCGGGCTCCCCGCGGTCCGTCCGGCCATGTAGAGGTTCGGCTTGGCCATGATCGGCTTGCCGTCGCGCGGGTCGGCGAACGGACGGTCCGGCATCGTCAGACCGGTGCACCCCGTGATGGAGATGAGGATCGCTTCCTCGAGGTCCGTGAGCGGTTCGCGCGGCGCATCGGAGGTCCAGCTCATCGAGCCCGCCTCGACCGAGCTTCCCCGGCTGACCCGGTGTGTCCGGCGGTGCCAGATCGTGCTCAGCACCGGCTGCTCGAGGAGTGCGTCCAGCCCGGCGTTGCTCTGCGTCCCGCGGGTCATGCGTCCCTTCCCTTCACGGCTTCCGTGCTCGGGGCGTTGCGACTGGGGACGGGCCGCCAGGGCGCGAACGCGCTGGCGTCTCGCGGCAGCACGCCGGCCAACTCCGGGCAGTGACGCATGATGAGGCTCGTCATCCCGTTGTTCGCGACCCAGTCCAAGCCGAATGGCGTGTAGAGCTCAGGGCGGAAGTCCACTGTGAGAAAGCGGTCGCTCTGCAACCGTCGCGAAGCCATCAGGATGAAGATCCGAAACGCGGTGTCGGAGAAGCCGAAGCCAGCCGGTGGCGTCTCGGCGAACAGGCCGACGATCGTGTCGACCTCGTCGATGCTTCGGTAGATATCACGCATCCGGCGCACCGACTCTTGGTTCACGCAGAGCTCGTCCCAGCTCCGCAGCCGGCGCTTGTGCAGGCCTTCGCGGAAGTCGTTGTAGCGCGGGACGCCGCGTCGACGGGTGCGCACCAGGTCGACCACCGACAGGTCGATGACCTCGCCGTCCCGTTCGAACGACTGGAGCGACCGAGGGTTGTTGTGCAATGTGATGGCTCCCGGGTGGGCGATGCCGAAGGAGTACAGCGCGTTCGTCAGGCCGAGCGCTCGCATCTCCTCGTCGGCCTGCGCGCCCTGGATGTCGAGGAACCCACGACGGCCGAGCAGCTCGCCCGACTCGTGGTCGACCAAGCGGTAGTCGTCGGGGAGCAGGGGATGAAGCCGGTAGACGGTGACGAAGTCCTCGGTCAGGGAGTACGGAACGCCTTGGTGGTCGGGCATCGTCTTCGGGATCCCGACGGATGCGTGGGTGTCGACCAGCCAGATGCCCAGCTTCGTCAGCCAGTCGCGGGCGGGAGGGCCGTGCCAGTTGGCCTTGAGACCGATGTCGATCGCCTTCGTCCCGAGGATCGCCGGCGTCCACTCGACCGTGTGGATCTTCGCGATCAGGGCGGAGACGATCAGGCGGGCGGTCTGATAGATCCGCTCGTCGCTCAATCTCGGATACTGCGCGCGGAGCTCGTCGCACAGGAGGTTGTGCTCACGCGCGAAGAGCGTGTGGAGGCTGCTGAGCCCCATCCACCAGCTCTCGTTGAAGCCCGTGATCTCAGAGCCGTTGACGTCTTCCGGCAGGTATCCATCGGGGGTCATTCGCAGCTTGGCCCCCTCGCGCAGCTGCCTGGCCTTCTCCTCGTTCGCTCCGTACACCTCGGACCCGTCCCACCAGTGCGACGTCTCGTTGCCGAAGACCGGTGCCAAGGCATTCGGCGGGCTGTCGGGATGGGGGATGTTCCCGGCGATCCGCATCTCGCGCTCCGGCGGACCGCCCGGTGTATTCGACCAGGTCATGTCGCCGGGCAACCGCACGACGATGTCGTCTTCGCCGAGCGGCCGGCGCGGGTGGGCCACCCAGTCGTGCACCTGGAACTGGATCCACGAGGCCGCGAGCAGGTTCAGCGACCGGGCCGGCAGGAACTGCTCCCGGTAGAGCAGTTGCTGGCTCACGATGACCGGGTTCGGCTCGTCGAACAGGTCCGGCCGGTAGTTCGGACTCACGTTGCGCCCGAACGCTGAGCCCACCGCGCCCATCGTCGGAGCGGAGAGGTCGTTGGCGGTCCCGTCGAACGCCCGGCTGACGCGCGACGTCTCATCGGGCACAGCAGGCGGCACGGGCCGCGCGGTCGGCGGCGCCTCTTGCACCTGCGTATCGAGGAGATTCCGCCGCCGCAGCACGTGCCGAAAGGCCTCGAGGTTGAGCAGGGCGAGCGGGACGGGCAGTCGGTACCACTCGACGTACCGGTTGACCAGGCTGAATGCCCGGCGCGACGCCGCGCCGGCCACCACGTTGCGCAACGGTGGCTTCGAGGCCCAGCGGTGGCCCAGGCGGTGCGCCGATCCGGCGTCGTAGACAGCCTTGCGGGCCCGGTTCAGGTTCCCGAGCGGACGGAACTCGTCGGTGGTGTTCCAGGGGTTGAAGGCCATCGTGTCGATGATCCGAGCCTGCGCCAGCGCGTCGACCCTGCTGACCTCGCCGCGCGGAATCGTCAGAACGGCCACCGGCTCGGGGGGCGCAACGCGCTGCGACCACTCGACGGCAGTGTCCTCGATCGGCGTCGACCGCTCGTCGACGTACCGCTGGATGCACAGCTCGAGACGGACGTCGCCCTGCGCCAGGCGGCGCGCCGCCTCGTTCGAGAGATAGTTCGGGTCATCCGTGGGAGCGCTCGGCGCCGGCACCGTGTCGGGCGCCGGCCGGAGCAGGTAGCGCACCGCTAGGGCGGGGCCCCAGCGGATCGCGCCGCGGCTCCAGTAAGTCTCGGTCGCCACGCTGGTCACCGCGCGGCGACGCGCGGACATGACGTTCTTCAGCATCCGCATCGTTTCCCGCGGGCCGAAGAGCCTGATCAACCCGAGGATGCCGAGCAATCGCGAGACGCTCCCGCCAGCGGTCGCCTTGGCGAACTCGACGAACTGGCGGGCGTCGCGAGCGTGGGAAACCGGGAAGTTCGTCATCAGCAGGTCGTGAAACTCGCTCTCCGACACCTGAATCCGCAGCGCCACTCCGCGCAGGTCCGGCTCCGTGTCGGCCTGAGGGATGCCGGAGGCGTTGGAGAAGCGGACCACCGTGCGGTACGCCGCGCCGGGCTGCGCGAATCCTGCCCGCAGATCGGCCGGAAGGTCGAAGAAGCGCAGCTCGGCGTCGTCCACCGCTAACGTCGCCTTGGCGTGAAACGCCCGGTCGACCGGGTGCGGAACGCCATAGGTGCTGGCCGTCTTCGCCGTCTTGAGCTGAACTCGCATCATCTCGAGCGCGAGGCGTTCGAACTCGAGCCGCTCGGCCTCGTGACTGCCGCCGACCGGGGTCTCCGTCCAGACCTGGGCGCTGCGCAGGCCGGCTTCGGCGTCGCGCGAGCGGGTATCCACGGGGTTGGACGGTTGGCTGGTCATTCGCCGCGGAGCCGATCCTCGAGCATCTCGACGAGGCCGTGGACGAGGCCCTTGGGCGACGGGCTGTAGTGCGGGAGCGCCCAGCGCGTGATCTTGGCGTCGATCACAGTGGGTCGATTGGATGCCAGCGCCGCGGCGAACGCGTCCTCGAACTCCTCGATGCTCTCGACACGGTAGCCGTCCGCTCCGCACGCTCGCGCGTACGCCGCGAAATCGGGATTCGGAAACTCGACGAGCGCTGTCTCGAAGTAGGTCGCCAGCTGGTAGACCTTGATCAGCTTGAATTCCTCGTCGTCGAAGATCACCCAGATGACGGGGATGTCGTACTGCACGGCGGTCATCAGCTCGAAGCCACTGAGTAAGTAGCACCCGTCGCCGCAGCCCACCACAATGGTCCGATCGGGATGTGCCATCTTGAGGCCGAGGGCGCCATTGACGTGTCCGGCCATCGGTCCGAACGAGCCCGCCTTCCGGAAGTGCTGCCCCTCTTCCAGCTCGACGAAGTACGCGAGCCAGGCAAGGTGGGCGCCGGCATCGGCGAGCAGGATCGCTCTCGGGGGGAGCATCCGCCCGATCGTCTGCGCGAGCTGGCCGGGGTGGATCGACCCCGTCAGATGGAGGATGCGCCTCGCCTCCCAGTCCCTCCCCTCGACGTCCGCTTCCGAGACCTCGCCGTCGACCTTTTGCTCAAGCGCGTCGACGAGGGCGGCAACTGCCGGGCGGGCGTCGGAGACGATCGCATGATCGGCCGTGTACGCCTTGCCGATCTCGTCCTTCGAGATGTTGATGTGGATGAGCAGCTTGCCGTCGAAGAGATCGTCGCGATAGTTGAACGTGGCGTGCTGGTTGAGCGAGTTCCCGATGCACAGCACGACGTCGGCGTCGACGAAGGCCTTCCAGGCGCTGGAGTGACCGGCATCACAGAAGAGGCCGATGGAGAGCGGATGTCCTTCGGACACGATCCCCTTGCCGTCCATCGTCGTGAGCAGCGGGATCTGGAAGCGCTCGATTAGCCGCTTGACCTCCGCCCCGGCGCCGCTTCGAATCGCTCCGAACCCGACGAGCGCCACGATCTTCCTCCGCTTGGCGATCGCGTCGGCTAGGACCGAAGCAACCTCCTCCACGCGCGCAGGCTCGGGCAGGACTGGAGCGACATCGAGTCGGATGTCGTGGTAGTTCTCCACCTCCACGCCGTGGTGGGTCAGGTTCTCGGGCACGTGAATGTGGACGGGCCCCGGCCTGCCCTCGAACGCGATGTTGACCGCCTTTTCGAGCACGTCGCAGGTCTGCGAGATGTCGGTTAGGAGGAACGACTCCTTGGTCGTGGCCTTGAACATCACGTGGGAGTCGGGCGTGCGGTTGACGCCCGACGTCTCGTTGAGCGAGCCCTTCCCCCTCCACTCGAGCGACGCGTACCCCGAGACCGCGAGGACGGGGTAGGAATCCGACATCGCCACGGCCAGACCGGAGAAGAGATTGAACGCTCCTGGGCCGGCCGTCGCAAAGCAAAACCCGAGCTTGTCGGTGTACATCGCGTAACCGCAGGCCATGAAGGACGCAGCCTGTTCATTTTTCGTGATCACCGGGCGGATCTTCTTCGAGTCCTCCAGCGCAATCATCAAGCTGGCGGCATTCTCCCCGGCGCCACCGAAGGCTGCCTCGACGCCGATGCCTTCCAGTCCCTTGACGATCGCCTCATAGACCCTCATGTGTCTCCCTCATTTCTCGTTGCCATGCTCACAGATGTCGGATTCGCTCCTCGAGCGTCTCCCAGATGCCGTGGATGACTCCGTTGGGCGATGAGCTGTAGTGCGGGAGGGCCCAGCGGGTGATCTTGGCGTCGATCACGCTCGGCCTCCCCGAACTGAGGGCGGCCCCGAACGCGTCCTCGAATTCCTCCAGCGTCTCCACGCAGTAGCCGTCGGCCCCGCACGCCCTCGCGTAGGCCGCGAAGTCGGGGTTCTGGAAATCGACTAGAGCTGTCTCGGCGTACTCCACAAGTTGGTAGAGCTTCACGAGCTTGTACTCGTCGTCGTTGAAGATCACCCAGATCACCGGTACGTCGTTCTGTACGGCGGTCATCAGCTCGAATCCGGCCATCGAATAGCAGCCGTCGCCGCACCCGACCACGACCGTTCGGCCAGGGTGTGCCAGCTTCACGCCGATGGCCCCGTTCACGTGAGCGGACATCGGCCCGAAGGCACCGGTCTTGCGGAAGTTCTGGCCCTTCTCGAGCTCGACGTAGTAGCCCAACCACGCAAGGTGGGCGCCGGCGTCCGCAAGGAGCACGGAGTCGTCCGGCAGCATCCGCCCGATCGCCTGCGCCAGCCGACCCGGATGGATCTTGCCGGGAAGATGCGGGATGCGCCGCGCCTCCCATTCCTGGCCGTCGACCCGCGCAGGCTCGACCGCATCGATCCGCTTCTCGAGCGCCTCGGTTATCGCCTCCACGGCCAGACGGGCGTCGGAGACGAGCGCGTGATCCGCCGTGTACGCCTTGCCGATCTCGGTCGCCGAGATGTTGATCTGAATCAAGACCTTGCCATCGAACAGGTCCTCCCGAAGACCGAAAGTCGCGTGCTGGCTGAGGGAATTGCCGATCGCGAGGACGACGTCCGCCTCACGGAACGCCTTCCAGGCACTCGCGTGGCCACTTTCCGAGAACACACCGACAGCCAGCGGGTGGCGTTCCGGGATGATCCCCTTGCCGTCCAAGGTGGTGAGCATCGGGATCTGGAACCGCTCGACGAAACGCTGAAGAGCCGCCTCAGCGTGACTGCGGATCGAGCCGAAACCAGAAAGAACGACGACTCGACGGCCGACCCGCAACGCGTCCGCGAGCACTTCGGCGATCGTTTCGACGTGCGCCGGGTTGGGTCGCACCGCAACAACCTCCACCTGCACGTCGCGGTATTCGTCCACTGTCACGCCGCGGTGAGTGAGGTTCTGCGGCACGTGGATGTGCACCGGGCCTGGTCTGCCCTCGAAAGCGAGGTTCACAGCTTCCTCGAGCACATCACACGTGTCATTGACGTCGGTGAGCAGGTACGACCTCTTGGTGGTTGCGGCGAACATCGCCTGCGAGTCGGGTGTGCCGTTTAGGCCGGAGGTGTCGTTGACCGCGCCCCGCCCGCGCCAGTCGAGCGAAACATAGCCCGTGATCGCAAGGACCGGATAGGAGTCCGACATTGCGACGGCGAGGCCGGAGAACAAGTTGAAAGCTCCGGGACCAACCGTCGCGAAGCAGACCCCCAGTCGGTCCGTGAACATCGCGTAGCCACACGCCATGAATGACGCAGCCTGTTCGTGTCGGGTCATGATCGGTCGGATCCGGCGGGAGTGCTTGAGCGCTAGCATCAAGCTGGCGACGTTCTCACCATTCCCTCCGAACGCCGTGTCGACTCCCGCGCTCTCGAGCCCTTTCACCACGGCTTCGTAAACCTGCATGTCTTTATTTGCGGGTCTCGCCGGTGCCCACGCCGCCGGCCACGTTGCCGAGCAGTACCTTCGCGTGCCGCTCGCTGAAGCCGGCCAGGAAGGAAACGGTGGCGAAGAAGTAGATGCCCGGCTTGGCGACGTTGCCCAGTTCCAGCAGGTTGCTCTTCACCGCGATATAGAGGACGAGCGCGAAGGTAGCTCCGATGAATGGGCGCAGGAACCCGAGCTCGGCGAAAGAAACGGACTCGTCGACGCGCTGAACAGCCGCAGGCCCGGTCACGGCACGACCGCGGAGCGCGTGCCATGCCACTGCCAACCTCGATTCGCTCTGCAGCTCGCCGACACGCTGGATCACTGGCACCTCGTTCGTCGGGCCGCCGCAGAAGACCTATTGCACTGAGACTACGACCCCGCGTGGTTAAAGACAAGACCTGGCCCACGAAAGGCCGGGAGATACCTTCGTGCACGTCGACAACCGGCCGACTCAGGCGCGCTGGAAGTGAAAGGGCGTGAGTTGATGCCTCGACGGTGAGGCAGGGCGATCCGTAAGGCGCTTTCTCCTCTTCGCTTGACGAGGCCGAGAAGCGGTCGTATGGTCGGAAGTACGGCAACGAGGGAGGCCCGACGAGGGTTCTGAAGCTTTGTTGCTGCGGCATTAAGGGCGCTCGGGGTACCGCGTCTTGCGTCGCCGTGCGCGGTGCGAGGACCGGTCGCAGCATTCGCCGCCAGCCTCTCCGGCGCAGCGAGGACGCGGGCTGAAGATGGCCAAGGGGATCTCGCTCCACATCGGGTTGAACGCTGTCGATCCCTCCCACTACGACGGCTGGGATGGACGCCTCAAGGCATGCGAATACGACGCGCGCGACATGGAGGCCGTGGCGGCTGCACGCGGCTTCGATACGAAGATGATCCTGACACAGGATGCGACCGCCGACACGGCGCTCGACGCCATTCGCGCCGCCGCAGGCGAGCTCCAACAAGACGACTTCCTGTTTCTCACCTACTCGGGCCACGGCGGCCAGGTCCCCGACGCGAACACGGATGAGCCGACGGACGAGCCCGACGGCCCCAAGGACGAGACCTGGGTCCTGTACGACCGCCAGCTCGTCGACGACGAGCTCTACGCGTTATGGGGCGAGTTCCGGCCGGGAGTCCGCGTGTTCGTCCTCTCCGACAGCTGCCACAGCGGGTCCGTGACCCGGGACGTCTTCGACGCGGCCACGCCACAGATCATCGAGAACGAGATGATCGACGACAGCTCGCCGAGAACGAAGGACCTGCCGAGCGACGTGCAGGAGGCAACCTACCGCGAGAACGAGCAGCTCTACCGGCAGATTCAAGACTCCCACGAAAGCGGTGAGGATGTCGAGGTCGCTGCGCGGGTGCTGTTGATCTCCGGCTGCCAGGACAACCAGCTCTCGCTCGACGGGTCGCGCAACGGCCTGTTCACTCAGACGGTGCTCGGCATCTGGGCAGACGGACGCTTTCGGGGCAGCTACGAGTCGTTCTGGCGGGCGATCGCCGGGAAGATGCCGCCCACGCAGAGCCCGAACTACTTCCGCGTAGGCTCGCCCAACCGAGAGTTCGAGTGGCAGACGCCGCTGGCGCTCTAGACAAGGAGCGGCGAACCTGATGACGCGGAAGGCGATGCGGGACGTCATCTTCGTACTCCCCGGGATCACGGGCAGCGTACTCCGTAAGGATGGGGAGGACGTGTGGAATGCGAGCCGCGGCACGGTGCTGCGTGCGCTGCTGAGCCTCGGTCGCAACGTCAGGGCGCTCGAGCTGAAGGACGACCCGCCGGACGTGGACGATCTCGGGGATGGGGTGACGGCCCCGAGCCTCATCCAGGACGCCCACCTGATCCCGGGATTCTGGAAGATCGACGGCTACACGAAAGTCGTTGAAGACATCAAGCAGACGTTTGACATCGAGCCGGGCAAGAACTTCTTCGAATTCCCCTACGACTGGCGGCGCGACAACCGAGTCGCGGCGCGCAAGCTGGCGCGGGAGGGGCGTGCACGGCTCGCCGAGTGGCGCGCTCGCTCCGGAGCCGAGGATGCGAAGCTGATCCTCGTCGGGCACTCGATGGGCGGGCTGATCTCGCGCTACTTCCTCGAATGTCTCGACGGCTGGCGGGACACGCGTGTGCTCGTAACCTTCGGCACCCCGTATCGGGGCTCGCTGAACGCGATCGGCACGCTCTCGAACGGGATCAGCCGGAAGATCGGCCCGATCAGCATCGACCTCTCCGCGCTGGTGCGGACGTTCACCTCCGTGTACCAGCTGCTTCCGATCTACCCGTGCTATCGCGGCGACGACGGGAAGCTCGTTCGCGTCACCGAGACCGCGATTCCGAACCTCGATACGGCAACCGCGGCGCGAGCGCTTGCCTTCCACGACGAGATCCGTGCCGCCGTCGAGGCGCACGAGCAGGACGACGAGTATCGCGAGAACCGGTACGCGATCCGGCCGGTCGTCGGGACGCTGCAGCCGACGAAGCAGTCGGCACGCCCCGCCGCAGACGGCGTCTCGCTCGTGCCGAGCTACGAGGGCAAGGACTACGGCGGCGACGGCACCGTTCCCCGCGTCTCGGCCACGCCGCTCGAGGTCGAGCAGGAGGAGAACGCGATGTTCGCCTCCGAGCGGCATGCCTCGCTCCAGAACGAAGATGCCGTCCTCGTCCAGCTTCGAGGAGTCATCAGCGGTCTCGACATCGACTTCGGCTCGTTCCGCGACGCCTTCCCGGCGATCGGTCTCGCTCTCGACCTCGAAGACGCCTACGCGACGGACGAGCCGGTCCGCGTGCGCGTGCGCCCGGAGGAGGAACCATCCGATCCCCTCGTGGTCGAGGCGGAGCGCATCGACGAGCACGGGGAGCCGATGCGCCGAACGCTGCAACGCGGCGAGGACGGCTGGCACGAGGCCGAACTGGCGCCCCTCGCCGAGGGCCTCTATCGCCTGACGGCGTTCGGAACGGGCGCGGTCGAGCCCGTCAGCGACGTCTTCTTGGTCTCGTCAGGGGTGGAGGCGTGACCGACGTCGCGGAGCCGCCGGTGAAACGCGTGACCGGCCCGACCCTCGCCGCAGCGCTTGTCGCGCTCCTCGCCTTCGCCGTTTTCACGGCCTACATGATTCTCCGCGCCGACGACGAGGGCGAGGTCACGTGGACGCGCCTCGCGTGGCTCTTCTCGTCCGTGGAGGCGATCGCCTTCGGGGCGGCCGGAGCGCTCTTCGGCGCGACAGTCCAGCGCGAGCGCGCAGAGAACGCCGAGGCCGACGCCCGCCGAAACGCCGGCGCAGCCGCCCGTGGTCAGGCGCTTGCCGCGGCACTCAAGGCCGACGCGACCGCAGCGCCGGAGGAGGCGACGCGCGGCCTCGGCGAGATCGACGGTGAAGGCGCATCCGTCGCCGCCCGTCACGCCAGGCTCGCGCGCGAGCTCTTCCCGGAGTAAGCGATGGCGAACTGGGCGATCGTCATCGGAATCGACAGCTACTGGACGGAGCGTGCCTGCCTGAAGGGCGCCGTCCGGGACGCCATGCACATGCAGGAGTGGCTGGTCGACCCCCGCGGTGGCAACGTGCCGGAGGAGAACGTCAAGGCGGTGCTCTCCCCGCTCGACGGCCCGGACGACGCGACGAACGCAAACATCATCGAGGCGATCGCCGATCTGCTCCGCAGGAGCGAGGGAAAGGGGGAGCGCCTGTACTTCTTCTATGCCGGGCACGGGCTGACCGCGCGCGTCAATCAGCGCGACGAGAACGCGCTCGTCGCCTCCGACTTCTCGGAGGTGCTGACCAACAACACGCTCGCGCTGCGGTCGATCTGGGAGTTCCTGGAGACGACGCAGTTCGAGGATCAGTTCCTCTTCGTCGACGCGTGCCGGAACATCCCCTGGGAGAACGTCGAGTTCGAGGTGGGCCGCTGGCCCCGCCCCCGGCCGCGCCAGCCCGGTCAGCCGCCGACGCAGCAGTTCATCCTCTACGCCACGTCTCCGGGCCTGAAGGCACGCGAGCTCCGCGAAGCCGGCAACGAGCGCGGTGCGTTCACCGAGGCGTTGCTCGACGGCCTGAAGGGCAAAGGAACGGCGAAGGCGTGGTCGGAGGAAAGGCAGCGGTACGAGGTTCGCTGGGAGCGCCTCGCCGACTATGTCAAGAAGACGCTCGACGACGGTCGGCTCAGCGTCGGGCAGGGGCTTGCCCAGGACGTCTTCCAAATCCCGCAGGATGCAGGCTCGCGTGGCGTCGCGGGCCGCGAGCGCAACCCGGTCATCGCCGAGTTCGCGAGCGACGCATTCGATCCCGTGAAGCTGCTCGTCGACCTGAAACCGAGCGAAGTCGTCTCCGTAGCTGAGGTCATCGTCTTCGACGAGGCCGCCTCGCCCGTCGACTCGCGTAGGGAGCTCACCGGCGTGCCGGTGGAGTTCAGCCTTCCACCGAAGACGTACGCCCTCCACGCGATCGCGCCGGAGTACGACCGAGCGGTCGCACGTCCGCCGATCGAACTGTACGGCAAGCGCGAGGTCCCGCTCGAGCTCTCGGTCGCGGCGGCGCTTCCCGCCAACGGTGACGGCGACGCGGCGACGCGGACGCCCGCCGGCGCTGCGACTGCGGACCTCGTCGTCACGTCGAGCGACCCGCTCGCTCCGGTCGAGATCGCCGACGCGACCGGCCGGGTGATCGAGGCCGGCAACGGCTCGGTAACGGCCGCAGCCGCCTCGCCTGGGTTCTACCGCGCACGCCTGCGAACGCCGGAGGGCGAGACCGTCGAAGAGCTCGTAGACCTCGCCGCCGGTCCACCCAGGATCGTCGAGCTCGAGGCGCCCGCACTCGCGCCGAGCGAGGCCGTCCGCGACGTCTTGCAAGCGATCGACGCTGAAGTCCAACCGGACAACACCCTCGAGGTATCGGAGGCTGCCGGTCCGATTGCGTCGGCGCACCTCTCGACGCTCCTGACGCTCGCGGGCGGAATCGCCGTACAAGGCAATCCCGGCTATGGCTACAAGTTGCGCCAGCTTGGTCTGAAGGCGTTCGGTCAGGCGATCCCGGCCGGTGCCGAAACCGGCGTCTACATCTTGATCGGCGTCGAGACGGAGGACGAGGAGGCGGCGCGGCGGTACGTCGACGACCTGCGGCTTCGAGTGTGGCGGGTCGGTGAGCCGGTGCCGGACGCCTCGTCGAAGCCGATCGAGGTCGCCAAGGTGGCCGGCGTCGGCGAATTCGCCACCGCGGCGAGGACCGGGCCGCACTGGCTTGCGCTGGAACCCCGCGGGGGCAAACCGGTTGTATTCGCCCTCGCGCTGTTGCCGCGTCGTCTCGCCATGCTGACGCTCGTCGTCCAGCCCGACCTGATCCGCGCCTTTCAGTACCTGCCCTCGCTCGCGCCCGACGAGTCGGCTCATCCTCAGACGCTCCGCCGGCTCGAGCTGATGCAGCGCGTGCTCCTGGGCGGCCAGCTGGAGGCGGGTCGCGACGTGGCCCGCGAGCTGCTGAACGCGAAGAAGGTGGACGCGCTGGCGGGATGCCTCGGCGGCTACATCTTCTTGCGCCTCGGCTTGGCAGCGGAGCTCAGCAGGGCCGCTCGCAACCTCGCGCGTTTCTACCCGGAGCTCAGTGACGCGCACGTCTTGATGGGCGAGCACGCGGCTGCGAACGGCAGCCGGACGACAGCCAAGGAGGCATTCGAGAAGGCGATCGCGGCGGGCCTGCCCATCTTCGGCGAAGGGCTCACGCGGCTGCTCGAGGGCCTGAGGGCATACAAAATCGAGCATCCAAACGAACGACTCGTGAGAGAAGTGTTCGAGCGCCACATGAGCGGATCGATGTGGTCGGCGTTCACGCCGGAGACCTTCGAGCCGGGCAAGGTGTTGATCGCGTGAGCGCCTTCGACGTGGGCCACGCGCGGCAGCCGTTCAGAGGTCTCTGTGAGAACGTGCCGGGAGCGACCGCCTATCCGCCGAGCGACTTCCGGCTCGAGTGGGGGCCCGTCTTCCACCGGGGACGCCTCGACGGAAGTGCGAAGGTGCTCGTCCTTGGACAGGATCCGGCCCAGCACGAGACGATCGTCCGCCGCATCCTCGTCGGCGAGGCGGGGCATCGCATCCAGGGTTTCCTGGCCAAGCTCGGCATCGACAGGAGCTACGTAATGGTCAACACCTACGTCTACAGCGTCTTCGGCCAGGGACGCGGAAACAAGCATCGCAACAACCCCCGCATCGCCGCGTACCGCAACCGTTGGCTGAGCGCGCTCTTCCGCGAGAGCGAGATCGAGGCCGTCGTCGCGCTCGGCTCGCTTGCCGACAGCGCGTGGAACGCTTGGAAAGAGACGCCCGAGGGGCAGACCGTCGACCCCAAGTACCGCAAGATCACGCACCCGACGCAGCCGCAGGCCTCCGGCGGAGGCCATGCGGCGACGCGCGCGATGCTCGTGAACTGGAACGCTGCGCTCGAGGCGCTCCACCCGCTCGCGAAGCCCGACCGGACCCGCCGGCTTCGCCTCTACGGCGACGCCTTCCGGCCCAAAGAGAAGCTGCCGATTCCGGCGGAGGACGTGCCCGCCGGGACTCCCGATTGGATGCGCCTGAACGACGGCTGGGCGGATCGTCCGGGAACGGGGCTCAGGAAGCGCTCGACGATCACTGTGACCGTCCCCCGGGCGTTCATCCCGTGAGCGACGCCTTCGACGAGCTCTACGACACCGGCGTCCTGGAGGAGCTACCGGAGGAGACCGAGCGCGCGGCCGCTCGGGCGCTGCCCTCCGAGCCGTTCGCATTACGAGGTTGCGTGATCACGCCGGAGCGCAAGCACGAGGACGGCTACGTCGTCATCAACGGCCCGACGATCGACTCGGTTGACTCGACGAAGCCCGACGGTGTGCGTGTCGTGGACACCGAGGGCGTGATCCTGCCGGGTCTGATCGATCTGCACGGTCATCCGGAGTACAACGTCTTCGCCGCCTGGGAGCCGCCGCGGCTCTTTCCCAACCGGTACGCCTGGCGCGGCAGCGACGAGTACAGGTTCGTCGTCAAGGAGCCGTGGAAGCGGCTGACCGAGGATCCGTCGCTTCTGCGTGACCTGACGCGCTACGCGGAGGCTCGCGCTCTCGTCGGCGGGGTGACGGCAATTCAGGGAGCATCGGCGAAGTACCCGGGCAAGGAAGAGGCGCTCGTCCGCAACGTCGATCTCCGCATCTTCGGTCAGCACAAGGCGCGCTCGGTCGTCGACCTCTCCCGCGCGACCGACGACGACCGGCGGCGGCTGCGCGCCCGGATCGACGCGGGCGACGTCGACGCGGTGTACGTCCATCTCGCCGAGGGGCAGCCCTCGAACGAGCGCTCCCGCCGGGAGTTCGACGAGCTTGTGGACGCGGATCTCCTCACCGCGGCGACCGTGATCATCCACGGCACCGCTCTCACGCGCGAGCAGCTTCGGGACGCGAAGGACGCGGGTACAAAGCTCGTTTGGTCGCCCCAGAGCAACCTGCGGCTCTATGGAGAGACGACGCCCGCGGCAGAGGCGCTCGAACTCGGCGTGCCGATGGGGCTCGGGGCCGACTGGCTGCCAAGCGGAAGCCAGAGCCTGCTCGCCGAGCAGAAGGTGGCGCGTCGCACGCTCGTCCGACAGGGCACGGGCCTCACGCGGGAGCAACTGGTCAAGAAGCTTGTGCGCATGGTCACCTCGGACGCGGCCGAGATAGCGGGCGTCGGCGAGCGCCTCGGGCGGCTCGCTCCTGGCCGATTCGCGGACGTCCTCGTCCTCGAGCGGCACGTCGAGGACCCGTGGGAGAACGTCGTCGAGGCGGATCCCAGCTGGGTCGAGCTGGTCGCGATCGGCGGAGATCTCGCCTACGGCCGTGCCGACTGGATCCAGTCGCTCGCCGCGCCGGCCGAGAAGGAGGATCTCATCGCCTGGGGGAAGCCGATGGCGATGGATACGTCCTACGTCGCCGCCGCCACGACGATCTCGCCGAGGCTGCGCGACCTTCGAGAAGGTTTGCTCGATCGCTATCCCCAAACCGGCCCGATCTTCGCCTGACCATTTCCGAGTCGGCGGAGACGTCCGTGCTATCGGCGAACGGTCAACACGCCGCTGTAGCCTGCCCGGGTTCCGCGACCCACTTTGGGGACGAACATTCGGATCCGCGAGACGCCGGCAGCGGTGCGCTGAAGGGCTTCGTGGAGCGGGCGCCAAGTCGGACGCTCTTCACGCTCCGCCATCGCCCCTTCGCTATACGGGTTGCAGGTACGCCCCGTGCGCGCGACGGGCGGTTTCCGCGAACGGCGACGACGAAGAGGGCGTCCCGGGCGTCCACGACCCGCAGCGTCACCTCCGGCGCGGCCTACGGCTCCGCCTGAAGCGAGCGTGCTGCCGCGGCCGCCGCGGCCGATCCGAGGCCGCGATCGCGAGGAGAAGGATTGCCAGTCGAAGCGGCATTATCAGCTGCATACGTCCGCGATCACGGTGCCGGTGCCGGCGTGGCCAGGGTTCGGTGCTAGCCGGGATCGGTCCTCACGACGACGATCCGGTCGAGTCGCCTGGAACCTGGGCAACATCCAAGTTCGCCGAGCTCGGCCCGTGCGAGACGAACTTCGTACTCCGCACTTCCCCGCTCACTTCCTCGCTTTGCCTGGTCGTCGAGGGGCCGCTTAAGGCGATGGCCAGGGCTGTCGCCCGCGTCCTAGCGCGCGTCCTCCTCGCTCACCCGACGGTGCGACGGCAGAGGTCTGCGGAGAGCTCTCGCAGACTCTGGCCGAGAACTCGTCGAATCATCCGTAGTCCGCGCGTACTGCGGCGTCTACCGTCGATCTCGTAGGGCGAAGCAGGGATTCGGCGTATTGCGAGGCGGTCCTGGGCGCGCGACCCTAAGTAGACAACGCTCACGTCCCGCGCGGGCGCCTTGCGGCAGCCGCCACCCGGGGAACAAAAGGGAGAGAGCACATGAAGTTCCGCACACACCTCACGTATCTGTCCGCGCTCGTGCTCGCCGCCGTGCCGCTCGTCCTGACGACGAGTTCGACGGCGGCGATCACACCGGACACCGCGACGTTCACCCTCCGCGCTGGGACATCGGATTCGGAGGCGAAGACCGTTTCGGTGCCGACGAAGCCCGAGAAGGCCGACATCGTCATCGCGATCGACACCACGGGCAGCATGGGCTCCGCAATCGAGACGGCGCAGACACAGGCGAACGCCCTCGTCACCGGCATCCAGGCCGAGATTCCGGGCGCACGCTTCGCCGTCGTCGACTTCGAGGACTACCCGGGCATGCCGCTCGGCGGGCCGGGCGACACGGCCTACTCGCTGCTGACGGGCTTCACGGCCAACCCTGCCACCGTCTCGACGGCAATCGGCACGATGGTCGCCGACGGCGGCGGTGACGGGCCCGAGGCATCCAACCGGGCGATCTTCGAGTCGTACTCGGATCCGAGTCTCGTCTACCAGTCGGGAGCCGCGAAGTTCCTCGTCGTGCTCGGCGACGCCCTCTCGCACGACGCGGCGCAGAACGCCGATTTCTCGGCGTGCCCGAATACGCCGCCCACCGACTTTGGCCGCGACGAGGCTGCAGGGGGTGGGGACGACCTCGGGACGAAGGCAGTCCTCGACGGACTCGTCGCCAACGACATCACGCTGTTCATGATCGCTTATAGCGGCGTGCTGCCCTGCTACGAGGAGATGGCTGCCCTCACCGGCGGCGACGCCGTTCCGTCTGCCTCGGCGGGCGACCTGACGGACACGATCCTCGACCTGATCGAGGCGTCGTTCGCGACGGTCGCGGACGTCCATCTCGAGGTCGCGTCGGCGGCGCCGGCGCCGGCTTCACCTGCATGGATCTCGTTCGTCCCGTCGGCCGCGGGACCCGTGAACCCGCCCGTGGACGTGCCGTTCACGGTCAACATCGCGGTCCCGTCGGGGACGCCCTCCGGGACGTACGTTTTCGACATCGTCGCGCTCGCTGACGGCGCCGACATCGGCCACCAGCTGCTCACGATCGTCGTGCCGCAGAAGATGCTGACGCTGACGCCGGCGAATGAATCGAACCCGATCGGTACGTCGCACACCGTGACGGCCAGGGCATTCGACGTTCTCGGCCCCTTCGTCGGCGAGACGATCGGCTTCACCGTGACCGGCACCCCCTCTGTCCCGATGTCAGGGAGCGACACGACCGATCCGCTCGGAGAGGCGACGTTCACCTTCACGAACTCGCCTCCGGCTCCGGGCGCGAACGTCGTCACGGCTTCGTGGGCCGCCGCCGCTCTGACGGCCACGGCCACGAAGGATTGGCTCAACGTACCGCCCAGCTGCGAGGACGTCACCCTCGACATCACGGAGCTCTGGCCGCCGAACCACTCGCTGCACTGGATCACCGCGACCGGGGCGACCGCCGGCGACATCGGCGACACCGTCTCGCTCGTGATCACGGGTGTCTCGCAGGACGAGCCGGTCGACGGTGTGGGCGACGGCAACACGTCACCGGACGCGTTCCTGACCTCGCCTGCTTCGAACAGGGTGCAGGTTCGGGCGGAGCGCGCCGGCCGCGGCGACGGCCGCGTCTACGTCGTCAGCTACACCGCCACCGACCTCTTCGGCGGGTCCTGCTCCGGCACGGCGACGGTGTCGGTGCCGCACGACCAGAGCGGAGCAGCGGCCGTGAACTCGGCTCCGCCGAGCTACAACTCGCTGCTCCCGTAGCGCAGCGAAGACAGGAAGTGAATCGTCGGGGCCCGCACGGGCCCCGACGACGTTCAGCTCCCGGCGGCGACGAGCCCGGAGCGGTACGCAACCGCGACCGCCTCGGCGCGGCTGTGGACGCCGAGCTTTCCAAGCACGCGGTCGATGTGTGTGGCCACCGTCCTCGGGCTGATGACGAGCGCGCGCGCGATCCGCTCCTGCGTCAGCCCTTCCGCGAGCAGCACCAGGATCTCGCGCTCGCGCGGTGTGAGGCCGACGGATAGCACGGCACGCCGGCTCCGGTCGACGAGCGCGCGCACCCGCCCGACGAGCTCGTCCGGCGCGAACGACGTCGTCAGGTAGTCGCCGCCGTCGATCGGGGAGCCGTCGACACGGTCGAGCGACTCGCGCTCGCCCGCAATGAAGAGCACGGAAACGTCCGGGCCGAAGCGCTCGTGCAGGGCGCGGCGGAGCTCGTGGCCGGACGGCCCGCCCGGCAAGTGCACGTCGAGCACCGCGAGTGCCGGCGGCGGGCCGTCGAGAGCGTCGACGGCGGCCGAGGCGGCCTCGCGCGTCTCGAAGCCGGCGCGCTCGAGCAGCGTCACCACGAGCGTGCGAACGCTCTTGTCGTCGACAGTCGCGGCGACGAGCCCGGAGCGGTACGCAACCGCGACCGCCTCGGCGCGGCTGTGGACGCCGAGCTTTCCAAGCACGCGGTCGATGTGTGTGGCCACCGTCCTCGGGCTGATGACGAGCGCGCGCGCGATCCGCTCCTGCGTCAGCCCTTCCGCGAGCAGCACCAGGATCTCGCGCTCGCGCGGTGTGAGGCCGACGGATAGCACGGCACGCCGGCTCCGGTCGACGAGCGCGCGCACCCGCCCGACGAGCTCGTCCGGCGCGAACGACGTCGTCAGGTAGTCGCCGCCGTCGATCGGGGAGCCGTCGACACGGTCGAGCGACTCGCGCTCGCCCGCAATGAAGAGCACGGAAACGTCCGGGCCGAAGCGCTCGTGCAGGGCGCGGCGGAGCTCGTGGCCGGACGGCCCGCCCGGCA
>OBLS010000232.1_pt1 | contig 18494 bp, 9 predicted proteins | sample 1519901 | NCBI WGS metagenome assembly OBLS01 (sample SAMEA3113585, study PRJEB22503) | soil metagenome | reverse complement strand
GCATCCGGGTGTTCGACCACCTGCAGCGGCTGTCGATGCCGTTCTACGACCGGTCGAAGTCAGGCGTGTTGGTGTCGCGCATGACGTCCGACGTCGACTCGCTGTCGGAGCTGATCCAGCTCGGGCTGGCGATGTTCGTGTCGAACGCCCTGCTGTTGGTGGTCTCGATCGTGGTGCTGACCACCGTGTCGTGGCAGCTCATGCTCGTGTGCTCGGTGGCGCTGCCGCCGGTGTTCCTCGCCAGCCGCAAGTTCCAGCGTGAGTCCAACGACGCCTACCTCGAGGTGCGCGACCGCATCGGCTCAACGCTGTCGCACCTGCAGGAGGGCATCGCGGGCGTGCGGGTCGTGCAGGCGTTCGCCCGCGAGGACGTCGAGGTCGACCGCTTCGAGCGGGGCAACCGCGAGCTCTACGACAGCCACATGCGCTCGGTGGCGATCTCGGCCTGGTACCTCCCGGTGATCGAGCTGGCCGGCTGGGGCACGACCGCCCTGGCCCTGGGCGTCGGCGGCTGGTGGGTGCACGAGGACATGCTGACCGTGGGCACCGTCGCCTTCTTCGTGCTCGCGCTGTCCAACCTGTTCGAGCCGGTCCAGCAGCTCAGCCAGCTGTTCAACATGGTGCAGTCCGCGGGCGCGGGACTCCACAAGCTCTACGAGCTGCTCGACACCGACGTCGACGTGCCCGAGCGGCCGGGGGCCATCGATCTGCCAGGGGGCGGTGACGTGGAGGTCGACGGGGTGTCTTTCGCCTACTCCGACGGGCCTGCGGTGCTGCGCGACGTGTCGCTGCGCATCCCCGCCGGTGCTCGCCTGGCGCTGGTCGGACCGACGGGGGCCGGCAAGTCGACGCTGGCGAAGCTGGTGGCGCGCTTGTACGACCCGACCGAGGGGTCGGTGCGTTTCGGGGGGGTGGAGCTGCGCGACGCCACTCTCGAGTCGCTGCGTGGGCGGATCGTCGTGATCCCGCAGGAGGGGTTCCTGTTCAACGGCACGATCCGCGACAACGTGCGCCTGGCCCGGGCGGGGGCCACCGACGCCGAGGTCGACGACGCCCTGCGGGCCGTGGGGGCGTACGACCGGTTCGCAGCGCTGGCCGAGGGGCTCGACACCGAGGTCCGCGAGCGGGGGAGCCGCCTGTCGGCCGGTGAGAAGCAGCTTGTCTCGCTGGCGCGGGCCGCGCTGGCCGACCCGGCGGTGCTCGTCCTGGACGAGGCCACGTCGAGCCTCGACCCGGGCACCGAGGCGCTGGTCGAGGGTGCGGTGGACCGCCTGCTCGAGGGCCGCACGGTGGTCGTGATCGCCCACCGGCTCTCCACGGCCGAGCGGGCCGACATCGTGGGCGTGGTCGACGGGGGCGAGCTGGTCGAGCTGGGCACCCACGACGACCTGGTGGGTGCCGGTGGCCGCTACGCCTCGCTGTACGCCACGTGGGCGACCGGCACCGCCACGCCGGCGGGTTGACCGCGACGCGTCCTCGGGTGCCGAGATCTGACTGTCGAAGGGCTCAGAGCTCGATGGGGACGTCCCGGAGGTCGACCCAGAGCTCGTGGGGCCGGGAGAACCGGCGGTCGGGCAGTCGTCCGAGGAGCTCGAGGACCTCGGGGCGGGCGGACCCGAGCCGAGCCGCCGCGAGGAGGTCGGACCTGGTGAGCGGTGCGCCTGCGAACGCCTGGCCGATGTGATCGATCACCTCTACACGGGTGACCGCCACCTCGGCATTGCTGACAGGGATGGGCTGGCCGGACATCGTTGTCCTCCGATCACGCCTTTGTGACAGGGCCGGTAAGACGTGGCCCCCAGCTGCGAGCCGACGCCCCACGCAGACATTACAGTCCGGTGAAGGCGCGTGCGGGCTATGTGGTGCTGACAGCCTTATGGGCCCTGGGGTGTGGAGCCGCCGAAGGCGATTGCTACTATCGCCGTAGGAGAAATTCACGCGACCACCTCCTGTCCAAGAAGGGGACGCACATGGCAGTCGCCGATCTCGACCTGGGGCGCTACAAGCTCGGCTGGTCCGACGAAGAGGACTACGTGTTCAAGCCCAAGAAGGGCTTGAACGAAGACATCGTCCGCGAGATGTCGTGGATGAAGGGCGAGCCCGACTGGATGCTCGACTACCGGCTCCGCTCGCTCAAGCACTTCCAGAAGCGCCCCATGCCCACCTGGGGCGGCGACATGTCCGAGATCTACATCGACGACATCTACTACTACGTCAAGCCCACCTCCGGGCAGGTCGACGAGTGGGACGAGCTGCCCGACTCGATCAAGAGCACGTACGAGAAGCTGGGCATCCCCGAGGCCGAGCGCAAGTACCTGGCCGGCGTCACTGCGCAGTACGAGTCCGAAGTCGTCTTCCACCGCAACCGTGAGGACCTCGAGCGGCAGGGCGTCATCTTCTGCGACATGGACACGGCGCTGCGCGAGTACCCCGAGCTGGTCAAGCCCTACTTCGGCACGATCATCCCCAAGAACGACAACAAGTTCGCGGCCCTGAACTCGTCGGTCTGGTCGGGCGGGTCGTTCATCTACGTGCCGCCGGGCGTCGAGGTCGAGATGCCGCTGCAGGCCTACTTCCGCATCAACGCGGAGAACATGGGCCAGTTCGAGCGCACGCTGATCATCGCCGACGAGGGCGCCAAGGTGCACTACATCGAGGGCTGCTCCGCCCCGGTGTACACCACCGACTCACTGCACTCGGCCGTGGTCGAGATCGTGGTCAAGCCCAGCGCCCGCGTGACCTACACGACCATCCAGAACTGGTCCAACAACGTGTTCAATCTGGTGACCAAGCGGGCCCGCGTCGAGGCCGAGGGTCACATGGAGTGGATCGACGGCAACATCGGCTCGCGCCTCACCATGAAGTACCCGGCGGTCTACATGGTCGGGCCCAAGGCGTCGGGCGAGGTGCTGTCGGTGGCCTACGCCGGCCCGGGCCAGCACCAGGACGCGGGCGCCAAGATGGTGCACGCCGCCCCCGAGACCACGTCGAAGATCGTGTCGAAGTCGATCTCCAAGGACGGCGGCCGCACGTCGTACCGCGGCCTGGTCCGGGTCGAGGACGACGCCTACGGCTGCAAGAGCCACGTGCAGTGCGACGCGCTGATCCTCGACGAGGACTCCGTGAGCGACACGTTCCCCTACATGGAGGTGGGCGCCCGCGACGCCGACATCGGGCACGAGGCCACGGTGTCCAAGGTGGCCGACGAGCAGCTCTTCTACCTGATGAGCCGTGGGCTGTCCGAGGAGCAGGCGATGAGCATGGTGGTCAACGGCTTCATCGAGCCGGTCACCCGCACCCTGCCCATGGAGTACGCGGTCGAGTGGAGCCGCCTCATCGAGCTCCAGATGGAGGGGTCGGTCGGCTGATCCTCGGCATCGCCGAATGTGCGGTCGCTTGACGGCGCAGTCAGCGCGTTCACTGGCAGAATGTGGCCGTGCCGATGCGCCAGGACTGCAAGCACTTCGAGTCGCGCACCTACCGCAACGGGGAGACCGTGCGGAAGTGCAACCTCGACCTCGCGCCCGAGGCGCCGTGGCGCTGCCCCGAGAACTGCCCCCGTTACGAGCGCCGCATGGCCGACGTGAACTGGGCGCACGGCACGCTGGTGACGCCCACGACCCCCGACGAGCCGCTCGACGCGCTCGACCGGGGCGACGGCTCGGTGTCGGCGCTGCTCGACGCCGCCGAGGAGATCGTCAACGCCGCCGGGCCCGAGATCATGGCCGACGTCCACGCGGCGCGCGTGCGGGCCGACGAGCCGCGCTGGCGGCGCCTGTTTCGCCGCAAGTCGTCGTAGTCGCTGGCGGTTGGCACGGGTCCGGCCCACCCGCCGGTCGATCCTTGGGGACCCCGCCGTGGCGCCGGTAGGCTCGAAGTTCCTGGTTGCGGCGCCCGACACCCGTGGCGGCCTGCGAAAGGACCTCCGCTGAGCACCTTCACCCCCGAAGCGAGCGCCGCGCTCGACGGCCCCGATTGGCTGCGGCAGCGGCGCGCCCGGGCGGCTGAGCAGTTCGCGGCGGCCAGCCTGCCCACCAGCGAGGAAGAGGTGTGGCGCTACAGCCGCGTCGACGAGCTCGACCTCGACGACTTCGAGCCGGCCGGCTCTGTCCCCCCGGCTCCCGCCGCCGCCGAGGCGTCCGGTGAGCCCGGTGACGGCGTGCTCGACGTCGTGCGGCCCATCCTCGAGGCCGTGTCCGGCCCGGCCGTCATCGTCGTCCTGCGCAACGGGCGGGTCGTGCGAACCGACGTGCGGGACGATGTCGCCGCCAAGGGCGTGCGTGTCGGTCCGCTGGGCGACGGCGACTCCGAGCTGCTGGGTGCCGCGATCGACCAGGCGCCCGACGCCTTCCTCACCCTCAACGACTCCCTGGTGGCCGACGCCGTCGCGGTGCGCGTGCCGGCCGGGGTGACGGTCGCCGGCCCCGTGGTCGTCGCCCACGTGGTCGAGGGCGACGGTGTCGCCGCGTTCCCCCGCCTCGTGGTCGAGGCCGGCGCCGACAGCGACGTCGCGGTGCTCGAGGTCCAGGCCTCGGGCCCCGACCGGGCGCTCGTCGTCCCCGTCACCGAGATCGTCGTCGGGCGGGCCGCTCGCGTCGGCCATGTCGCCGTCCAGCAGCTCGGGCTGGCCACCTGGCAGCTCGGCCTCCAGGTGGCGCGTGTCGACGCCGAAGCCAGCCTGCGCACGACCAGCATCGGTTTCGGAGGCGACTACGCCCGCCTGCGTACCGACTGCCGCATGGTTGGGCGGGGCGCAACCGGTGAGCTCGACGCCGTGTACTTCGGCGAGGGCGACCAGACGCTCGACTTTCGCACGTTCCAGGACCACGTCGCCCCCGACTGCACCTCGAACCTGCTGTTCAAGGGCGCGGTCGGCGGGCGCTCGCGCTCCGTGTACACGGGCATGATCCGGGTTGGCAAGGAGGCCCGGGGCACCAACGCCTTCCAGACCAACCGCAACGTCAAGCTGTCCGACGGGGCCTGGGCCGAGTCGGTGCCGAACCTCGTGATCGAGAACAACGACGTGCGTTGCAGCCACGCCTCCGCTGTCGGGCCCATCGACGCCGAGCAGCGCTTCTACCTGGAGAGCCGCGGCGTCCCCACCGACGAGGCCGAGAGGCTGATCGTGAGCGGGTTCTTCGACGAGGTGCTCGGCCGCCTGCCCGTGCCGTCGGTCGTGCCGGTCCTGCGTGCCACGGTCGCGGCCAAGTTCGAACGGCGGGAGGCATAGTGCCGGCGGCGAAGGAGCGGCTGTGCCGCTTCGACGAGTTGGCGCCCGGAGAGGCGCGTCGGTTCGTCGTGGGCAGGCACCGCATCGCGGTGGTGCGCATCGGCGACGACGTCTACGCGATCGGCGACACCTGCACCCACCAGAACATCTCGCTGTCCGAGGGTGAGATCCACGCCGACGACAAGACCATCGAGTGCTGGAAGCACGGCAGCGAGTTCTCGCTCGAGACCGGCGAGCCGACGAGCTTGCCGGCGACCAAGGCCGAGCCCGTCTACGACGCCCGCGTCGACGACGGCGACGTCGTGGTGGTGATCGATGAGTGAGCACGAAGTGCGAGCGAATCATGAGCACAGTGCATTACTCGCCGCGAAGCGGCGATCACTCATTGGCGAGCCGGAGGCGAGCCGATGAGTAGCGCGACCATCAACGCGGGCACGTCCACCAAGGTCGGCCATGTGCTCGAGATCTCGGGGCTCCGGGCCGGGGTGTCGGGCAAGGAGATCCTGCGGGGCATCGACCTCACGGTCCGCTCCGGCGAGGTGCACGCGGTCATGGGCCCCAACGGGTCGGGCAAGTCGACGCTGGCCCACGTGCTCATGGGCCGCCCGGGCTACGAGGTGCTCGGGGGTAGCGCGACCCTCGACGGCGTCGACCTGCTGGGACTCGAGCCGTGGCAGCGGGCGCAGGCCGGACTCTTCCTGGCGCTGCAGTACCCGACCGAGGTGCCGGGCGTGTCGCTCCACGCCCTGCTCGAGTCCGCAGCCCGTGCCGCCGGGCGTGACGTCGTGGCCGTCGACGCCGAGATCCGGGCCGAGGTCGAGCGGCTGGCGCTCGAGCCGCGGCTCGTCGACCGACCGCTCAACGTCGACCTGTCGGGCGGCGAGAAGAAGAAGAACGAGACGCTCCAGCTCGGCGTGCTGCGGCCGGCCATCGCGCTGCTCGACGAGCTCGACTCCGGGCTCGACATCGACGCGCTGCGGGCCTGCGCCCGCCGGGTCGAGGCGGCGACCGAGGAGGTCGGGCTGGGCGTGCTGGCCATCACGCACTACAGCCGGCTGCTCCACGAGCTGCGTGCCGACCGCGTCCACGTGCTGGCCAAGGGCCAGTTCGTGCGGTCCGGGGGCCCCGAGCTGGCGCTCGAGCTCGAGGAGCACGGCTACGGCGGCATGCTCGGCGCCGAGCTGGCCGGCGAGGCGGAGACGGGCCAGCCCGTGTCGATCCGGCCGCCCATCGACGATCCGTTCGGTGGCCCGGGGTCACCGGCCGGACCGGCCGACCCCTTCGCCGACCCGCTCGCCTGAGGCGGCCGTCGGCTCGCGTGCCACCCGCGGCGGGTGATGCGCGCCCGGCCCGGTGATCAGAACGACCGGAGCCCGAGCGTCGACGAGACCCACCCGGCTTCGGCCCGCAGGGCGGCCACCCATTCCCGGTCCGACGGGCGGCCGCGGGCTTCGAGCACGTCGGCCAGCACGCCCTGCGTGACTGCCACCCACGGGCGAGCGCGCAGCGCCGTGTGCCGGCGGAGGGCGGCCAACGTGTGTCGCTCGGCATCGCCCCAGTCGCCTGCCAAGGCCGCCAGCCGGCCCAAGTGGAACGCGGCGGTGCCGGCGAAGGAGCGGTAGCCCATGCCGCACGTGAGGTCGGCGTGAGGGGCGACGAGCGCCCGGACGTCGTCGACCAGGTCGGCCTGGCCGAGGTCGCCCGCAGCCAGCGCCACCAGGCCCAGGGCGTGAAGGTGCTCGTCGCCGGCCGGCAGGGCACGCACGCCCGTCACCAGCTCACGTACCAGCGACCGCGCCCGGTCACGGTCACCCCGACCAAGGGCGGCGAGTGCCCCGCCGGGATCCACAGCCGCGGTGGCTGGCCCGATGCGGCTCGCACCCGGCTCGCCGGTGGCACCCCGCATCCAGCGGACGACGGCGAGGTGCCGCGCGGACACGGCGGCGGGGTCCTCCACGCCGAGCTCGCGGTGGGCGTCGACGGCGGCGTCGACGGCGTCGGCGGCGTCGTGGAAGTCCCCCGCCATGGCGGCCTCGGCCGCCCGGCGCTCGGCCCGCATCGCGGCGATGAACGCCTGGTCGACGTCGCCCTCGGCTGCCGCCTTGTCGAGCACCTGGAGGCTCGACTGGAGGAGGTCGTCGTCGCCCGCCAGGGCGGCCACCATGGCCTGCTCGTGCGCGGCGACGACGTGGGCCGATCGATCGCCCGCGCCGGCGGCCAGCAGCGTCAGGTCGCGGGCGAGGTCGAGTCGCTCGTCGAGGTGGTCGGGCCCGCCCAGGGTGGCGAGACGCTCGCGCACCGCCGTCAGCGACGTCTGCGGTGGACGCGCCCCGCCCGCCCTCCCCGGACCCGGCGCCCGGCCCTCGCCGAGCCCCAACTGTCGGGCCAGCAGCCGCGCGTGCAGGAGGGGCCCGGCCGCCGCGGGATCTGCCCCGGAGGCCTCGAGCGCCGCATCGACCAGGCCGGCCGCATCGATCCGCAGGACCGGGTTGTCGGCGGCCCGGTCGGCGAGGGCCAATGCCGCACGCGCCAACACATCGATCCGCCCGTGTTGGCGCGCCAGCGTGGCGCCCTGGAACAGGGTGCGCTCGCCGCCCGGCTCGCCCGCCGCCAGCGACGCCGCACCGAGCTCGATCAGCACCTCGGCGCGCAGGCCGCCGTCGGTCGCCGGCACGTGGCTCAGCGCCTGGCGGCCCAGGCGCACGGCCTCGGACGGGGCGTTTCGCTCGGCGGCGTGCTCGGCCGCCGCGCGTGACCAGGCGACGGCGCGCCGGTCGCCCCCGGGGGTGGCCCCCGCGGTGCTGTGGTGGGCGAGCGCCGCGACGTAGGCGTCGGTGCGATCGGATCGGTGGGTCTCGATGGCGTCGGTCAGCCGGCTGTGCAGTGCACGGCGGCGTGCACCGCTCAATTGGGTCACGACCGTCCTGCGCACGATGTCGTGGGGGAAGCGGTAACGCTCGGCCGTGTCCTCGACCACCAGACCCGAGGCGATGGCGGCATCGAGGGCGTCGAGCGCGGCCTGGCCGTCGAGGCCGGCGGCGGCGGCGGCGAGGTCGAGGTCGAACCGCACGCCGGCTACGGCGGCCGCCCGCACCAGGTCGAGCGCGGCGCCGTCGAGGCGAGCGACGCGGGTCGCGACCAGGTCCTGCACGCCCTGCGGGATCGGCTGACCGGGGGCCGTGCCGGTGCGGAGCACCTCGGTGACGAGGAACGGGTTGCCCGCGGTCTCGGCAACCAGCCGGCGGGCCAGGGCCGCCTCTCCGTCCCGGGAGTTGGTCGGGGCGTCGGTCGGGCCCTCCTCGCTCTGCTGGATCAGCGCCCGCACGTCGGACTCGTCGAGGCCGCGCAGCGGCAGCCGGCGCACCCAACCCTCGCGGTCGAGGGCGTGGACCACGTCGCCGAGCACGTTGCCCGGCTCGACGTCGTGGTCGCGGGAGATGGCGACCACCAGAACCGGGGCGTCGCCGGCCCGCCGGAGCAGGTGGCGGAGCATCAGCAGGGTGTCGCTGTCAGCCCACTGGAGGTCGTCGAGCACCAGCAGCACCGGCCGTTCTCGGGCCGCGGAGGCCACCAGCGCCGTGACCGCATCGAACAAGGCGGCGCGGCCCCCTGCCTCACCGACCCGTCTCGGCCCACCGATCGACGGCAGCACGGAGGCCAGCTCGGCGCGGGCAGCATCGTCCAGGGTCGGCAGCTCGTCGGGCGGCGTCGCGGCGACGTAGCCGTCGAGCGCCTCGACGACGGGCTGGTAGGGAACGATCGCCTCCTGGTCGCACCGTCCGAACAGCACGAGCCCTCCGGCGGCCGACACGCGCCGGGCCGCCTCGGTAGTCAGGCGGGTCTTACCGATGCCGGCCTCGCCCGTGACGACCACGACGTGACGGGCGCCGGCGGTGGCCCGGTCCCAAGCCGCGGCGAGCACCGCCAGCTCGGACTCCCGGCCGACGAAGGGCGGGGGTGCCGCCGGCCCCCGGTCGCGGGGCCCGGCGGCCCGACGGGTCGGCGGGGCCGGACCGAGCAGCTCGAGGTAGGCGGCCTCGGTCTCGGCCGCGGGGTCGACGCCCAGCTCGTCGGCCAGCACACGCCGGAGGCGCTGGTAGGCGCGGAGGGCCTCGGCGCGGTTGCCCCCGGCGGCATGGGCCGCCATCCGGCAGCGGTGGGCGCTCTCGCGCAGCGGCGCCCGCTGCACCGCCTCATCGGCGGCGGCGAGCGCCGCGGCTGCGTCACCGGCGATGGCGGCGGCCTGGCTGGCGATCTCCAACGCCACGACCGACAGTTCGGACAGGCGGTCCCGCTGCTCGTCGACCCAGTCGCCATGGTGCGCGGAGAGGAACGTCGGCCGCAGCCGCTGGGCCGCGTCGTCGGCCAGGCGGCGCGCGGCCGCGGCGTCGCCCCTCGCCAGCGCCCGCCCCGCCTCGGCGACCGACCGCTCGGCCAGCTCGACATCGACCACCACGTCGGCACCGGCCGGGAACAGCAGCCGGTAGCGACCGCCGCGTGCCTCGACCGGGTTCGCCGCGCCGGGGGGCAGCGCCGCACTCATCCACGAGCGGACCCGGCTGATCGCGGTGCGCAGGGCGGAGTCCCAGGTGGCCGGCAGCCCGCCGGGCCACAGCGCGTCGGCGAGCCGCTCGCGGGAGACGCCCTGGGCGCGTTCGAGCGTCAGGAGCGCCGCGGCGACCGGCGGGTTGGCCCCGCCGAGCGGGAGGCCGGCGGGCTGGTCGTCGCGGCGAATGGTCACGTCACCGACGAGCGTGATCTCGACTCGCACGTGCCTCCTCCGCCTGACCTGGGGAGTCTGCCACCCGAACCCCGAGCACTCCCAGGTCACGGGCTTAGCGGAGCCGCGCTTGCCGGGCGCTTGCGGGGCGTTGCGCCAGCGTTGCGCGGGGTGTCGCATGATGTCGACCACGGAGCAAGCGAGGTACCCATCCCAGCGGCGGCGCATCGGCGGAAGGTCGTGGCGGGAACGGGCTGGGCACCGCGAATGCACCCCCGGCAGTGGGCCGGCCTGCGGCGGGGCCGGCCCACTTGCGCGGGCGTATGAACGCACGACGGGTAGCGGAGAGGAGCTGGGAGAGTGACGGACATGACGAGCCGCCAGGCGATGCTGTCGCTGCCGCTCCACCGCCTGCGTGACCGCTACGACGTCGTGGTCGTGGGCAGTGGCTACGGCGGCGCCATCGCCGCATCGCGTCTCGCCAGGGCCGGCCGCTCCGTGTGCGTGCTCGAGCGGGGCCGCGAGCTGCGGCCGGGCGACTATCCCGACACGCCGTGGCGGGCCGCCCGCCAGCTCCAGCTGCGCACCGCCCGACGGCGGTTCGGCTCGCCGTCGGCCCTGTTCGAGCTGCACGCCGACCACGAGGTGAGCGTGATGGTGGGCTGCGGGCTCGGAGGCACGTCGCTCATCAACGCCGGCGTCGCCCTTCGGCCGCCCGCCTGGGTCTACGACGACGAGCGCTGGCCCGCCGAGCTGCACGGCAAGGGCGCCGAGGTGCTCGCGCCCTACTTCGAGCGGGCGGAGCGGATGCTCGGCTCGACGCCCTACCCGACGATCGGAGCCGAGCTACCCAAGCTCACCGCGCTCGGCCAGGCCGCCGGCGCGGTCGGTGCGAGAGTCGAGCGCCCCAAGATCAACGTCACGTTCGAGGCCGGCACCAACGCCGCCGGAGTCCACCAGGAGGCCTGCACCCTCTGTGGCGATTGCGTGGCCGGGTGCAACCACAACGCCAAGAACACGGTGCTGGTCAACTACCTGCCCGACGCCGTCGCCCACGGGGCCGAGATCTTCTGCGAGACGGCGGTTCGCACCGTGCGGCCCGGGGCCGACGGCGGCTGGGTCGTCTCGTTCGACGTTCCCGGCGAGGGCCGGCGTCTCCTGGGTGCGCCGGCGAGCTTCGTGTTCGCCGACGTCGTGATCCTGGCGGCGGGCACGCTGGGCTCGACCCAGATCCTGCTGCGCTCGCGAACCGAGGGCCTGGCCGTCTCCCCCCGGCTGGGCGATAGGTTCAGCGGCAACGGCGACGTTCTGGCGTTCGCCTACGACGCCCAGGTCCCGGTGCGCGGCATCGGGACCGGGAGCCGCTTGCCGACGGCCGACACCACCGTCGGCCCCAGCATCACCGGCATGGTCGACCTCACCGCCGACGAGTCGCGGGCACTGCTGGTCGAGGAGGGCGCCATCCCCGGTGCCCTTCGGCCGGTCATGCCCGCGGCATTCGCGGTCGCTGCGGAGGCCAGCGGGCGCGGCGGCCCGCTGGCCTTCGTCGGGCGGTTGTGGCGACGGGTTCTCCGCAACCCGCGGCGGGTGTTCTCGTGGCGCGGCGGCGCGGCCGACGACTCGTTGACCTACCTGGTCATGAGCGACGACGCCGGCGACGGCCGGTTGCGCCTCGAGGGTGAGACGGTGCGCGTCGACTGGGTGGGTGCCGGCGACCATCCGGTCTTCGACCGCAACGCCGAGGCCCTCGAGAAGATGAGCGCGTCGCTCGGGGCCTCGTTCGTCGGCAACCCGCTGTCGACCCCGATGTTCCACGATTCGCTGGTCACCGTGCATCCGCTCGGTGGGTGCCCCATGGGCGACGACGGCTCGCGGGGTGTCGTCGACCACGCCGGCCGCGTCTTCGCCGGAGCCGACGGTGCCGTCCACGACGGGCTGCTGGTCGCCGACGGGGCCATCGTGCCCCGCCCGCTGGCGGTCAACCCCCTGCTCACGATCTCGGCGTTGGCCGAGCGGGCGTGCGACCTGCTGGCGGCCGAGCGGGGCTGGACCATCGGTGACGGCCAGCGCCGCCGGTCCCACGAGCCCGGTCCCGGGCGGCAGGGCCTCCGGCGGCCCGGCGTGCGGTTCACCGAGCGCATGTCGGGATGGGCGGCGCCGTCGGTCGATGGCGACCCCGTGGCCGGCGAGGCCCGCGGCAAGGCTGAAGGCACGCCGCTCGAGTTCGTGCTCACCGTGACGGTCGACGATCTCGAGGCGCTGATCCGCGACCCGGCCACGCCCGGCCGTCTCTCCGGCACCCTGATCGCGCCGACGCTGTCGCCCCAGCGACTGCGGGTGGTCGACGGGAGCTTCCGCCTCGTCCAGGAGGACCGCACGCGCGTCGACACGTGGCACATGCGCTATTCGATGGACCTGGTCACCGAGGACGGCGAGCGCTTCGGCTTCGAGGGGACGAAGTACCTGCACGACCGCTCGGGGTTCGATGCGTGGAGCGATACGACGACGCTCTACGTCACGATCACCGCCGACGGCGATCGTGATCGGATCCCAGGGCCCGAGCGACCCGGTGCGCAGCACCGAGAGCGGGAAGCCCACGTCGTGGCCGCGGGTGTGTTGCGCCTGACCGCCGGCGACTTCGCCCGGCAGCTCACGACGATGCGGGTCACGGGCGTCGACGGTTCGGTCGAGCGCGCCCGCTGGCTGGCCAAGTTCTCGGCGCGCTTCCTGCGTTCCCTCGGCGGACTCTACGGCGGCCCGCTCGACGGCATCGGCCACTTCCCGGCGGCGCCCCCCGTCCCCGTGCCGCCCACGGGCGACGGCACCCGCCACCTGCGGCTGCCTGCCGCCGAGCCCCGCTGGTGCGACGGCCACGGGTTCTGGCACGAGGGCGGCGACCCGGGCCCCGACGCCTGGCTGCGCCTCACCCGCTACGAGGGCGGCCGTCGGGGACCGGTTCTGCTCGCCCCGGGGTTCGGCATGTCTGCGATGTCGTTCATCGGCGGCACGGTCGAGACCAACCTGGCCGAGCACCTCGTGGCCAAGGGCTACGACGTCTGGCTGTTCGACTACCGCGCCGGCATCGACCTGCCGTCGTCGAGCACCGCGTTCACGCTCGACGACATCGCCACGACCGACTGGCCCACGGCAGTCGCCGAGGTGCTGCGGGTCACGGGAGCCTCGAGCGTGCAGGCGCTCGGCCACTGCGTCGGCTCGGTGTCGCTGATGATGGCGCTGGGCTCGGGCAACCTGCCCGACGTGCGCTCGGCCGTCTGCATGCAGTTCACGCTCCACCCGGTCACGTCGTTGCTCAACCAGACCAAGGCCGCGCTCGGCGTCGGCGCGCTGCTCGGCAACATCGGCCTCGACAGGGTGGCGCCGTTCACCGGCGGCTCGGTGCTCCGCAAGGGGCTCGATCTGGGCTTGCGCGCCGTCCCCATGCCCGCCGGCGAGCGCTGCGCCAAGCCGGTCTGCCGCTGGATCAACGCCATCTACGGCTGCACCCACACCCACGACCAGCTCAACGACGCCACGCACGACCAGCTCGACAACATGTTCGGCGTGGGCAACCTGCGGGCGCTCGACCACATGGCCGTGATCATGAAGGCTCGCCGGGCGTTGGCCGCCGACGGCACCGACGCCTACGTGGCGCACCCCGAGCGGATGCGCCTGCCGATCCTGCTGGTGCAGGGCGAACGCAACTACATCTTCCACCCCGAGGGCAGCTTGCGGACCCTGCGATGGCTGCAGGACGCCAACGACGCCGCCCTCTACGAGCGCGTGGTGCTCCCGGGCTACGCCCATCTCGACGCCCTGGTCGGCCGCGACGCCGCCTCCGACGTGTTCCCCGCGGTGAGCAGCCACCTCGACCGGTTCAATCGCTGATCCGGGGGCGAGAAACCCCCACCCGTCCGCGCTGCCCGCGTCAGCTCGCGAGGCTGGGATGGGATGGGGGAAGCGACGGGAGCCCGAGCTCCTCGTCGAGCGCCGTGCTCTCGGCATGGAGCAGCAGGGCGCGGTCGCGGTCGTCGCCCCGGTTGCGTTCGGCCAGCGTGTTGGCGAGCCAGCGGGCAGACACGGCCATGAACGGCCGGGCGCCGAGCGAGCGGTGGCGCTCGAGCCCAGACTCGAGCTCGTCGACGGCGGCGTCGGACCGGCCCAGGACGGCGTCGAGCGTGCCGAGATGGTGGTCGGCCGCGCCCAGGAACGAGGCGTACCCCATGACGCAGTTGCGGCCCCGGTAGGGCGTGAGCGCGGCGTGCGCCGCCTCGGCCCAGCCGGCATCGCCCGTGGCCGCAGCTGCGCCGGCAGCGGCCACCACGGTCGGCAGCCACAGGTAGCCGTGGTCGTAGGCCGCCAGGTCGTCGGGGTCGACCTTCGCGAGCAGCTCGTGCGCCCGTTCCAGGTCGCCGGCCCCGGACTCGAGCCAGGCGAGCATCAGCGAACCGTTCAGCGCGAAGGCGTCGACCTGCCGGGTGGCGTCGGCCACGGACCGCACGGCGTCGACCCCACCGTGGAGCAGGCGCGTCACGAACGTCTGGGCGAAGTTCATCATGAGCGCCTGGGAGTGGCCGGCGACGCCGAGCTCCTGGCGCAGCGCATCCGCCCGCGACAGCGCCTCGTCGAACCGGCCCTCGAGGCCCGCCCACATCGTCGTCCACATCGACGCGATGCGCAGGTGGTCCGGGTGGCGAAGCTGGTCGGCGAGCGTGGAAAGGTCGCCCGCCAGCCCGTGCGCCTCGCCGTGCCGCCCGAGGACGAACAACGCATGGACCCGGGCCCGCGCCCCCTGCACCACGAGGTCCGGATCGCCGGTCTGCTGGCCAATCGCGATGACCTCGGCGCCGATGTCGAGCTGCTCGTCGACGTCGTCCGGACCGTCGAGCGCCAGGCTGCGCGACACGAGCACGGACGCGAGTACGACGGGCGCGTCGAGCCGCCGGGCCATGGCCACTGCCTCGTCGGACAGCGCCCGGCGCTCGGCGTGCGGCGCGGCCAGGTGCAACGCATGGGCCAGGCGGGCCAGCATCAACGCCCGGGACCGGCCGTCGGTGGATGGCAGCCGCTCGAGCCCCTCGACGAGCAGGGCGTGCGCGGTCGGATTGGGCATGCTGGCTGCCGGCAGGCGCCCGCCGTAGCCGAGGGCGGCGCGTGTGAACAGGTCGGTGCGATCGAGGCGGCGAGCGAGGTCGGCGGCCTCGAGGTGCCGGCGGTCGCGGGCCGTGAAGTCTCCGGCCCGGTCGTGGGCCTCGGCCAGCTCGAGCCGCAGGTCGCACGCGAGCGTCTGGTCTACGCCGCGGTCGGCGTGCCGATCCTGCACGTCGACGATGCGGCTGAGGAACCAGACGGCACCCTCGAACGCGGTCTCGCGGCGCGCCTGATCGGCGGCGGCGCGGCCCCAACGCACGGCCCGCGCCACGGTGTCCCGGTCGGCGCCTGCCGTCTCGCCCGCGCCTGCCCCGGCCGCGGTGGCCGCGCTGAGGTAGTGGTGCGCGATCTCGGGCGCCGATGCGCCCTCGCCGGCCCGTTCGGCCAGCACGTCGGCAATGCGTCTGTGCAGTCCTGCGGCCGCTGCCGCCGGTAGCTCCTCCTGCAGCGTTCGGCGCACGATGGCGTGGGCGAACGCCATGCGGTCATCGACCACCTCGCGCACGACCCCGGCGTGGACGGCGTCGTCGAACTGGTGGCGCAGGTCGATCATCGAGCGGTCGACGGTCGTCGACAGGACCTCGAGCCCGAACTCCTCGCCGATGAACGACGCCGCCACCAGCGCATCGCCGACCTCGGGGCCGAGCTTGGCGAGGCGCCAGCGCACCACGTCGTGCAGCCGGTCGGGGAGGTGGTGGCGCACCGCGAGCAGCGAGGCGCCCGGGTCGCGGGCGTCGAGCCCGCGCAGGACCTCCTGGACGAACAGCGGGTTGCCCGCGGTCTCGTCGGCCAGCCACGCCGTGATCTCGGCCTCCTGGGGACCGACGGGCCGCCCGAGGGACTGCTCGACCAGCCGTTGCACCGCGTCGGACGGGAGCCCCGACAGCTCGAGCCGTTCGACGCCGTCGCCGGCCTCGAAGGTGCCGAGCGTGTGGAGGGGCCCCATGTCCTCCACCTCACCGTCACGCAGTGTCAGCACCGCCAGCATCGGTGACGCGGGGGGCGAGTCGAACAGGTGCCGCAGCAACAGCAGCGACGACCGTTCGGCCCACTGGAGGTCGTCGAGCACCAGCAGGACCGGTCGGCGCGCCGCGAGCGCGTCGAGCCACTCGGTCACGGCGTCGAACAGGCGGCGGCGCTCGGCGTCGGGGTCGTCGGCGAGCGCGGCGCGGACGCCGCCCACCCGGGCACCGATGTCGGGAAGCAGGCGGGCGAGGTCGTCGGCCCGGCCGGCCAGGTCGGCGCGCAGCAGCGGCTTGGGGCAGGCGGCGGCGTAGGTGCCGAGCGCCTCGCGGATCGCCTGGTAGGGGGCGAGGCCCTCCTCATCCCAGCGGCCGTAGAGCACCAGCGCGCCGTCGGCGTGGACGCGCAGCGCCAGCTCGGCCGCCACCGTCGTCTTGCCGATGCCGGGGTCGCCCGACACCACGACCATGCGGTGCTCGCCCGCGACGGCCCGCCCCCACGCGGCCTCCAGGTGAGCCGCCGGCGCCTCGCGCCCGACGACCAGCCCGGCCGCGGCCCGCCGCGCCCAGCCCAGGTTGGAGGCGGCCGTGTCGCCGGGCAGGTCGTGCCTCGCGGCCCCCGGTGGCCGCAGCTCGTGGACCCGCTCGTGACGGTGCTCGCTCACCGGCTGGGTCCCCAGGTCGATCAGCTCGGCGCCGGGGGGCAGCGCGAGGCTGACCATCACCGCGGTGGGGCCGGCGAGGAGGATGCGGGCCTCGACCGGCAGAGTGGCCAGTGCACGGGCCCGATCGACCGCGGGTCCTCGGTAGCCGTCGCCGGCCCGGTCTACCTCGCCGGTGCACAGCGCGATGCGCAGGTGGCGGTGGGCGGTAACGGCGTCTCCGTCGGGCGCATGCGCCAACCGCAGCGCGGCGCTCGCTGCGTCCGCGGCGATGTGGAACGCCGCCCAGGCGCTTGACCGGTTGGCGCCGCCCGGTTCGACCGTGCGCTCGAAGACGCGGCCACCGGTGGCCGCCACGACCCCCTCGATCTCATCCCAGCCGGGCGTCTCCGTCGCCCCCGCCGTGCCGGTGGGGGCGACGATGAGCAGGATCGTGAGGACCTCGGGCACGCGTCGAGTGACTCTACGACCACTCCCGGTCGGCGCCCCACATCACATGATCGGCGGCACCATCGCCTCGATGAGCGTCGGGCCGGGCTCGGCCAGCGCCCGGGCCAGCTGGTCGGACAGCTCGTCGGCGGTCGTGGCCTGCGTCGCCGGCACGCCGAGCCCGCGGGAAACGGCGACGAAGTCGATGTCGGGCCGCGACAGGTCGAGCAGGTCCTTGGCCTTGCGACCCGGAGCCTCGGCGCCCACCCGGTCGAGCTCCATGTTGAGCACGGCGTACGAGCGGTTGTTGAACACGATCGTCACGACGTCGAGCCCCTCGCGCGCCTGCGTCCACAGCGACTGGATCGTGTAGAGCGCGCTGCCGTCGGCCTGCAGATCGACGACCCGCCGATCGGGGCACGCCACCGCCGCACCGGTGGCGACGGGCATGCCCTGGCCGATGGCGCCGCCGGTGAGCGTGAGCCAGTCGTGGCGGGGAGCGCCGGCGGTGAGCCCGGGGGCGAACAGGCTCGACGTGTTGCCCTCGTCGGACACGATCGCGCCCTCGGGCAGCAGTGCCCCCACCGCCTGGGCGACCGCCTGCGCCGTGAGGTCGCCGGTGGGTGGGACGGGGCGCTCGGCGGGCTGGCGGGTGGCGCCGTCGGCGGCCGCGCCGATCACGTCGGCCAAGGCCTCGAGCGCGCCGGGGGCATCGGCGTGCGGGGCGGCGAGCACGTGGACCTCGCACCCCTCGGGCACCAGGTAGCTGGCCTTGCCCGGGTACGCGAAGAAGCTCACGGGGGCCTTGGCGTCGACGACCACGAGGTGGCGCATGCCCTCGAGCTGCATGGCGGCGAACTCGGCCAGGTACGCGATGCGGTCGATCGGCGGCAGCCCTGCGCCCCGCTCGAGCCGGGTCGGGAACGTCTCGGCGAGGAGGCGCGCCCCGCTGGCGTTGGCGACCCGGCTGGCGGCGACCAGCCCCCGCTCGCGCAGGGCCGTGCCGCCGAGCAGCAGCCCGACCGGCTCGCCCGACCGCAGCGCCTTGGCCACGGCGTCGATCCGGTCGGCATCGGGCGGCGTCGGCCGCGGCGGTCCCGCGGAGCCGGCGACGATGCCGCCGGCGGACCAGCTCACGTCGGCCGGCAATATCAGCGTGGCCACCTGCCCCGGCGGTCCGGCGGCGGCCGCGACCGCCTCGGCTGCGTCGCGGCCGACATCGGCGGTTGCCGACGACCGGCGGATCCACGGCGAGACGTTGCGCGCCACGGTCTCGATGTCGGACTCGAGCTGGGCGTCGTACTGCTTGTGGTAGGTGGCGTGGTCGCCGACGATGTTGACCA
>OBLS010000231.1_pt1 | contig 18496 bp, 18 predicted proteins | sample 1519901 | NCBI WGS metagenome assembly OBLS01 (sample SAMEA3113585, study PRJEB22503) | soil metagenome | reverse complement strand
CTCGTCCGCGCCGTCGAGGTTGCCCGCGACCTGATCGACCTCGGGCGACACGAGGGCGCACACCCTCGGATCGGTGCCGCCGACGTCGTCCCGGTCGTGCCGCTGAGGCCGACCGACATGGAGCGCGCGAAGGCGGCCGCCTGGTCGCTCGGCGGCCGCCTCGGCGAGCTCGGCCTGCCCGTGTTCCTCTACGGCGAGCTTGCTCCAGGCCGCGGGCCGGCGTTCTTCCGCCGGGGCGGGACGGAGGAGCTGACTGCGAGGCTCGAGGATGGTCTGACCCCCGACTTCGGCCCCTCCGACCTCCATCCGACCGCTGGCGGTGTCATCGTCGGCGCGCGGCGTCCGTTGATCGCGTTCAACGTCGACCTGCGTGGCGCGACGCTCGACCACGCTCGCACGATCGCGTCGGCGATCCGGGAGCGAGATGGCGGCTTTCCGGGTGTCAGGGCGCTCGGCCTGGAGCTTCCCGGGTCCGGGCGGGTGCAGGTGAGCATGAACGTCGAGGACTGGGAGGCCGCGGCGCTGCACGAGATCATCGCTCGGATCGAGTCGGAGGCGGTGACCCTCGGCGCGGAGCTCGATCGCGCCGAGCTGGTCGGGCTGATGCCGGCGGGCGCAGCTGCGGCGGCGGCCGGGTCGGCGCTCCGGATCGAGGGCTTCGACGGCTCCCGGCTGATCGAGACCCGGCTATTGGAGGACTAGCGCCGCTCCAGGCAATGCACGACCCAGAAGCGCGGCGACATCACCTGAAGCGACACTAGAGTCCTGCCGTGGTCGAGACCCAGCTCCTCACCGGCGCCGATCTCGAGGTCGACCACGTCTGGGCGGTCGCAGTCGAAGGCGCCCCGGTCGAGCTGTCGGAGTCGGCGCGAGAAGGGATGCGTGCCGCACGCGATGTGGTCGAGCGCGCCGCCGCCTCTCCGGAGCGCACCTACGGCGTCAACACCGGGTTCGGTCGGCTCGTCACGCAGACGATTCCGGCCGAGCTGGTCGACGAGCTCCAGGTCCGGCTCTTGCGCAGCCACGCCTGCGGCGTGGGAGATCCGTATCCGGACGAGATCGTCCGGGCCGCGCTCGTGCTCCGGGCGAATGGTCTGGCGACCGGTGTCTCGGGGACGCGAGTCGAAGTCGCAGAGCTGCTCCTGGAGTGCCTGCGGCGAGGGGTTCTCCCGAGGGTGCCGAGCAGGGGCTCCGTCGGGGCCAGCGGCGACCTGGCGCCGCTCGCGCATCTCGCGTTGCCGCTGATCGGTGAAGGGGAGGCCTCGTTCGAGGGTGAGCTCCTCCCGGGCAGTGAGGCGCTGGCCCGAGCCGGGATCGAGCCGTTGCAGCTTCGCGCGAAGGAAGGGCTCTCGCTGATCAATGGGACCCAGTTCATGGCGGCCTTCGGTGCGCTAGGGGTCGTTCGCGCAAAGCGCCTCGCCGTTGGGGCCGACATCGCCTGCGCGCTCTCCGTCGAAGCCCTCGAGGGCTCGCGAAAGGCCTTCTCTGCAGGCGTCCACGGAGTCCGGCCGTTGCGCGGTCAGTCCGCGGCGGCCGAGAACGTCCTTCGGCTTCTCGAAGGCTCGGCGATCATGGAGTCCCACCGGTGGTGCGACCGCGTGCAGGATGCGTATTCGCTCCGTTGCGCGCCTCAGGTCCACGGCGCCGGCCGCGACCTCCTGCGCTACGTCGAGGAAACCGTTTCCGTGGAGTTGAACGCCGGCACCGACAATCCGCTCGTGCTCGTGGACGAGGGGGAGATCGTCTCGGCCGGGAACTTCCACGGCCAGCCGCTCGCGTTCGCGCTCGACGCGATGACGATGGCGGTCTCCGAGCTGGCGAGCATCTCCGAGCGACGGACCGAGCGGCTCGTCAATCCGAGCCTCTCCGACGGGCTTCCGGCGTTCCTCGCCGTCGACGGGGGCCTCAACTCGGGGTTCATGATCCCGCAGTACGTGGCCGCGTCGCTCGTCAGCGAGAACAAGTCCCTGGCCCACCCGGCGAGCGTCGACTCCATTCCGACGAGCGCCGGCCAGGAGGATCATGTCTCGATGGGCAACGCGGCCGGCCTGAAGGCATGGCAGGTGTTGGCGAATGCCGAACGGGCGGTGGCGATCGAGCTCCTTGCCGGCGCTCAGGCCGTCGAGTTCCTGGCGCCGCTGTCCGCGGGGCACGGGACCGAGGCGGCACGCCGGTTCGTCCGGTCGCTTTCGGCTCGCGTCGTGGAGGATCGCCCGCTGAGCGCGGACATCGAAGCCGTCGCCTCGGCGATTCGGGACGGGTCCCTGGCGGGTGCCGTCACGACCGAGGTCGGAGCGCTGCAGTGATCGAGGGTCAGAACGGCCGGCCGGCGAAGCCGAAAGGGCCGGAGCGGCCGTTCCGCGCCGCGCTGCTGTTCTACGGCGGGCTCGCCGTCGTTGGGTTCGGGTTCCTCCTGCTGACGGGCCAGGACGCGCGCAGGGCCGCGATCGGCGCGGGCGCGGCGTTCGTGCTCGCGACCGCCTGGACGTGGTGGCGGATGTACAGGGACCAGAAGCGGGAAGCGCGCCGCGAACGGGCGAAACGATGACCACCGTCGATTCGATCGAGTCGAAGGTGGAGTCGCTCGTCGGCGAGCCGGGACGGATCCGCGCGCCTCGCGGGTCGGAGTTGAACGCGCGGTCGTGGTCGACGGAGGCGCCGCTCCGGATGCTGCTGAACAACCTCGATCCCGAGGTCGCCGAGCGCCCGGAGGAGCTCGTCGTCTACGGCGGCTCCGGGAAGGCGGCGCGCGATCCCGAGTCGCTTCGAGCGCTTGTGCGCTGCCTGCTGCGCCTGGGCGAGGACGAGACGCTGCTGGTCCAGAGCGGCAAGCCCGTCGGCGTCTTCAGGACGCACGCCGCCGCCCCGAGGGTGCTGATCGCGAACTCGCTCCTCGTGCCTCGCTGGGCGACGTGGGACGAGTTTCGTCGGCTGGAGGCGCTCGGGCTGACGATGTTCGGGCAGATGACGGCCGGGAGCTGGATCTACATCGGCACGCAGGGCATCCTCCAGGGCACCTACCAGACCTTCGCCGCCGCGGGCGAGACGCACTTCGGATCGCCTGACCTCTCCGGCCGGACGATCCTGACCGCGGGGCTGGGCGGCATGGGCGGCGCGCAGCCTCTTGCCGGGACGATGGCCGGAGCCGCGGTGCTCTGCATCGAGGTCGATCCCGCGCGGATTCGACGCCGCCTGGACACGCGCTACCTCGACGAAGCCGTCGAGTCCGTCGACGACGCCCTTGCTCGCGTTCGGGCTGCGGCCGGGGAGGGTCGGCCGCTGTCGGTCGGCCTGCTCGGAAATGCTGCGGAAGTCGTGCCCGAGCTCGCGCGGCGGGGAGAGCCCTTCGACCTCGTCACCGATCAGACGGCTGCGCACGATCCGCTCACCGGCTACGTCCCGGTCGGACTCGACGTCGACGCGGCCGCCTCACTGCGTGAGGCCGAACCTGAGACATATCTGCGCCAAGCCCGTGACTCGATTGCGACACACGTCCGCGGGCTCTTGGAGTTCGTCCGCGCCGGAAGCTACGTTTTCGATTACGGCAACAATCTGAGAGGTGAGGCCTTAGAGGCGGGCGTGGAGGACGCTTTCACATATCCGGGCTTTGTCCCGGCGTATATCCGGCCGCTGTTCTCTCGCGGCATCGGTCCCTTCCGGTGGGCGGCGCTTTCGGGCGAGCCCCGTGACATCGAGGCGATCGATGCGGCGTTGCGAGAGCTGTTTCCTGACGACGTGCTCCTGCAACGCTGGCTTGAGCTGGCTCCCGAGCGGGTGGCGTTCCAGGGGCTGCCGGCGCGAATCTGCTGGCTCGGGCTCGGCGATCGCGCGAAGGCTGGTCTCGCGATCAACGAGCTCGTGGGTCGGGGCGACGTGTCGGCTCCGGTCGTGATCGGGCGCGACCACCTCGACTCCGGCTCGGTGGCATCGCCGTATCGCGAGACGGAGGCGATGCAGGACGGTTCCGACGCAATCGCCGACTGGCCGATCCTCAACGCGCTCGTGAACACCGCGGCCGGCGCGACGTGGGTCAGCGTGCACCACGGCGGCGGAGTCGGCATCGGGAACTCCATCCACGCGGGCATGGTCGTGGTCGCCGACGGCACCGACGGCGCGGCGGAACGGCTCGAGCGGGTGCTCACAGCCGACCCCGGCACCGGCGTCCTCCGGCATGCCGATGCGGGCTACCCCGAGGCGATCGAGGCCGCCGAGGAGCACGGACTCGAACTGCCGATGCCTCCGCGCGGGGAGTGACGGACGCCGCCGCCGGCTCACGCCGGCTCCTCGTGCGCGGCCTTCGCCAGCTCGCGACGCCTGCGGGCTCGACCGCGCCCCTCCGTGGTGCGGCGCTCGGCGAGCTGGACGTGTTCGAGGATGCGTACGTTCTCTGTGTCGGCGGCCGCATCGAACGCGTCGGGCGCTTGCGGGATCTGGGCCGGCTCGAGGGAGAGGTCGAGGAGCTCGACGGGCGAGGCCTGGCCGCCATCCCCGGCCTGGTCGACTGCCACACGCACGCGTGCTTCGCCGGCGATAGGGCAGAGGAGTTCTCGCTGCGTGCGGGCGGCGCGAGCTACGAGGAGCTGCATGCGGCCGGCGGCGGGATCCTGTCGACCGTCCGTGCTACGCGGGGGGCCGACGAGGATGAGCTCCGCGAGGCAGTTCGGCGGCATCGCGGCTGGATGTTGCGGTGGGGGACGACGACGTTCGAGGCGAAGTCGGGCTATGGGCTCGACGGCGACACCGAACTTGCGTCCCTTCGCGCGATTGCTGCCGAAGGCGGAATGCCGACCTACCTGGGTCTCCACGCGGTGCCGCCCGAGTACGACGATGCCGAAGCGTATGTCGACTACGTGGTCGCCGATGTCCTGCCGGAGGCCGCGCAGCTCGCTGAGGCGGCGGACGTCTTCGTGGAGCGCGGCGCATTCGACGCGGCGCAGGCGCGGCGTTACCTCGGAGCCGCGCGGGATCACGGTCTGGCGCTCCGCCTCCACGCAGATCAGTTCACGGAGGCAGGCGGCATCGAGCTCGCGATCGAGCTCGGCGCACGCTCGGTCGACCATCTGGAGGCCACGGGCGAGCGAGGCGTCGGCGCCCTCGCACGAAGTGAGGTCACAGCCGTTCTGCTGCCGGCGAGCGCGCTCTTTCTCGGGAGGCCGATGCCGCCCGGGCGCGCGCTGGTCGAGGCCGGCGCCGCGGTTGCGCTCGCGACCGACTTCAACCCCGGAAGCGCGTTCTGCGAGAGCCTTCCGATCGTCGCCTCGCTCGCCTCGACGCAGCTCGGGCTGTCGCCGGCACAGGCGCTGTCGGCGATGACGGTCAACGCTGCCCACGTGCTCGGGCGGGCCGACCGCAGGGGACGCCTTGCGCCGGGGTACGACGCAGATCTCGTCCTGCTCGATGCACCCGACTGGCGCCACCTGGCCTACCACCTGGGGGGTGACCTGGTCGCCGCCGTGATCGAGGGCGGAGATGTGGCCTGGCAGCGCTACGCTAGTTCCGATGCCCAGTAGGAAACAACGAAAGCGGCGCGCGAAGGACCGCCGGCACGAGTGGGAGTACGTCTACGTCGACGACACCGGAGAAGAGGTCGAGGCGCCCGAGGACGAGCTGATCTCCCGCAACGGGAAGCGCTCGCCGCAGCAGGCCAAGGCCAAGGCCAAGGCGTCCGGTCAGCGCGAGGTGCAGCCGCCGTCGTGGCGCAAGGTCGGAAAGCGCGGGCTCCTCTTCGCGCCGCTGATGTTCTTGACGGTGACGTTCCTGAGTGGCGACCTGACGATGACGCAGCGGCTCGTCAACACGGCCTTCCTCCTCGCGTTCTTCCTGCCGTTCAGCTACGCGATGGACGCGCTGATGTACCGCCTCTACAAGAAGCGCGCCGGCGCCGGCTAAGCGCTCGCGCTTCCTCGGTAGTGCCCGGCCCCGGGCCAGGGCGCGAGCAGCAGCAGGATCCGCGCGCCCTCGCGGCTGGCCACACGGTGGCGCTCGTGCGCGTCGAAGCGGAAGAGCGTCCCGGTGCCCGCCTCGACGGTCTCCTCACCCGATCCGACCTCGACCTTGCCGTCCACGACGACGAGCCAGGCGTTCTCGTGCACCTGGTGGTCACCCAGCGCCTGGCCGGGGTTCAGCCCGATCAGCACGGCTCTCGCCTCTTCCTGCGAGTGCAGGACGATGGGGCTCCGGCTGCCCTCGGGCATCTCGAGCTCCAGGAGGTTCCAGCTCTGCACCGCGGCGATCCTAACCCGCTGCGGGCCTCCAAAGACCCCTCGTTACACTCGCCCGATGGCTCCGTCGGTCGACATATATGCGCTCGGACCCACGCAGACGAACTGTTACGTGGTCCGCGCCGGCCCGGACGCGCAAGAGGCCGTCGTGATCGATCCCGGCTACGAGGTCGCCGCGCCCGATTTCAAGGTCGCGGGAATCCTGGTCACCCATTGCCACTGGGATCACCTGGGCGGGATCGCGCCGCTCGCCACTGCCACCGGTGCGCCGGTGTACATGGCGGAGCGCGAGGCGCCGGTGCTCGAGGATCCGGCCGCCTTCTATCCCGACCAGGAGATTCCGCCCTACCGCGCCGACGTCCGGCTCGAGGGTGGCGACGCGGTCGAGGCCGCCGGCCTCACTTTCGACGTCGTCGATGTGCCGGGCCACTCACCGGGTCACATCGCGTTCGCGACGGACGGGATGCTCTTCTCCGGCGACGTCCTCTTCGCCGGAAGCGTCGGCCGGACCGACCTTCCGTTCGCCGACTGGGACACGCTCGTCGACTCGATCCGAGCCCTCTTGGACCGCTTCCCTCCCGAGACGGTCGTCTACCCGGGCCACGGCCCGCCTACGACGCTCGGCGCCGAGCGCGCCCGCAACCCCTTCCTCGCGGAGCTTCGCGCCTCTTGAAGTTCGAGGCGCCGAGGGGGACCCATGACATCCTCCCGTCCGACCAGCCGCTCTGGCAGCGCGTCTTCGGCGAGGCGGAGCGCCTCTGCGCGCTCTACGGCTATCGCAGGATCGTGACGCCCGGCTTCGAGGACACCGAGCTCTTCGTCCGCACTTCGGGCGAGGGCTCCGACGTCGTCCAGAAGGAGATGTACACGTTCCAGGACCGCGGCGACCGCTCACTGACGCTCCGACCCGAAGCGACGGCGCCGATCTGCCGCGCCTACCTCCAGCACGGCATGCACCGAGAGCCGCAGCCGGTCAAGCTCTACACGATCGGCCCGATGTGGCGCTACGACCGGCCGCAGAAGGGCCGGTACCGAGAGCACTGGCAGCTCTCCGTCGAGGCGATCGGCTCCAACGATCCCGCCGTCGACGCGGAGCTGATCCAGTTCTACGACGAGCTGCTTCGTCGCCTTGGCATCACCGCCTACGCCCTCCACCTCAACTCGATCGGCGACCCGAAGTGTCGGCCGGCGTACATCGAGAAGCTCGAGGCCTGGCTTGAGGAGCACGACTCCGAGCTCGACGAAGAGGCGCGCGCCAAGCGCCGCACGACGCCGTTGCGTGTCTTCGACGTCAAGAGCGAGCAGGTTCAGACGCTCCTCTCCGAGGCACCGACGATCGGCGAGAGCCTCTGCGACGAGTGTCGCGCGCACTTCGGGCAGGTCCGGGCGTTCCTCGACGCTGCCGGCGTCCGTTACGAGCTCGAGCCGACGCTCGTGCGCGGGCTCGACTACTACACCCGCACCACGTTCGAGTTCAGGGACGAGGCCATCGGCGCGCAGAGCGCGATCTGCGGCGGCGGCCGCTACGACGGCCTGATCGAGGCGATCGGCGGGCCGCCGACGCCGGGGATCGGCTTCGGCGCAGGAATCGAGCGCCTGCTCCTCTCGCTCGGCGATCCCGAGCTGGCGCCGGAGGCGATCGACGTGTTCTTCGTGGTCGAGGAGGGCGCCGATCGCACGGCGATCGCGAAGGCGCTCGCCGAGCTGCGTCGGCGGGGAATCGCCGCCGACATGGACTATGCGGGCCGGTCGGCCAAGGGCCAGCGCACGCAGGCGAGTCGTCTCAACGCCCGGCAGGTCGTCGTCGTCGAGCCGGGCCAGACGCCGGACCCCGACGCGATCGCAAGGGAGCTCGACAGATGAGCTGGCGCGATCTCGGTGCAGGGGAGCTCCGGAAGGAGGACGTCGGCAGGACCGTCACGGTCGCCGGCTGGACCGCGCGCCGCCGCGACCACGGTGGCCTGATTTTCGTCGACCTCCGCGACCAGACCGGAATCGCGCAGCTCGTGATCAACCCAGAGCGGAGCCCCGAGTCGGCCCGAACTGCCCACGAGATTCGCAACGAGTTCGTCCTTCGCGCAACGGGGGCAGTCGTCGCGCGAGCGCCCGAGGCGGTGAACCCGAACCTCCCGACCGGTGAGGTCGAGGTCCAGGTCGACGTGCTCGAGCTCGTATCCCGGTCGACGCCGCTCCCGTTTCAGCTGGACGAGGAGAACGTCGACGAGACGCTGCGCTACAGCTACCGCTGGCTCGACCTGCGGCGCGACCGGCTGCAACGGAACATCCGCACCCGGGCCCAGCTCGTCTCGATCATCCGGCAGGAGATGGAGCAGGACGGGTTCGTCGACATCGAGACGCCGATCATGGCCAAGCCGACGCCCGAGGGAGCCCGTGACTTTCTCGTGCCGACAAGGCTTCAGCGCGGCAAGTTCTTCGCCCTGCCACAGTCGCCTCAGATCTACAAGCAGCTGCTCGTGATCTCCGGCTTCGAGCGCTACTACCAGATCGCCCGCTGCTTCCGGGACGAGGATCTCCGCGCCGACCGGCTCCAGGAGCTGACTCAGCTCGACGTGGAGATGGCCTTTCCGGACGAGGAGTACATCTTCGCGCTGATGGAGCGGATCGTCCCGCGGATCTGGCGAGAGACGCTCGGCGTCGAGCTCGAGACGCCCTTCCCGCGGATGTCCTGGCAGGAGGCCGAGCTGCGCTACGGCTCCGACAAGCCCGACCTTCGCTTCGGCCTCGAGATTCAGGACGCGACGGAGATCACCCGCGGCTCCGAGTTCGGCGTGTTCGCGAATGCCGAGGCGGTGCGCTACCTGAGCGTCCCGCGCGAGCTCTCGCGCGCGGAGGTGCAGAAGCTGGAGGACATGGCCAAGCCGTGGGGGGCGAAAGGCCTCGCCTACATCGTCTTCCGCGAGGACGGCGAGGTCGGGTCGCCGATTGCGAAGTTCCTGTCGGAGCCGGAGCTGGACGCGTTCCGCGAGCCGGGGACGACGGCCCTCTTCGTCGCCGACACTCCGAAGCTGGCGAGCAAGGTGCTCGGACTGCTGCGTTTGCACCTCGGCCGCGAGCACGACCTCGTCGACCGCGACGCCTGGGAGTTCCTCTGGATCACGCCCATGCCCCTCCTCGAGTGGAACGAGGACGAGAAGCGCTGGACCGCACAGCATCACCCGTTCACACGGCCGACCGACGACAGCCTCCCGCTGCTCGGGGAGGACCCCGGCGCCGCCAGCGCGGTCGCCTACGACCTCGTCGGCAACGGGATCGAGCTCGCCGGAGGGTCGATCCGGATCCACGAGCCGGAGCTCCAGGCGCGCATGTTCGACTTCCTTGGGATCTCGGCGGAGGAGCAGCGCGCGAAGTTCGGGTTCCTGCTCGACGCGCTGTCGATGGGTGCGCCGCCCCACGGCGGCATCGCCTCCGGGATCGACCGCCTCACGATGGCGCTCCTCGACGAGCCCGTCATCCGCGACACGCTCGCCTTTCCGAAAAACCAGGCGGGTGTCGACCCGATGAGCGGGGCTCCCGCCGTTGTGGCCGACGACCAGCTGGCCGAGCTCGGGCTGCAGCTAAGGCCCGACGTGGAAAACGCCGATTGAATCGGCATACTTGAAGGCAACTCCGGCCGTCCCTCGAAAGGATTCGCATGGCCTCTGAAGAGCGCGCCCAGCCCGAGATCACGTCACTTCCGCGCGTCGAGGACCTCCCTGTTGCGGAGCAGGGCTACGACGCCGACCGCGTCCGCGACGCGTTCGACGCGTTCCGCCGGCACGTCGTCCAGCTTCAGGCGCAGCTCCGTGTTTTGCAGGCCGCGGGGCAAAACGCGCAGGTCGAGCCGACCGGCCACGCGGTCCGGATGGACGCGCTACACCTGATCCGTGAGGCGGCCGCCTTCGCCGACGTGCTCGAGAACGACGCGCAGCGTGCGTCGGCGGCGCAGTTCGGCAAGACCGAGCAGGAAGTCCGTCGGCGCCAGTCTGAGCTGAATCGGCGCGAGACGGAGATCGAGCGCTATCGGCAGGAGAGCGAGCGCCAGCGCGGAGAGATCGTCAACGCGGCCCGGAACGAGGCGCGCCAGCTGCTCGCCGATGCCAACCGGCAGGCGACGCAGGAGCTCCGCGAGGCCGAGGCCCGCGGCGCCAAGCTGCTCGAGCAGTCGCGCCACCAGGCGACCGAGCTCACGAACTCGGCCCGCGCCGAGGTGGAGCAGACCCTCGAGTGGGCGCGCGCCCAGGCGAACGCGATCATGGTCCGCGCACAGCAGGGCGCCGAGCAGCTGCTGTCCGCGGCGGGGCTCGGCGACGAGGCGGTCTCGGGGGTTTCCGACGCGATTGTCCGGGCAGCGCAGGTCGAGACAGACACGGCGGCTCCTACGGAGCTGCCGGAGCGCTCGGCCCCTGTGGCCGCTGCACCGGAGCCGGAGTCACCTCCGCAGCCCGAGCGCCAGGAAGACGACGAAAACAGCCCCACACCGCAGTAGCCTGTCTCGACAGTGCAGGGAGGATTTGGGCCGCGGTTCGCGCTCGAAGCCGGCTTCCTGATCGCGGTTGCGATCGGCGCCGGGTTCGCCGACCTCAGCGCGACGGTGATCGTCGTCGTGATGGCGGTTGCTTGGCTCCTCGTCTGCCTTTTCGAGCTGGCCGTCTGGGCCGAACGGCCGCGCTTCCCTGGGGTCGTCCGAGAGGGGACCGTCGTGGCGGAGGAGCCACCCGGGGAGCCCGACGAGCTGACCGACCCCGAGCCGGTCGCGGCCGGGCTGGAGCAGCGTCGCGAAGCCGAGGGAGGCTAGGCGCTGCGCGCCCTGTACTCCCCGGCCGTGCGTTTGACGATCGGAGCCGCGCTTGTCGCGCTCGTGGCTGTGGGGGCGCTCCTCGCCGAGCTCGAGCCGATCGTGATCGTGGCGCTGACCGCAGCCGCCTGTGTGCTCGTCGCCCTCGTCGGCCGCGCATATGCGCGCGAGCGGGTCCCGGCTCGCGACGAACGGCCGGTGGCGGAGGAGTCTCCGTCCCAGGAGCTCGCCGCGCCGGAGCTCGCCGAGGTGGTGGACGTCGAGCCCGAGCTGGCGGTGAGCGAGCGCAGCGCTCGGGCGATCCTCGCGAGCGGGCCGCCGCCGGTGCACGCAGCGCCGCTGCTCGAGCCCGAACGCGAACCGGCACCCGACCTCGGGCCGGAGCCGCAGCCGGAACCGGAGCCGAGCTCTGCGCCGCGCGAGTGGAACATCTGGGAGCTCCAGCACCTTGTCCGTGAGCGGCCCGACGACGACCGCCACGAGGAGTGGGCCGCGCTGATTGCCTCATTGCGAGACTTCGCACGGGTGGACGGGACGATTCCGGGCAAGTTCGACGAGCTGGTGCGTGACTCGTTCGGCGAGCTGCTCGCCGAGGACGGCGCTCGGACGGAAGCGGCCGCACCGTGAGCCCGGCTTTCGCCCAGCGCGCCCTGCTTCTTGCAGGCGTCACGCTGCTCGGCGGCGTCGTCGCTCTCAGCCTGGCCGACCGCATCGGCGACTCGGGCACGGCAAAGAACCTCCCCGAGGCCGTCGCGCCACCCGGCGGCGGCTGGTACGAGGCGGCCGCCGGCAGGGAGCCCCGGCGCTTCTACGGGCGGCCGACGTCGTGCGGCCACGTCGTCGAGCGCTCGACCATGGGATTCGCGCATCCGGTGCTGCCCTGCGGCGCCAAGATCTACCTCGGCCACGGCGGCAAGGAGGTCCTCACCCAGGTCGTGGCTCGCGGGGCGACGCCCGGGGGAGTCCAGTTCGGGTTGACGGAGGCCCTGGCGGAGGAGCTCGGGATCGACGGCCGGGCGACGGTCCGCTGGCGATTCGCACGCCGCAGTGCTCTACAGTGAGACGTGCTCGACCCTGTACGTGGCCTCGCGTACAAACGTGAACCAACAGACACGTGAAGGGAGCTCGGGTCCGCGCCGGCCCTCAGAAGCCGGTTCGGCTCGGCACCCACCTGGCTAGTCCAGGTTCGCACTGCGCGAGGCATCACCGGCAGGGTGGGGCACTTCTCTCGATGGGCCTGCGGAAGCGGGCCCATCCCGTTTCTCGGCTACGGTGGCTCGGTGATCGAAGTCGTCGGAGATTCGTCGAGAGACGGGGAGTGGCGGCTCGTCCGGCTGTCGGTCGACCGCGACCGGATCGTCTCGTCCGACGCGGAGGGGCTCGACCGTCCGCTCGAGGGCCTGACGCTGCTCGAAGCGGCAGCAGTCGGCGGCGACGAGCTCACCGTGGACGCGCTCGCGTCCGCGATCGGGCCGATCTTCCGGGCTCGTCCGGACCCAGAGCGGATTGCCGTCGCGATGAGCGGCGGCGTCGACAGCGCCGTTGCGCTGCTCCGCGCCGGCCCCAGAGCTGTCGGCGTGACCCTGCGGCTGTGGATCGATCCGGAAGGGCACGACGTCGAGCGCGCCTGCTGCTCTCCGGAGGCCGTGATCGCCGCCCGCGCAACCTGCCACAGGCTCGGGATCCCACACGTCACGATCGACGCGCGCGAGGAGTTCCGACAGGCGATCGTCGAGCCCTTCGTGCGCGGCTACCGGCGGGGCGAGACGCCGAATCCCTGTATCCGCTGCAACGGCTTCTTCCGCTTCGGACGCCTCCTCCGCTTCGCGCGCCATGCGGGAGCCGCGCGCCTGGCGACGGGGCACTACGCCCGGATCGTCGAGCACGACGGACGCCTGCTCCTTGCCCGCGCCGCCGACTCCGAGAAGGATCAGTCCTACATGCTCGCGAGGCTCGATCCTCGCGTCCTCGACCGTGTCTCGTTCCCGCTCGGTGAGCAGTCGAAGGAAGAAACGCGGGCGCAGGCCGAGCGCGCAGGTCTCGCGGCGGCCCGACGGGTGGAGAGCCAGGAGGCGTGCTTCCTCGGCGGCGACGACTACCGCGCGTTCCTTTCGCGCCACGGACTGAATGCCGAGGAAGGGCCTGTCGAGGACGAGCGAGGACAACTCCTCGGAACCCACGGCGGCTTCTGGCGCTTCACACCGGGGCAGCGCAAGGGCCTCGGGGTGGCGGCCGGGTCGCCGGTCTACGCGCTCCGCACCGTTCCCGGCCGTAACGCCGTCGTCGTGGGTGCGCGCGAATCCTTGGCCCGAAGGCGGGTTCGGGCGGACGGTCGCCTCTTCGCAGACGCACACCGCGTCGACGTCAAGCTCCGCTACCGGTCGCCGGCGGTTCCGGGCCGGGTGGAGGCGAGGGCGCGCGGGTTCGACGCGGTGCTGGACGAGCCCGCGTACGGCGTTGCCCCCGGCCAGGCTGCCGTGCTCTACGACGGTGACGTCGTGGTCGGCGCGGGACGGATCGTGTCGTCCTGCGCATGACGTATATGACGGTTAACGTCCGGCGTGCGTTGCTGGGAGGGGTTCCGCACAACCAATGAGCAGGGACGAGATCAGGCTCACGATGCCGCGGAAGCGGCCCTACTACGGCGTGGCTCACCTCGTGCTGGGCGGCGTCGCCTCACGCCTCGACCTCACCGTCGAGCATCTCGAGGAGCTCGAGCTCGCGCTCGACGGCCTGCTCGACCGGCGCGACGGCGGCGAGGAGGTCACGCTCACCCTTCGCGTCCTGGACGGTGGCCTCGCGGCGGAGCTCGGGCCGTTCAGCGAGCAACTGCGCGCCGACTTCGACGCGGAGCCCGGCGACGCACTCTCGATCCGGCGGCTCCTCGACGCCGTGGTCGACGGCTGGGTGCTCGAGGAACGCGACGGCGGGACCTGGATCGAGCTTCGGAAGCAGACCGGCACCGACGGGCCGGGCTAGGGATGGCGGCCGACGACAAGATCCTGCTCAGGCGCTACCACGAGGACGGCGACCTGGCCGCCCGGGAGGAGCTGATCGAGCGCTACATGTCGCTCGTTCGCTCACTCGCTCGCCGGTACGCCTATCGCGGAGAGCAGCTCGACGACCTGGTTCAGATCGGCGCCATCGGCCTGATCAAGGCGATCGACCGGTTCGACCTCGAGCGCGGCGTCGAACTGACGACGTATGCGACGCCGAACATCATCGGCGAGATCAAGCGGCACTTCCGCGACAAGGGCTGGTCCGTGCGCGTCCCGCGCGGGCTTCAGGAGCTGAACGTCCAGGTCTCGAAGCTGATCGAGCAGCTGACAGTGCAGCTCGGTCGCTCGCCGACGATCCCGGAACTCGCGAAGGCGGCCGGCGTCGAGGAGGAACAGGTGCTCGAGGCGCTCGAGAGCGGCCGTGCGTACAGCTCGGTGTCGCTCTCGACCGGCGGCGGCTCCGACGAGGACGGTGAGCTCGACCCGCTCGAGTCGCTCGGAACGATCGAGCACGAGTACGAGGTCTCGGAGGATCGCGCCGTGCTCGCGCCCGGGTTCAAGGTGCTCGACGAGCGCGAACGGAAGATCCTTCACCTGCGCTTCTTCAGCGGACTCACGCAGTCGCAGATCGCTGCCGAGATCGGCATCTCGCAGATGCACGTCTCGCGGCTGATCAGGCGATCACTGGAAAAGATCCGCGAAGAGATCGCGGCAGAGTCCGAAGTAGCGTAGGCCGTATGCACGTTCGAGAGTGGGGCTCGCCCGACGGGCGGCCGCTTGTCTTCTGGCACGCGCTCGGTTCCGGGACGTCGGGTGCGTACCTGACCGAGGTCGCGCCGACGCTGACGGACGCAGGGCTCTGGCTGCTCGCGCCGGATGCGCCAGGCTTCGGCGAGTCGCCGGCGCTTCCGTCCGAGGAGTACGAGACCGCGTCGGTCGTAGGGATGGTGCGCGACCTCCTCGACGAGCGCGGGATCGACCGCGCGATCCTGATGGGGCACTCCTGGGGCGGCACGATCATGACCGCGTTCGCGGCGGAGCATCCGGAGCGTGTCGAGGGGCTGGTGCTGGTCGACAGCGGGCAGATGGATTACCAGGACGCGCCCGGTTTCCCGCACGGGAAGACATACGAGGATCTTGTCCAGGACGCGCGGGAGCCCGAGCGGACGATCCGCACGACCGTCGAGGACTTCGAGCGCGACGCCCAGGAGGAGGTACGGCGCCCGATCACACCCGCGTTGCTGGAGGCCTTCCGTGCCGGCCTCCGTGAGCAGGACGGGCAGCTCGTCAGCATCGTCACGCCGGAGACGCGCGCCTCCGCCATGTATGGGCTCATGGGCACCCGGGTCACCGAGACCTGGCCGGCGATCGCCGAGTCGCGGATCCCCATCCTGCTCCTGCTTGCGACCGAGCCCGGGGAGACGTGGGAGCAGAACCGGCGCGCAGCCAGGGTGTTCGCTGAGCGTTTCCCGGAGGCGGCGATCCACTTCCTCGAGAACGCCGGCCACGACCTGTTCGCCGACGCAGGTCCCGAGCTCGCTCGGATCGTGTCGGAGTGGGCCGCCGGCCTCGGGCCTCGCTGATCCGCCCTGGGGCCTCCAGCCTCCTCCCCGATTCGATCGTAACGAGCGTTGACACACGTGTCTGTGCCGGAAGAGCGCCGAAAGCGTCGAGGTGTGTCACGACCCGGCACCTAGAATCGAGGCGTGCGGACGACGGCCGACATCCGCGAAGGCTTCCTGCGCTTCTTCGAGGAGAAGAGCCACACACGGCTGCCCTCGGCGCCGGTGATCCCGCCTCCCGAGGACACCTCGACGCTGCTGATCAGCGCCGGGATGCAACCCCTGAAGCCCTACTTCCTGGGCCAGAAAAAGCCGCCGGCGACGCTGCTCACCACGTACCAGAAAGTCTTCCGGACGACCGACATCGACGAGGTCGGCCTCGACGGCTACCACCTCTCGTTCTTCGAGATGATGGGCAACTTCTCCATCGGCGAGTACTTCAAGGAAGGCGCCGTCGAGCTCGCGTGGGAGTTCATGCGCGACCGGCTCGACATCGACTTCGACAAGCTCTGGGTGAGCGTCTTCGCCGGGGATCCGGGGCTCGGGCTGGGTGAGGACGAGGTCGCGATCGCCGCGTGGGAGGCGGTCGGCCAGCCGCGTGAGCGGATCGTCGGCCTCCCGCGCACCGAGAACTTCTGGCAAGCGGGCGAGACAGGCCCGTGTGGGCCGTGCTCCGAGATGTACTACGACCGCGGCGTCGAGCTCTCGTGCGGCCGCCCGGACTGCGGGCCCGGGTGCCCATGCGAGCGCTATCTGGAGTTCTGGAACCTCGTCTTCATGGAGTTCGACCTCGGCGCCGACGGCACCCTGACGCCTCTGCCCAAGCCCGTGATCGACACGGGTCTGGGGCTCGAGCGCACGGCTGCGATCCAGCAGGACGTGATCACCGTCTACGAGACCGACGGCTTCCAGGCATTGATGAACTGGATCGAGGCCGAGAGCGGCGTCGCATGGACGAGCTCCGAGAAGGCGACGAAGGCCCACCGGGTCATGGCCGACCACGGCCGCGGCATGACCTTCCTCGTCGCGGACGGGGTGCTCCCGTCGAACGAGGGGCGGGGGTACGCGCTGCGCCGCGTGATCCGCCGGGCCGTTCAGCAGGCCCGCGGGATCGGACTGAACGACTTCTGGCGGATCTCGAACCTGGTCACGGAACAGATGGCGCACTGGTACCCGGAGCTGGAGGAGAACCGCGATCGCATCGCCGAGACGATCCGTGCCGAGGAGGAGCGGTTCTCGCAGTCGCTCGAGCGCGGGATGGGCCTGTTCGTGGAGGTCGCCGCCGGTGGCGCGATCTCCGGGGAGGACGCTTTCCGGCTCCACGACACCTACGGCTTCCCGCTGGAGCTGACCCGCGAGCTGGCGCTCGAGCGGGGCCTCGCCGTGGACGAGGAGGAGTTCACGCGCCTGATGGCGCAGCAGCGCGAGCGCTCGCGCTCGGCAGCCGCTTTCGAGGGTGAGACCCGCGTGACCGGGCCGCCGACCGAGTTCGTCGGCTTCGAGACAACCGAGGTCCTGACCGCGATCCTGGCCCTCGAGGACCTCGGCGACGGCACCTTCCAGGCGAAGCTCGAGCGCTCGCCGTTCTATCCGGAGGGCGGCGGCCAGGTCTCCGACGGCGGCTGGATCGAGAGCGAAGTGACCGGCGACCGGGCGGAGCTCGTCCGTGCGACAAGGGTCGGCGACGACCAGGTCTTGACCCTCCGCGGCGAGGGATTCGCGGTCGGCGACCGGGTCAAGGCCTCCGTCCCGTGGAGCGTCCGCTTCCCAACGATGGCGAACCACACCGCCACGCATCTGCTCCACAAGGCGCTTCGGGACACGCTTGGGCAGCACGTCGTCCAGGCGGGGTCCGCGGTTCGGCCTGACAAGCTCCGCTTCGACTTCAAGCACGACAAGGCGCTCACCGCCGAGGAGCGCGACCAGGTCGAGCGCTCCGTTAACGAGAAGGTCTTCCAGAACCTGCCGGTGCGAACGTTCGTGACGCCGATCGAGGAGGCGCGGCGACTCGGCGCCACGATGCTCTTCGGCGAGAAGTACGGCGACGAGGTGCGCGTCGTCGAGGTCGACGGGTACTCGCGCGAGCTTTGCGGCGGGACGCACGTCCGCTCGACGGCGGAGATCGGACCGTTCGTGATCCTCTCGGAGGGCTCGGTCGGCTCGGGCGTCCGCCGGATCGAGGCCATCACGGCCGGCGAGGCCTGGGCGGCGCTTCGCGCCCGCTCGGAGGAGCTCGACGAGACCAGGGCGGAGCTCGGGCGCGCGCGGAAGGAGCTCGCCAAGGGCCCCAAGGGCAAGGCCGGCTCTGAGGTCGTCATCCGGGACGAGGCCAATGGGATCGTGGTGGCCGAGGTCGAATCCGTGAAGGGCTCGGCGCTCAAGGACCTGTCCGACCAGCTGCGCCGGTCGAAGAAGGCCGACGCGGTCCTGCTCGGGTCGGTGGACGACGGGCGCGCATACCTGGTCGTGAACCTCGACCAGTCGCTGGTCGAGAAGGGGCTCGACGCCGTGCAGGTGGCGCGTAAGGCGGCGGAGAAGATCGGAGGCGGCGGCGGTGGCCGGCCGACGCTCGCCGAGGCCGGAGGCAAGGATCCGGAGGGGCTCGCCGCGGCGTACGAGGTCGCGAGGAACGAGATCGCGGCCACTGCGTGAAGGTGCTTGCCCTCGACTACGGGTCGGCTCGGACCGGCGTCGCGGTCTCCGACCCCACCGGGACGCTCGCCAGGCCGCTCGGATCCGTGGAGCAGGCATCCACCGAGGAGGGCATGAGGCGCCTCGTCGACCTGGTCCGCGCAGAGAGTCCCGAGCGCGTCGTGGTGGGGCTGCCGCTCACCCTGCGCGGCGAGCGCGGAGCGCAGGCGGAGGAGACCGAGCGTTTTGTCGAATCCCTGATGCGGGAACTGGACGTACCAGTCGAGA
>OBLS010000230.1_pt1 | contig 18510 bp, 16 predicted proteins | sample 1519901 | NCBI WGS metagenome assembly OBLS01 (sample SAMEA3113585, study PRJEB22503) | soil metagenome | reverse complement strand
AATTTACAAATTTTAAAATATCCTGTTTGTCAGGTTCATTATCTTGTAGTTCTGTGTGTATTCTCTGAATCCAACGTTCTAACTTGACTTTTCTGTTATATAGATCTCTCATTTCGTATTTGGAATCATTTAATTGATGTTGCTTTACAAGAATAAGGCTTTCGGTTCGGGTTTTAGGACAACGAACCGAGGATTCAATGGAGGAGGTGGGATTTGAACCCACGAACCCCTGAGGGACGGGATTTATCATTAATATTTACTTTTATCTTGAGTCCTGCGCGTTTGACCAGGCTTCGCGACTCCTCCAATAAAACAACTATTGTACCTGAATATTAGAATTATCATATTTAATTATATAGTTTATAATATTTTTAGATAGTTAATATTGTCATACAATATAAATAACTCTACAATATTGGAGGGTTTTGCTAAAGAAGTAATGAATGGACTGTGTAAAAAAAGAAAGAAACTAAATCCAACATTATTCTATGATCAGAAAGGTTCTGAACTTTTTGAGCAAATTTGTATGCAGCCTGAATATTATTTAACTGTTACAGAATATAAAATTATAATAGAAAATATTAATTCGTTATTAAAATTATACGATAACAAAGAAGTTTGTATTGTAGAATTAGGAAGTGGAAGTTCAAAGAAGACAAAAATTTTGTTAAAGTACTTTATAGAAAAACAAAATGGAAATCTCCACTACTTCCCCATTGACATTTCTCAAGAATTTCTATATAAAAGCTCTTTAAACCTGCAGAGGGATTTACCAAAGATTATTATTCATTCTATAGCATCTGATTATTTTGGAGGTTTAGAAATAGTAACAAAATTTCTCAATTCTCAACACACTATTTCTAACAATAAATTGATATTATTTTTAGGATCAAGTTTAGGAAATTTTGAACCAAAAGACGCAATAATATTTTTAAGAAATATAAGAGAAAAGGTCAATAAAGATGATTCACTGTTAATAGGATTTGATTTGCAAAAGAAAAAGAATATTCTCGAGGCTGCATATAATGATGTGGAAGGAATTACTGCCAAATTTAATTTAAATATTTTAGAAAGGATAAATAAAGAACTAGATGGAGAATTTAATTTAAAAAATTTTGAACATTTAGCCTATTATAATCAATTTAAAAACAGAATTGAAATGCATTTAATTTCAAAAGTTAAACAAAATGTTAAGATTAACAAATTAAACAAAGTCTTTGTGTTTAAAGAAGGAGAAACAATACTTACTGAATACTCTTACAAATATAATTTAAAATCAATAGAAGAACTAGCAAATAGAAGTAGGTTTAAAGTAGAAAAAAATTTTTTGGATAAAAATGAATGGTTTAATCTAGCATTATTAACACCACTTTAAAATTATTTTATTTAGCACATCTGAATCCTGCAAATGGAATTCGTTCATGCGGTTTAAAGTAGTTTCTATAACTATTTCTAATTTGTCGTGTAGGTGTAGCAAATGATCCACCACGTAAAACTTTTTGATTTATTGCCCATTTATCAGTATATTCAGAGAATTTAGAGTTAAAACCAGGGTACAAAGAATATTCAGAATTTGTCCATTCCCAAACATCACCAATCATTTGATAACATCCATAGAAACTTTTGCCTTTTTCGTATGAACCACATTTAGATGGCCTCCAAAGAAAGGATTCTAACAAGTTTGCATGTTCTGGAGTGGGAATTTGATCCCCCCATGGATATAATGTTTTCTTTTTTATATCATTATTCCAACTAGCTGCTTTTTCCCATTCTGCTTCTGTTGGTAATCTTTTCTTTGCCCAATTTGCATATGCATCAGCTTCGTAGTAGCTAACATTCATTACTGGTTCATCTAAATTAATAGGAGATATTCCGAAGAAATCTTTTTTCATCCAGATATCTCCATTTTTAAACCAATAAAGAGGAGAAGACCATTTGAATTCTTGAACAAGATCCCATCCATCTGAAAGCCAGTATTTGTATTTTTCATAGCCTCCTTCTTCTATAAATTTCATGAAATCACCATTAGATACTGGAGTTGAGTCAATTTTATAAGCATAAAGATACACTTTATGTTCTGGCAATTCATTATCATACGAAAATCCATCTCCATTAAATCCAATATCAAAAATTCCACCAGGAATTGTTACCATATCTTTATTTTGAATATTGTGTAATTTTTTTTCAATATTATTATCATTTATTTTAAAAGGTCTATAATTATCCGAAGCATCTGGAAATCTTTCAAAATAATGTTGAAAATCATATATCATCAGTTCTTGATGTTGCATTTCATGCTGATTGGCAAGTTTTAAATCGTATTGGATTTCTTTAGTTAAAGAATTAGATATTTCAATTTTTTCTAAAAATAATAATACTTTTTCATTTAAATATTTACGATATTGAAGACTTTGTGATACGGTAGGTCTAGGAAATCGCCCCCGTTGATTTTTAGGAAGAATTTTTTCAAATTTTTGATAATATGAATTTAGATAATCTATGTTGAGTTTTTCGAGATCTAGTTTCTCACCGTATTTTAATAATATTTTGTGAAAGAACCAAGTTACATGTGCTATGTGCCAGTTTGGAGGACTGCCAAAAGTATCAGATTGAATAACAGCATCTTCAGTACTAAGAGTTTTGAAGAGATTATCTGTCAGTTTCCTAACTTCAGTAAATTCCACGATAAGATCTTCTATTTGTTTATCTGTTACCTTAGTCACAGTTTTTATAAAAATATCAATGCAATAAATTTTTACTCTTTTAAAAGATTATGCAATAAACTGACATAATAGATATAATAGTAAATTATAGAATGTTATATAGGTGTAGATCAAACGAGTAAATTTTTTTCTTCCAATAGCAATATGATAAAAAAATTAGTTGAAAATTCGTTTAAGAGTATAGATGAAGGAAATTATAATACAAGCATTATTGATTTTTCTCATGATGCTATTAGTTTAAAAAGAAAGATTTTAGATTGCAAGGCAAAAAGCCAAGTACCGATTATTACTGAAATAAAATTTTCTTCACCATCAAAAGGAGTAATTATGAATCAAAATAACAATACAGATTTGTTAAGTATATCAACAGAAATGATAAAAGGTGGAGCTGCTGGTCTTTCAGTTTTAACACAGAAGTATTTATTTAATGGATCTGTAAACAATTTTGTCACAATTAGAAAGCATGCATCTATTCCAATGTTAATGAAAGATATTATTGTAAGTGAAATACAATTAGACTGTGCTAAAAATATTGGAGCAGATTATATTTTATTAATTATGGATATTTTTGATAAAAATCTTGCAGAAGGTGATCTAGATAAATTTACGAAATATGCACACAAAAAGGGATTGAATATTTTATATGAAGTTCATCATGAAAATGAATTTAAGGAAATTTTAAAATTTAATTTAAAAAAACACGATCTCATAGGAATTAATAATCGTAATCTCAATGATCTTCAAATTAATTTACAGATAACAGAAAAATTATTAAAGAAATTTGATAAGGGAAAAAATGTGATTGTTAGTGAAAGTGGAATAAGTAATTCAAATCAAATAAAACAATTAAGAAATGCAGGAGCTGATGCATTTTTGATTGGAACTAGCATAATGGAAAAGAATGAACATATTTCTAATAAGGTAAAAGAATTAGTTAATATTATTTAATAAATTTTTCTTTGCATAACTAAATTAGCCCTTATTATTAATTTTTGTAAAATAAAAAAACTATATTAATATATTTTTCTTTCAAGTTGTAAGAAAATATCTTCTTAAAATATAACTTATGAATTCAAAGTCAATAACATTACAATAAGAATTAAGCCAGAAAATGTAATTCCATCTACAAAACCTTTATCCTACTAAATAAAATTATTACCATATTAGGTAATAAATCAAATATAATGAAGGAAAATGGTAATGCTTTTAAGGTAAAATTTGGATGATAAAGTGAAAAAAAGAATAAGAAATGGAAGTTACTTCATAGGTTCTACTGTTATTTTTGAATCTGGCAATTCTAATGATAGTTGGGTATTAGATTTTATTGGAATAGTAATATCATTTAAAATAATTTTTTGATCTTCTGTTGCTGATTGGTTTGCTAGTCCTGGTTCATTTTCTTGTTCTTCTTCTTCTTCTGTGATTACTTCTTCTTGTGCAAAGACTTGTTGTTGTTGTTGTGTATCATATGATGTTATACTCAAAATAAATGTCGAGACTATAGCCAATAAGACTATATTTTTTGTTTTTGTTGACATCATGTTATAAAATCGATGAGGCAAGTATTTAAGTTCTTTTTATTTTTTCATGTTCAATATAGGTCAGGATTTATGTAATAGTGTATATCGATCATCTTTTAGAAAAGATAGATAAATATCTTTGATTATAAAATCATACACATATTCGTATTTTGATAATCATTTTCTTTATTGTTTTATCCATATAATTTTGTTTTTGTTTTTTATATTGATCACAGATTCGCATAATTTAAGAGAAGTTTAAACTAAATATTATTTGTTGGAGAAATGAAACATACTCTATTGAAACTGCTTTTGGCTCTCTGATACAAAAATATAATATAGGAATTTTTGGCAAGATCCAATATATGAAAAGAAATATCTATGAAAAAATTAACTAGATGATGTCAGTGTTGAATTAAATAAATAAACAGCAATTAGTATGTCCTATTCTAATATAAACAATTCTTCCTAAAATAATAATTTTTTAAATTTACTTCCTATATTATTATTTGTGCAAAATCGATTGAACATCGACATAAGGGTGGTTAAAGGTTTTTTCTTTTCTTTGATACCCATTTTTCAACACCAAAGATCAAAACTTTAAACAAACTCATGCAATCTGCCATAGCCCCTTATACCACCAGTTGAACTCAATAGATTATAGCCTTATTAACAATCTAATTTTTTATTTAAATAAGATAAATCTTAATAATAAAATCATAATTATAATTATTTTTCTCTTCTTAAAAAAATCAATTCAACTTTCTTTTTTGTAATATAATTTTTTGTTAAACATAAGTTACATATATCCTGCTTGATTTATTTCGTATAGAATACAGATTATGCAATATAACTTTCCATTAAATGGTAAATTTGGTAATTTTGGAGGAAAATATATTCCTGAAACATTAATTCCAGCTATAGAAGAACTAGAAAAAGCATATCAAAAATATAAAAATGATATTGATTTTAAAAAAGAACTAAATTACTATTTGGAAAATTATGCAGGTAGACCTACTCCAATTTATTTTGCAAAGAATCTTACAGAATATGCAGGTGGTGCTAAAATTTATTTAAAGAGAGAGGATCTTCTTCATGGAGGAGCTCATAAAACTAACAATACAATAGGACAGTGTTTATTAGCAAAAAAGATGGGTAAAAAAAGAATAATTGCAGAAACAGGTGCAGGCCAGCATGGAGTTGGCACAGCTCTTGCATCAGCAGTTCTTGGCCTTGAATGTGAGATCTATATGGGCTTAAAAGATACAGAAAGACAGAAACTCAATGTCTTTAGAATGAAGTTATTAGGAGCTAAAGTACATCCAGTTCAATCGGGATCAAAGACTCTTAAAGACGCAATTAACGAGGCTTTAAAAGACTGGATAACAAATGTAGAAAATACTTATTATGTAATTGGATCTGTTGTAGGTCCACATCCTTATCCTATGATTGTAAGGGATTTCCAAAGTGTAATTGGTATAGAAGTAAAACAGCAGATAAGAAAGATTTTAGATGGCAATTTACCAAATGCCATTGTTGCATGTGTTGGAGGTGGTAGCAATGCAATTGGTTCATTTTATCCATTTATACGTGACCAAGAAGTTTCCCTTTATGGCATAGAAGCAGAAGGAAGTGGTTTAAAAACAGGTAAGCATTCTGCAACATTGTCAGCTGGTTCAATTGGAATTCTACATGGAATGCAAACTTATCTTTTACAAGATGAAATAGGTCAAATAATTGAAACTCATAGTATAAGTGCCGGGTTGGACTATCCAGGGGTAGGTCCTGAACATTCTTTCCTGAAAGAGAGAAAAAGGGTCAACTATAAATCCTGTACAGATGAAGATGCAATTAAAGCCTTCATGATTCTTTCAGAAAAAGAAGGAATAATTCCTGCTTTAGAATCAGCTCATGCAATAAGCTATGGAGTGAAGCTTGCTAGAAAAATGAAAAAATCAGAAAGCATAGTCATCACATTATCAGGTAGAGGAGATAAAGATGTCGAAGTGGTACAAAACTACATTAATGGAATTAGGGATTAAACATGCATGAGAGTAAAATTCATGCTCAATCAAGAGAAATTAATAGAATAGATAAAAAATTTAGAAAATTAAAGAGTATGAACCAGAAAGCTCTTATTTGTTATATTGTTGCAGGTTATCCTGATATAAGGACATCTGAAGATATTATTACTTCTTTAATCAATGGAGGAGCTGATATTATAGAGATTGGAATACCATTCTCAGATCCTATTGCGGATGGCTCAACAATTCAAGATGCAATTCAGAATTCACTGACCTCTGGTACTACTCCAGATATGTGTTTAGAATTAGCTTCAAGAGTAAGAAAAACTTTTCCAGATATTCCTCTAATAATAATGACATATTCAAATATTTTATTTAGAAAAGGATATATCCAATTTGCACAACAAGCCAAAGAAAGTGGTATTGATGGTTTCATAATTCCAGATATACCAATAGAAGAAGCTAAAGAATATCTAGATTCTGTTAAAAAAATAGGAATATCAACAATCTTTTTAGTATCTCCCAATACTTCAGAAAAAAGATTAAAGATAATTAGCAAGATTTGTACAGGTTTTTTATATGTTATATCAATTTATGGGATAACAGGAGAAAGAAAAGGTTTTGATGAGTACACCATAGAATCAATAAAAAGAGTAAAGAAAGTTATTGCTGATAATCTTCCTTTGGCAGTAGGATTTGGAATAAGCAATCCTCAACATGTAAGATACATGATTGATGCTGGAGCTGATGGTGCAATTATAGGAAGTGCGATTATTAAAAAAATTAAAGAAATAGAGAATAAAGAGTTATTGTTAAATACATTAAATAGGTTTGCTCATGAAATGAAGAATAGTTGTAAAACAGAAAAATGTTAAAACTATTCTAATACTAAACCTGAATTATCAATAGCAAACAACATATTGTTTACTGTAACTTGATAGTTTTTTGCATTCCTATGAACTATTACCTCAAGATCATCTAACTTTTCCGATACCATGGAACTCTCTATCCTTTTTATAACAAAATGAAGTGATTCATGAGATATTATTAATTCAATATAAGATTCAATATAATAAAAATCAGATTGATGAGAAAGAGCACTTGATTTTGATTGAATAATTATCATGGTATCATTATTATCATATGTGAAATATCCGGGCGAATCATCTATAGAACAAGCTAGTACAAAATCACAAATTGACATGAAATTATTATTATTATTCTAATGAATTATTTTATACATCTATCGATTATAAGAATAATACTTTCAATCAATAAATAAATGAAATAAACAAGGATTCAAAATATAAAAAATTTTTAGAGTGTAAAATATTCCGCTTCTGAATGATGAATAAAAATGGCAGCAGTAGAATGATCAGGAATGATTTGTCCAGCTTCTGTTAATGTCATATCTGATTTAATAGGATCTAAAAGTTCCCATACTAACTTGTGTTGATTAATATCAGGACAGCTTGGATATCCCCAGCTATATCGTAATCCCCTTTTTGAATCAATCTTTAATTCCTTGCGAATTAAAGAGTTTGTCCAGTCAGCTAATGCTTCGGCAGTTTCAACAGCTAGTCCATGAAGATAGTATGCATCGGTGTACTTGTTTTCTTCATTCCATTTTTCAATTATGTAAGATGCTTTATTGCCTACTGTAACAGATTGAAAGGCAACTATATCATTTTCTCCAAAATAATCAGTCAAGCACAAATTCCTTCCTTTTGTAGAACGCGGAAAATCAAAGATAACTTCATTGCCTTTGGAGGAATCGACGACTAGTTTATTATTTCTGTTATGACAGGGAAAGTAACCATAAACTACCTTTGGTGAAAAAAGATTTTCGTCAATAACTCTTTTTTTCCATTCAATAAATAATTGTTCTGATTCTTCTGATAATCCTGATGCAGCTTTTCCCCGAAAACTCCAAGAGAGAGTAAAAAGAGATTTTTTATTTATGAAACTCCATACTTGTTCCAAATTTATGTCTGCAGGCCCTAATCGAATTTGAAGCTTAGTATGAGGGGGAATTGGAGGTGAAAGCATGGGTTTAATACCGCTATGCTTGGGAACTTGTGAAACATTCATTGAAGTTGGTTTGAACTCTTTCCAAAGTTCTACTTTTTCTTTCCATTTAGAAACATATTGATTCCTTTCATTAGACATTAATTTATTCATTACATTAAGCCCATCAAAAGCAGTCTTGCAATAAAAAACACCTGATTCATAGAGCCCTCCATCCTTTGCTATTCTATTTATATAGTTAGTATTTATAGCTGCGCCTCCACAAAGTATAGGAATTTGTATATTATGTTCCTTAGCATATTCTACAAATATTTGCATCTGTTTTGATGTAGAAACAAGCAATGCAGATAATCCTACTGCATTAGCATTTACTTCATCAATTTTGTTGACAATTGTTTGCAAAGGTACTTGTTTACCGAGGTCATAAACAGAATAGCCATTATTTGCCAGAATTGTTTTAACAAGATTTTTTCCTATATCATGAACATCACCATATACAGTACATAATACAATTTTTCCTTTCGAAACATCCTTTTGTTTAATAAGATATTTTTCTAATTCAGCTACAGCAGCCTTCATGCATTCTGCAGATTTGAGAACAAAAGGAAGAATTATTTCACCGGCACCAAATTTATCACCTACTTCCTTCATTGCTGGAAGCAGAGTCTCATTCAAAGTCTTTACTGCAGCTTCATGTAATTCTTCCTTAGACGAAAGAGCAAGAACATCACTTAACGATGACTTTGATTTTCTATTTGAAGAAGATAATTCAATTTCTTTTATTTTATTTTTATCTTTAACGTTATCTAAAATTGCACCCAAAACATCATGTTCTATTCCTTCACGAAGTCTATTTACTATTCTATAGTAACATTTCTTATCAAATTCCCAATTTGGATCAACATCAAGTTTTGAGGTTCCAGTAGATCTTTTTGTTATTTGATCGGTATTTGTTTCATTTTCGTAATAGGAAATTAATTCTGATAAAGCAGTATTTCGAAGGTTAAAAATTAAATTTTCTGCAAGTTTTCTTTCCTCTTGACTAATATCAGTATAGGCAATTATATCCTTTGGATTAATAATTACAGAATCCAATCCAGCTTTTATTGCATGATATAGAAATACAGAATTGATTATTTTTCTTGCACGTATAGGAAGACCAAAACTAACATTACTTAACCCCAAGGTAGTGAAGCATCTTGGAAGACTTTCCTTTACTAATTTAATTCCCTCTAAAGTATTTTTTGCAGAATCTAGAAATTCTTCTTGTCCTGTAGCCAAAGTAAAGGTTAGAACATCAAAGATAAATTGCCAAGGTTGTAGTCCATATTTTTTACCTGTTTCAAATAAGAGTTGTGCAGTTTCCAGTTTTTCTTTTGGAGTTTTAGCCATTCCGTTAGGTCCAATACACATTGCAATAGCAGGAACTCCAAATTTTTCCATGAGAGGAGCTAATGAATGAAATCTGCTTCCATCACCTTCTAAGTTGATTGAATTGATAATTGGTTTACCTGGTATTTGCCTAATTGCGGATTCAACAACTTTAGGATCTGTTGAATCTATTACTAGTGGAGCTTCTATTTCCAAACAAAGCCGTTTTACCAGTTTACACATGAAATCCAATTCATCCGACCTCTCAGTAGTTGCTACACATATATCCAAACAATGGGCTCCTTCTTCCACTTGAGTTCTCGCGAGATTGAGAAGACCTTCAAAATCATCTTTAAGAACCATCTCCTTTGCTTTTCTTGAGCCTTGACTGTTGACTCTTTCTCCGATTATTAAGGGCGGAGGATTTTGTTCAATATCAACAGATTTTAATGCTGAACTAATTCTTGGAACTTTGGTCATAGTTTCATTCTTTCCTTTCCTTGTAATTTTTTATTTATTTATCATCTTTTATGATTATTTATTTTAATGTTTATCAATTATCTTGCGTAATTCTGCAATATGTTCTGGAGTGGTCCCACAACAACCTCCAATGATCTTTATATTCCTGTATTTTAATATGAATTCCCCAAGTCTCTTGGATAATTGGTCCGGTGCCATTTTGTAAACTGCTTTACCACCTTCATTAAGAGGCATACCAGCATTAGGAACTACAAGAATAGGTAAATCTTGTTGTTCATTCAGCCAAATAATGCTAGGAGTCATTTCATCTGGCCCCGTAGAACAATTTAGACCAAAAATATTGATCCCCATATCAGAGACTGTCGTATATGCAGATTGGACATTAGTTCCAAGAAGCATTTTACCATATTGGTCCAATGTTATGTTTGCTATGATAGGTATTTCTTTTTGAGTTTTATTCATTGCAATATGACAAGCTTCTATCACCAGTTTTACTTCTAGAATATCTTGGCTTGTTTCAATTAAAAGGGCATCGACACCTCCAAGAATCAAACCTTCTGCTTGTAATTCAAAAGCAGTGATTATTTCATCTAAAGGCTTTTGGCCTAAATCAGGATCATTTGAACTGGGAAGAAAACCAGAAGGCCCCATTGAACCAATTACAAAATGAGGTTTATCCTGAAACTCATTGCATACTTCTCTAGCTAATTCTGCTGCACGTTTGTTAAATTCTATTGTTTGATCTCCATAACCATATTCATCTAATTTGAATTTGTTTCCTCCAAAAGTGTTTGTTTCAATGCAATCTGCCCCTGCTTTTAAATAGCTTCTATGGATTTGTTTGATCCATTCAGGTCTACTTAATATTAACCCATCATTAAAACCGTCTTTATTATTAGGAAAATCTTGAGGTTGTGGATCTAATTTTTGGATTTCAGTACCCATTGCACCATCAAAAAGTAACACTCTTTTTTTTAGAGCCTCAAGAAAAGATTCATTCATGTTATATTATAAAACATTTAGAAATCTTAATTTATATCATCGTATCACTAATATAAAAAAAAGTAGAAATAAATAAATAAATAAATCGAAAACAATTTTTGTTTTTTATTTTTTGCCATAATCCCATGCAGAATTAAAGATATTTAACGGAGAATAATGAAACTTCAAATTAATCAATCTACTAAATTAGTAAAAGAATGGAATTATATAACTTCAATTAAAAATTTATTAGCTCTGGAATAAATGCTCTAATAATCATTATTACATTTTTTATTAATATATAGTTATTAACCTTATTGCAATATTTACAATGAAAATATAAATGGTAGAAAAAGAATTACTTGAACAAAAAATTGGTGAAGCAATTGGCTTAGAAATTGCTGCCCAAAAGTCGGTAGAAGAATTAATGTCAAAAGGATTGTTAAAAGCAGAACATGAAAAGAAACTAATGGCTATGAAAGAGGAGGCAAATACACAACAACAAGAAATGGAAGAATTGATTAAAGAAATTGCAGAAGATGAAGGATTTGATATCAAAAACATTAATTCTGTTTCTGAAGAAACTGCTCTAAAAGCATCAAAAATAATGAAAACATATTTAGGAGAAAATCCCGATACTCAGGAGGCTTTAGAATTCTTATGTTTGGCTGAAGGTGCTGAGGTAACTCACTATACAGTTCTTTCTGCTGTTACAAAAGAAGTAAAAAGTAGAAAATTTGGAAACAAGGTTAGAGGTATATTAAAAGAAGAACAGAATCATTTAGAAACTACCACAAAATTAGCAAAACAAAATATTACTAAAGAATAGCATACATACATATGAAGAAATAATATTTTTTTCTTCTTCTCTTCATATCTCTTCCTTCAATCTGGAATGAGGAAAGGAAATTATAGATTTGGTTATATGACTAATTAAAAGTTTTTTATAACATTTTTTTTCCGTGAATTTATTTCAACAACAATTACTGTAAAATAGGTTAGTTAGATATTAATTGTAGACAATCTAGTGATTATATTAAAGCGTCAGTTGACTTATCTCATAGGAGGTACTATAATTGGGATAATCATTACGTATTACCATTTGGTTTTTTATTTACCATAATTGTCAATAGTATCAATTGGTTTGTAATTTTGTATCTAGTTAACAATACCACTATAAATCTAAAGGATTTGAGGATGATGAATATCTTGTACAATATGCTTATGTAATATAAAATCAAAAAAAATGAAGAGAAATAAGAAACCTTAGTGTAATTTTATTAGTGTCGAATTAAAAATTTTTAAGGAAACAAAAGTATAGACAATATTTAACTGACCATTGCAATTAAATGATACAAAATTTTTATAGTTTATAATCTCTAATTTATATAAATCATCCAATGGCCTGAATAAATGATATGTCTTTATCGTTTTCCATTTTCTCCATTTATTCAGGTCTTAATGAATGATTATTTAGATATAGTTTATTGTTATAAAATAAGCATATGCCTAAATCAATAACAAATTAATATTTACTAAATTTCACAAAATCAGTCCTCACATCTAGCCTGAAAGATCTAGATATGTACTTTTTGTTTTTTATATATCTAGACAGGCTTTAACTAAATATTATTACTAAATTTTTATAATCATTAAATAAAATATTATATATTAACAATTAATGGCAAATAGCGATAATACTGATGAAAGAGAATTTGAAGAAGGTGCACCAGGAACACAAAAAGGTAGAAAGAATGATCCATTAACTGAATACAGTGATAAAGAAGCCATGACACCTGCAAAAATAAAAGCACATGAACCGACTGCAGTAAGTAGAGATCCTAATGATCAAACAATAGCAAGTACAGGACAAACTGGAACAGATTCAGAAGAAGCATTAGAAGAGTATAGACGAAAAGGAATGACTAAAGTTGGTGATGATAATACAACATCAGGACAACAACAACAACAACAACAAGGAGGACAACAACAAGGAAGTTCGGTAGAAGATAAAACGTCTCAAACAGCAAATACTGTAAAAGAAGGTGCTGAAAGTACATTTGATAAACTTAAAGCAGGTGCTAAAGCAATGGGAAAAAAAGTTTCTGACCCTGATACTAGTCTAGGAGAAGAATATAACAAAGAAAAGACACAATAGTAATAACAAAATAATTAAAATAGATAAATTTTTTTATAAGCCTTTTCCTAGTTATATTGCCAAATGATAAATTGTATCAAATTATTAAATAACATATTTTAGAAATAAGAGTAATCTCATCATAAAGTCATAGCCTGTTTGTCATAGTCAATTGTATAAATCTATGTCACCTGCAATTGACTGGCTATGACAATAATTTACTAGTTAATTAATTAAATTTTAAAAATACCATAATTAGCAATTTGAATATACAATCAACCAAGGTATAGACAAATGCTGTCAAGGCCAGAGCTCTAAAATATTTGTATCGTTGACTCATCTCTTTAGAAAGTACTGTGACTTTTTTTATCATGAAATTTCTTGAGATACTGTAACTTTAAGTTGGTCTAGAAATTCTCTGTTACTTCTTTTATATTGTTGTTTAGTTTTTTATTTTCATTTGCTACTTCATGTTGATTAGGAGGTTCTTTGAGTTCTGATGATTCTTCTATATTTGAAGAGCCTTCGACAACTACTTTTTTTTAGCATATTCAACTTCTTTAGCTGCTTCTTTAACTGCTTCATCAACAGTTGTTGTTTGTGTTGAATCAGTTATTTTTTTATTCTCATTCTTGTCTGTATTTTTGTTACTATCAGAAATTTGTGTTTCGGGTTTATATCCACGTGGTAGAGTCATGACAATAAGCAATTAAATATATGTTGTTTATAATATATAACAATTTATTAAATAAAAAAAACAATAACTACTAGAATAACAATCACAGAATATCCATTAGATTTATTGTGGATTCTCCATGCATATATTTGATGTTTTCAATTGATACAGCTATAGAATGTAAGATCACCAAAATTTACTAAATAAAATTAATACTATAAAAATGACTTTTTATCCTCTTTACTATTCATTATAAAAAATAATTTATCTAAATCATCTCGAATTATTAAATAACTTGCAGAGTACAATAATTTATGAGTTCTGATGATATTGACTGGCATGATGTTATTAAAAAAGAAGCAAGAGGAATAAACGATGAAGATCTAGGTGAAGTGCAAGATGTACAAAGTGATTATGTGATAATTGAAAAAGGAATGATTGATAAAGAAAAGTTTTACATTCCAAAAGATCAAGTAGAAAGCTATGACGGGAATGCATTAAAATTTAGATTTTCCGATTCAGAGTTAAGTAAATATCAAGATGAACCATCTACTCAAGAAGATGAAACTGATACTAACAATATGGAAGAAGAATTAACACCAACACAGGAAGAAAAAGAAGTAACTGATGAAGAAGATATACCATTAACAGAAGAAAGAATGGATATCTCTAAGAAATCTAATGAAGATCAAGAAACAATAACTAAAAAACCAGTAAAAGAAACCAAGACAGTAGAAGTTCAATTAATAAGAGAAGAAATAGAAAGTATCGAGAGAAGACCTCCAAGTGATGAATCAGAAGGAGATGCACAAAGTCCTGTACAATCACCAGAGGAGATAAAAATACCATTAAAGAGAGAAGAAGCAGAAGTGACAAAAAAGCCATATGTTAAAGAAGAAGTTGTAGTAAAAAAGAATACAGTTACCGATAAAAAAGAGATAAATGATGAGGTTACACCTGAAGAGTTAGATACTTCAAAAATAGAATAACATTTAGAAATAATAAATAATAAATAACTTTCAGATTTTGTAATTTTATATTACTAGCATTAAACTAGTATAATAAATAGCAACTAAGCAATTGTTATAAGATTTATTGTCTATGATATAACATGCTAGATGATATATTTGGAATGTTTTCACAAAGAAGTGGATTATCTTCTAATATTGCTAGAATGGCACTACCTTTGGTATCAAAATTCTTGTTAAGAAATGCAGAACCACGAAGAGCATCAGGATTTATGTCAATGTTACCTTCTAGTATAACAAATATGTTTTCAAATGATGAAAGACAAAGATTCACCACTACTCAGGAAAATGTATCAGAAGACGAGGTTATTGATCAAATATCTCGTGAATGTTGTAATGGTGACAAAGAAAAAGGAAGAATTGCTTATCAAGAAGCAATCAAGGTATTAAGAGAGAAAACAGCAAGACAAAAACAACAACAAGGTCAACAAGGACAACAACAACAAGGTCAACAAGGACAACAACAACAAGAAGAAGATGGAGAAGGAGGATTTCTAGATAACATATTCGATAGTCTTAAAGAACGTGGTAAAGGCTTGTTTTAGCCTATAGTAATATTTATTATTTGAATTTTTAATTAAGCTTTTAATAAAATAACAAAAACAATAATAACAACAACATATAAAAAAAGACACTATTAGCTTTTTTTTTGTATTAATTCTTTATCATCAAGTGGATAAACATAAACATTTGCACTTTCATCCTTGATTTTAATAGAATAGGCCATTAGAGCACCATTTAATTCACTGCCATCTAAACCTGAACCTTTAATACCCAAGGTATAGTCTTCCAATAAAAAATCATCATGATTGAAATCTAGAAATTCATTTCCTGGATAAGGCTCCAAAGTAATTCTTTCCTCGCCTATGACACCACGTTCTTTAAAGCCATTTGACATAATCCTACCTCCATCATTTAATATGAGATTGATATTATATTTTTTCTTTAGATAGGAAAGCCCATTACGAATGTTAAATGTATCTCCTGTAGTCACATAAAAGACATTATCTGTCTCTCTAATAACTTTTGAGCAATAATCATATCCACATTGATCAGTTAGAAATATTATTTTTCTTGCAGATTGATTGAATATTGTAATTTGTTTTTTTATATAAGATTCAATAATTCCAGATCTTTGAAAAGACTTAGAATTCCTAGCAACAACTATAAAATATTGGGAAGAAATTTGTTTCTCATGTATATCATTTAACTTGCATAAATCTTCATACAAATCAGGAAAAGACTGCTGTAAATGGCTTGCATAAAATGTCCACTCCATTGTTTGTTCTCTATTTTCCATGAGATTATAAATACTAAAAAGAACTGCTTTGTATCCCATTAATATCTTGTGAGTAGAAGCATACAGATTATCACCGAATTTTCTCTTCCCTCCGGTTAGTTGCCTTACGCCCCCTCTTTTTATTCCTGGAATTTTGTAGATATATCTGCCTGACTCTGGGTAGGTTTCTGCTGCAACATAACTAGTTGCCTGATATGGAATATTTAATTTATTAATATAAGATTTTGAAGCTCCAACTACTATATATGGTAAGATTCTTGATAATGAATCTAATTGAAATTGATCTTTTGTATCAATTATTTGTAATCCACGCTGAAGAAAATGATCTAGTTGTTCTTGGGTAATTGAATTTTTTTTGTGTAAGGAATATAATTTTGTCTTGTATTGTTCTTCTAAGATATTTTCCATATATAGTTGCAAAAACTAGATTTATTTTTCTATTTTATTAATCTAATGAAAAAACAAACTAACGAATTTTTATTGCTATATACAATACTGAACTTTATAACAACTAAATTCTGAATTGACTGATCTAAATAACTTTTTTCTTTAGAGAATAATAAATATCTAAAAAGACTTAAAAATAGTGAAAATAGTGAGATTCAGATTAGCTACAAATCAGGACAAGGACTCTGTATTAGATTTTTGCAAAAGTACATTTAGCTGGGGAGATTATATTGATAGAGTATGGGATATCTGGATTAGTGAACCCAATGGTATGCTTTTAGTAGCAGAAGCTGAAAATCATGTGAAAAAACCAATCGCAATAATACATGGTATTTTAATCCCAGAAAAAACAATATGGATTGAAGGAATAAGAGTTGATTCTGAATACAGGAAACAGAATTTAGCAACTAATCTGATTAATCAAATATTGGAATATGGAAGAAGAAATGGAGCAATACATTCTGCTGCAATAGTTTCTATAAAGAATGAAGCATCAAAAAGATTGATGGAAAAATCTAAATTTGAAATACTTTCAAAATGGTCATATATTAGTACAAACCAGATTATACTACCACCAACAAATAACTTAAAAGGTAACTTTAAGATTGCAGACTCTAATGACTATCAGCAAATTATTAACTTTTTAGGAAATTCTGAAAATTTTAAGTCATCTGGAAAGAAATTTGTAAACTCATGGAGATGGCATGATTTAAGTGAGGATAGACTATTTACCATGATTAATAATAAACAAGTGATAATAGTTAGAAAAAACAAGAACAATAATGATGATGATGATAAACTTCAGATAAGAGGAATAGCTATTACTGATAGAGAGGGCTATTGGAACAATCAGAATATCTTTCAGATTGTATATATTGAGGCGGATTCTGAAGAGTTGTTACCCTCTTTGGTAAACAAAAGCCTAGAACTAGCATTACAACACAATGAAAAACATAGTTATAAAAATAAGAACAAATACGAAAGAATCCAAGTATTTAGTCCTTATAGAGAATATAATTCAAGGATATTTACAAAATCAAATATTACTTTTTCTGAACAATTTTTGTTGTATTGCAAAAAAATTCAAGATAGATTATAAAAAAACTTAAAGATATAGTTAACCAAAATTTATATTTACTATAATTGTATAACATATTATATTATTTTATTTGTCATAAAAGGCTTTATTATTCTTTTATCCAAATAGTATATCTTCACTTAATGTTATATAACCTTCTTAGTAAAACTTAAATTTTCTCTAAAAGAAATCAGAGATTAATGTTTTCTTTCCATAATTTTTGTAAATCTCGCTCTGGCTTAACCAATTTAATAGTGGAACTCTCATTCCGTTAGATGCATATAGTAAAGCCGTTTTGAAATCAGAAAAAGAACTACTATCTTTCGTAGATCTTAATGCATCTCTTATTCCTTCCCTTATTTGCCATACTCCTAACGGTACAAGGTACTCTGGCCTAATCTCCCTTAAAACCAAAACAGAACATTTCTTTCTTTTCGCCATTAAATATTCTAAAACCCCAAGTTTTGCTGCAAAATAGGCACCTGCAATCCTAGGATAGTGATCTAGACCTGAAGCATCCTCATAATCAGATTCTAAAAAAAACTTTTTTTCGTTATCTTTAGCGTACCAAGCTTCAACCATTTCAAAAGACCATACTTCACCAGGAACGAGAACTATAGAATAATAATTAGAGAAGTGATTATATCTTATTACTTTAAAACTATCAATTGATTGATAAAATTCAATTTGTTTTACTAAATAAGAAGATATTATATC
>OBLS010000229.1_pt1 | contig 18514 bp, 14 predicted proteins | sample 1519901 | NCBI WGS metagenome assembly OBLS01 (sample SAMEA3113585, study PRJEB22503) | soil metagenome | reverse complement strand
CATCTTGATCAAGTCCTCGACGATCACCGTCATCTGCTCCGGCGGCTTGCGGTGGGCCTTGGCGAGCGAAGGCGGGGGTTCGATGAGCCGCAGTGACAGCGCCTGCTCGCCCCGGCGACCCTCGACCACCCCAAATTCGACCTTTTGACCGGGCTTGAGGGTGGTCACACCGGCCGGGAGAGCTGAGGCGCGCACGTACACATCGCCCCCGTCATCCTTGGTCAGAAAACCGAAGCCCTTTTCGGCGTCGTAAAACCTCACCCTGCCTACAGGCACGTCACAATCCTCGCTTGTCCTGGTTGCCGATCGGCGCTAAGCGTAGCCGCTCCGTACGCCCGGCAAACTACGATGGTCGCCATGGCGACGTGGGAGGACGGGCCGGAGTACGCGCCGCTGGTGCGCCCGGACCAGTTCAACGAGCCGACGACATCGCCGCTGTCTGTCGCGCCCGCCGTCGAGCAGCCCGCCGCCGCCGCACCGAAGGAACGGCCAGTTTTCGCCGATCCCGCCCGCCCGGTCGTACCGCTGGAGCATCTGGTACCGCCGATTGAGGCACCCCGTGACCCTGCCGTGCCGTTCGATGTCGTGACCACCGCGCTGACCTCGGCAGATTCGGCCTGGGGAGCAGCGCACTGGGCGCGACAGTCGAGTCCGGCAGGCGGCCCGTGGCCTGCTTCGCCGTCCGATCCGGCAGGCGGCCCATGGCCTGCCTCGCCGTCCGGCCACGATGCATCGCCATGGCCCGTACCAACTCAGCCGCTGATTCCGGCAGCCGGCCCACCACCGACGGCCAACGGGTTTCCAGCGCCCGGTACCGCTGCCTGGTTCACCCCCCCGCCATTACCTCAGCCCGGCTCGAACGCTCCGGTGACGGCCAAGCAGGTGCTCGATGCGGTCACTCCTGGGGTTTACATCACGCTGGCAATCGGCGGCCTGGTCTACCTCATTTCGCCGATCATGCTTGCCGTCGCCTTTGCGCTCTCGAGCCGGATGGAGGTTGGCGCGCAGCACGCGCGCCGGGCCTTCATCACAGCTCTTTCCGTGGTCGGCTTCTTCGCGGTTGTCGGTGTCTTGAACGCCCCGGCATCTTTCGGTGACTGGTGGTCGTCCGTCGGTCTCTGGTCCATGATCATCTGCTGGCTGGTGCTGCTCGCCGTCTCGCTGAGTGCGCACAGCGAACTCAAACGCCGAGCCGCCGACCAGCCCCCTCCTCGGGCGCCATGGAGCTGACGAGGAATTCTGAGCCGCGCACCCTGACCGAGGCGCTGCGGGCCTTCGACCTCGATCAGCTGACCACGCTGCTGGAGCAGCGCGGTGATCTTGGCGAACCCGTGCCGCGCGACCTCACGGAGCTGGCGAGCAGGGCCACGACTACCGCGTCGCTGGCCCACGCACTGGAACACCTCAATGCCTTCCAACGACTGGTCACCGAGGCGCTGGCGGCCATGCCTGATCCTTGCACCACCGCCGAACTATCCGCGCTGATCGGCCAGCCTCGCTCTCGAGTCAGCCAAGCCGTCGATCAGCTGCGCTCGCTGGCGCTGCTCTGGGGCTCCGATGATCAACTGCACCTGGTCCGAGGGGTTCGCAGCTCGTACGAGCCGTACCCCGGCGGGCTCGCGCCGCCCTCTCCCCGACCGCTCCGCGCCCGCGAGATCGAAGCCGCACTGGCCCGCTGTGATCAATCAGTATGGCCAGTACTGGAGAAGCTGAGCTGGTCGCCTTCGGGAGCGCTTCGGCGAGCCGATCGGAAGGTCGATCCGTCCGCGGCGGCAACGCCAATCGAGCAGTTGCTGGCACACCGATTGTTGCGGCCCCTGGACTCCGAGACGGTGATCTTGCCGCGTGAGGTGGCCTGGTACGTCCGCGGCGGCCGGTTCTCGGCTGAACCGGTGCCGGCCGATCCGCCCGCCATCAACGGCGGAAGCCGCGACCTCGACGTGGTTGATCAGGCGGCGGCCGGCGCTGCGTTCGGCCTGATCTACGACATCGAGCTCGCCGTGCACACGATCCAGGCGACCCCCCATCGCCAGCTGCGTACCGGAGGGCTGAGCAGCCGGGACATGGCCGCCTTGGCGCGCACACTTAGCACCGATGTGGCCTCAACCACCTTCGTCCTCGAGTGCGCGGCGGCGGCAGGCCTGGTGGGCACCGGTGTCGCGAGCCGCCTCCTGCCCACCTCCAGCTACGACCACTGGGTGTCACTCCAACCGCTTCAGCGCTGGCGGATGATCATTGACGGCTGGCTGGCGGTGGACCGGCTGCCGGCGCGTTCCGCCGAGGACCGGGCGCACGCGCTCGGGCCGGAGGCCTCGGCGCCGGGGGCATCGTCGATTCGGACATTGATCATGAACCTGGCTCGAGGTACCGGACCAGGCACCACGGTGGATTTGGCGACCTTGGCGGCCGCAGCCTGCTGGCACCGCCCCCGGCTGCGTCGGACGTTCGGCGAAGCCCGCCGCCTGGTGGATCTGATCTGGGCTGAGGCAAGCCGGCTCGGTCTGGTGGCGTTGGACGCTGTGTCGAGCTACGCCATCGTGATCGACGCCGACGAGCCGATACCCCAACGTCTGGTCGAGATGCTCCCGCAGCCGATCGAGGAGATCATCGTTCAGGCCGACCTGACGGCGGTGGCCCCCGGGCCACTGACCCATCAGGTCGCGCACGACCTCCGGCTATTGGCGCAACAAGAGTCGCGAGGAGCAGGAGGGGTCTTCCGGTTCAGCGACGATTCTTTGCGCGGCGCGTACGACGCGGGGTGGAGTTCGGCCCAGATTTTCGAGTGGTTGAGCCGCCATTCGACCACCGGCATCCCACAGCCGCTCGCGTACCTGGTCGATGACGTCGCCCGCCGCCACGGCAGCGTCCGGATCGGTATGGCCACCTCGTACGTTCGGCTGGACGATCCTGCCGACGCGGCCTCTGTTCTTCGACACCCATCGGCGAGGGGCTACGGTCTGCGGGAATTGGCGCCCGGTGTGCTTGCGGCGGCCGCCGAACCGGAGGAGTTGCTTCAGCTGCTTCAGGAATTGGGCCATCGTCCGACGGTGGAGGACAACAGCGGCCGAACTCGCACGGCGCCGACCGAGCTGCGGGCCCGGACGCCCATCATTCGGTCAACCACCCGGCTCCTGTCAGCGGCACGGGCCGCAAGGAGCATCGTCGCCGGAGACGCGGCCGGCGCTGCGGCCGACGAGCTGGCGCAGGCCACCCGTGAGGCCCGGCCTGTGCACGTCGCGTACGTATCGTCCGACGGCAGTCCGGCCGAACGGGTGTTGAAGCCGCTGGACCTGGCGGCGGGTACGGTACGCGGCCTGGACCGGCAGAGCGCACAGGTGGTCAGCATTCCGCTCTCCCGCATTTCGGCGGTACGGCCGATGTAGGCATCGGCGATATCGTGCTCGACAACTAGACTGACGCCCGTGCGCCCCGTGACGATTCGACGATTCCTGGTCGTCGGGGTGTGCACAGTTGGTGTGGCATGCCTTTATCTGGCACCCAGTGTGGCGCGGTCTCCCGATCCGGCGGGTTCTGGAGTTTCAGGGGACCGGCCAATCTCTCGTCCGTCGACCACGGCCAAGCCAGCGGCGGTTCAGTCGGCTGGCCAAGCGATACCCGACGCACGAGCGGAAACATCACTGGCTCCGGAGCCGACGGGCAATACCGATGAGCTGGCGGACAGTGCCGATGAGCCGACCAGCAGTTCACAGACGGAGCCGAAACCCCAGCCCCATCTTCAGCCCAGTCGTTCGGGCGCTACGGCGTTCGACCCTAAGGAGAAGGACCGGGACGATACGCCCCCAGATCCGGTTGGCGGTATCCGGTTCGGACGGGTGACGCCAACTGAGCTGACCGTGCGCTGGGCACCGGCTAACGACGACACGGGAGTCGTCGGCTATCGCCTTTGGCTCGACGGCTTCATGGTGGCAACCACTGCCGACACCCAGGTGACGGTGAAATGGTTCAACGACGACATGGGCCAGCACGTCATCCAACTCAAGGCGCTGGATGCAGCCGGTAATCTAAGCGAGACGGCGCAGAGCGTGCTGGTGGTGAAACCAACGCCCGAACCCACACCCCAACCCTCCGCGGAACCGACGCCGGAAGCTTCCCCGGAGCGGACCGACTCCGAGTCGGAGCCGCCCACCGATACTGGCAAGGGCAAGCCGGGAGGCAAGCCCAGTGAGCCGACGCAGAAGTCGAGCCCCTCGAAGGGGGATGGTTGATGGGCAGCGCCCAGCCCACACCCGGGCCACTCGTCGTCCAGTCCGACCGCACGCTGCTGCTCGAAGTTGACCACCCAGACGCCGACGCGTGCCGGATGGCCATCGCTCCGTTTGCCGAGCTCGAGCGCTCCCCGGAGCACATTCACACCTATCGACTGAGTTCGCTCGGCCTGTGGAACGCGCGGGCCGCCGGACACGACGCCGAGCAGGTGGTGGATGCCCTGCTGCGCTTCAGCCGCTACCCCGTGCCCAGCTCGCTGCTGGTCGAGGTGGCTGACACCATGGACCGCTACGGCCGGCTGCGGATCGAGAAGCACCCCACCGCTGGCTTGATCTTGGCCAGCACCGACCGGCCGGTGCTCACCGAAGTTTTGCGCAGCGCAAAGGTCAAAGGGCTGGTAGGAGCCCAACTCGATCCGGACACAGTGTCCGTTCATCCGTCAGAGCGGGGCCATCTGAAACAGGTTCTGCTCAAGCTGGGCTGGCCGGCAGAAGACCTTGCCGGCTACGTCGACGGCGAGGCCCACCCGATCGATCTGCTCGAGTCGGGCTGGTCCGTGCGCGCGTACCAGAATCAAGCGGCGGACTCGTTCTGGCACGGTGGATCCGGGGTGGTGGTGCTTCCCTGCGGAGCGGGCAAGACGATTGTCGGTGCCGCCGCCATGGCCCGCGCCAAGTGCACCACGCTGATCTTGGTCACCAACACGGTCGCTGCCCGGCAGTGGCGCGACGAGTTGATCAAACGGACGACGCTGACCGCCGACGAGATCGGGGAATACTCGGGCGCGAAGAAGGAGATCCGACCGGTCACCATTGCCACCTACCAAGTGATCACCACGAAGCGCGGCGGGGTCCACCCCCACCTTGACCTCTTCGACGCGCGTGACTGGGGCTTGATCATCTACGACGAGGTGCATCTGCTGCCGGCCCCGGTATTCCGGATGACTGCGGACCTCCAGGCCCGCCGAAGGTTGGGCCTGACCGCCACCCTGGTTCGGGAGGATGGCCGCGAGGGCGACGTCTTCTCCCTGATTGGTCCGAAGCGCTTCGATTCGCCGTGGAAGGACATCGAAGCCCAGGGCTACATCGCGCCGGCGGATTGTGTGGAGGTGCGGGTCACGCTGACCGAGGCCGAGCGGATGACCTACGCCGTGGCGGAGCCGGACGTCAAGTACCGCCTGGCGGCCAGCGCCGAATCGAAGACCGACGTTGTCGTGGAGTTGGTGGGCAAGCATCGGGGCCTGCCAACTCTGGTGATAGGTCAGTACGTTGATCAGCTCGAGGAGCTGGCGGTCAGGCTGGACGCGCCGTTGATCACCGGCGATACGACCGTACGGCAGCGCGAGAAGCTCTACGAAGCCTTCCGCCAGGGAGAAGTGGAACTGCTGGTGGTGAGCAAGGTCGCCAACTTCTCAGTCGACCTGCCGACCGCGCAGGTGGCCATACAGGTATCGGGGGCCTTTGGCTCCCGACAAGAGGAGGCCCAGCGGCTGGGGCGCCTGCTCCGGCCCAAGTCGGAGGGCACGACGGCACGGTTCTACGCCGTTGTCGCCCGGGACACCGTCGACACTGACTTCGCTGCTCATCGCCAGCGCTTCCTCGCCGAGCAGGGCTACGCCTACCGCATTCTCGACGCCGAGGACGCCCTCTCCGCCGAGTGATCGACTTCGGCCGGTCAGTGGACGTCGAGGACGGTCGACTCCTCCTGGGTGCCAAGGACGATCGGCCAGGATTCAGGCTGACCCGCTAATGACCACAGCTCCACCAGTTCTTGGGGCCAGATCCACTCGCCCGTGTGCCGCAGATCGTCGTGCGACCACCAGCGGTACTGCTTGATCGTGATCCGCTCGTCCTCGGTGTGCGCGGAGATGTCGACGTCGAACGGGGACACCATCGCAAGGTAGAAGGACTCGTCTTGTTCGAGCACTTGATCGGAGTAGCCGTGTACCACGTGTCGGACCGCAATCGGCCCCAGCAGATCTTGCTCGGTCAGAACGCAGCCCGTCTCTTCCGCCACTTCTCGAATTCCCGCCTGAAGCTCAGTCTCACCGTCGTCGACGCCGCCGCCTGGTGTCACCCACCAACGGGCGTCGGGCACACCCGGATCGCTGTCCTCGAACAGCAACGTCCGATCGCCATCAACGAGGATCACCCGCACAGTCGACCGTCTCTTGCGCGGACGATCAGCCGGGTTCGCGACCGGGACATAGCTGCGTTCTCGCTGGGACGACGACACAGCTCACACCCTACGATTACCTCGGACGGAAAAGAGGGCGCTCGTGGAAACACCCGACTGGGATAAGCCGCTCGAAGCAGCCTCCCGCGCCGCGATGGATTTCCTTCACGGCCTGCCGGTCCGTCCGGTGGGCGCCAGCGTCCCCCGGTCGGATCTGCTGACCAGCCTGGGCGGCGAGCTGCCGGAGGAAGGAAGCGATGCCGCGGAGGTGATCGAGACTTTGGTCCGGGCTGCCGAACCGGGACTCGTCACAACCCAGAGCGGCCGCTTCTTCGGATTCGTCATTGGTGGCTCTACGCCAGCGGGCATCGCGGCGGACTGGCTGACCTCGGCTTGGGACCAGAACGCCGGCTTGTCCCTCTTGACGCCGGCCGCAGCCGTGGTCGAAGAGGTCGCCGGTCAGTGGCTCATCGAGCTGCTCGGGCTTCCCGATAACGCCTCCGTCGGCTTTGTCACCGGCGCCATGATGGCCAACTTCACCGCCCTCGCCGCCGCCCGCCACGCCGTCCTCGCCCACGCCGGCTGGAATGTCGAGACGGCCGGCTTGGCGCGGGCGCCACACATCCGGGTGCTGGCCGGCCAAGACCACCATGACACCATCGACCGGGCAATCCGCTTCCTCGGCCTCGGTACGGACTGCCTGGTCACCGTCGAGTCCGACGACACCGGCCGGATGCTGGTCGGCGATCTTGTGCGAGAGCTGGCCGAGCGCGAGGGACCGACGATCGTCTGCGCCCAAGCCGGCTGCGTGAACGGTGGCAGCATCGACCCGCTCGCCGAGATCATCGACGTCGCCCACCGTCACTCCGCCTGGGTGCACGTGGATGGCGCGTTCGGCTTGTGGGCGGCGGCAACGCCCGCCCTGAAACCCCTGCTCGCCGGCGTCGAGCGCGCCGACTCCTGGGCAACGGATGCGCACAAATGGCTCAACGTCCCGTATGACTCCGGGCTTGTCTTCTGCGCACAGCCCGAACAACATCGAGCCTCGATGCAGGTTCGGGCCGCCTATCTCAGCCATTCCGAGCCTTCGGTTCGCGATCCGATGGACTACAACCCCGAGTTCTCCCGGCGGGCACGCGGCTTCCCCGTCTACGCGACGCTTCGGGCGTTGGGCCGGCGTGGCGTCAGCGATCTGGTCGAACGGTGCTGCACCCTGGCGGAGCGTTTCGGTGAGCAGCTCAGCACAGCGGACGGCGCAGAGCTGCTCCTGCCGGTGTCGCTGAATCAGGTCGTGGTCCGTTTTCTCGCTGCCGACGGTGATCATGATGCGCATACCCGCTCGGTTCTCGCCGCCGTGCAGAACGAGGGGGTCTGCTGGCCAAGCTCCACCACCTGGCGCGGGCAGGCCGCCATCCGTATCTCGGTGTCCAACGCGACCACCGACTCGGCTGATGTCGATGCCTCGGTCGCTTCCCTGGTTCGCTGGCATCGCCAACTAAATTCGTAGACGATCGCTTCAGCCACCGGGTAACGTGGCCCGTCGCCCCTCATCAAAGCCGAGCAGATCGGAGGCCACTGCATGCCCGCTTCCGAGAGTGGGTCAGTGCTCGCGGCAGAACGGGCTCACCTGGCGCAGTCTCGGACCGCACTGCGCCAGATGCGCGAGCACACCGCCGGCCTGACCGCCTTCGGTGGTGATCATGTGTCCACCGAGCACCTCAAGCAAGCGCTGTACCGCCGGATGAAGGCCCTTGAGGACTCTCCCGACGTACCGCTGTTCTTCGGCCGGCTGGACTACGACGCGGCCCTGGGCGCCGAGCAGAGCGAGACGCTCTATATCGGGCGACGCCATGTCACCGGCGAGGCGGGCGGCGAACCGCTGGTGATCGACTGGCGCGCGGCGATGGCCCGGCCGTTCTATCAAGCCCGTCCCGGCGAGCCGATGGGTGTCTCGCTTCGTCGTCGGTTCGGCTTCGCTCACGGACAGCTGACCGCCTACGAGGACGAGGACCTGGCGCGTGCAGCCGTTCCCGAGACATCGGCGATCTTGGAGTCGGAGATCGAGCGCCCCCGCACCGGACCGATGCGTGACATCGTCGCCACCATTCAGCCCGAGCAGGACAGCATCGTTCGAGCTGACCTGAACCAGTCCCTCTGCATTCAAGGGGCGCCGGGCACCGGCAAGACTGCGGTCGGGCTTCATCGCGCCGCTTATCTGCTCTATGCCTTCCGCGATCAACTCGCTCGCTCGGGTGTGCTGGTGGTCGGTCCTAACGACAGCTTCCTGTCCTACATCGCCGACGTGCTTCCCGCCCTGGGTGAGATTGACGCCAGGCAGGCCACCGTTAGCTCGCTGGTGTGCGCGGCGAATCGGGTGTCCATCCGAGCTCTCGACACCGTGCCCGCGGCGCTGATCAAGGGCGACGCCCGGATGGCGGGTGTGCTGCACCGGGCCGTGTGGAGCCATCTCGGCACGCCGAGCGGAGCGCTGGTGGTTCCGCGCGGTGCTCACCAGTGGCGGGTCGGCGGCTATCTGGTGGAGGAGATGGTCACGGAGCTTAAGCGGCGCGGCGTCCGATACCAGGCCGGCCGTGCCATGCTTCCCCAGCGACTCGCTCACCAGGTGCTGTTGCGGATGGAGGCGTCCGGTGACTCGCCCGACGACCGGGTGCAGAACGCGGTCGCCCGTAGCCGAGCCGTACGGGCCTACACCGACGAGGTATGGCCCGCCCTGGATCCGGCCAAGGTGATCTTGCGCCTGCTCACCGATTCGAAATTCCTAGCCGCCAGTGCCGAAGGCATCCTGAGCGACGAAGAACAGGCCACCGTTTCGATGGCCAAACCCGCGCGATCGGTATCGGCGGCCAAATGGACGCTGGCGGACGTGATGTTGATCGACGAGGTGGCCGACCTTCTCAACCGGACCCCCAGCCTGGGCCACGTAATCGTGGACGAGGCACAGGACCTGTCTCCGATGCAGCTTCGTGCAGTGGGCCGCCGGGCGACGACCGGCTCTCTCACCGTGCTGGGTGACCTCGCCCAGGCCACCACCCCATGGGCAACCCGATCCTGGACGACATCGCTCAGTCACCTCGGACATCCGGAGGCGGCGATCGAGGAACTGGTGGCGGGCTTCCGGGTGCCGGGCGCGGTGATCGACTTTGCCGCGCGATTGTTGCCGACCATTGCTCCGGCGCTCACTCCACCGCATTCCGTCCGGCGGCACCGGGGTGAATTGGACCTGCGCCAGGAGGCTGCGACCGACTCGGCGCTGATCACGGCTACAGCCGCCGCACTGGAGAACGAGGGCACCGTCGGCGTGATCGTGGGAGATGCTGCCGTCTCCCGCGTCCGCAGGCTTCTCGAGCGACAAGACATTCGATACGACCTGCTCGGTGAAGACCCGCAAATCTTCGACTCCCGCGTCGACCTCGTGCCGGCCACCTTCGCCAAGGGACTCGAATTTGATCATGTGGTGCTGCTGGAGCCGGCCGATATCGTGGCCGGTGAGCCGGACGAAGTCACTGGTCTCCGCCGGCTCTACGTCTGCCTGACCCGCGCGGTCACCTCGTTGGTGATCGTTCACGCTGAACCGCTGCCCGGCGCCTTGGCCGCTTAGCAGGATGTGGGTCCCAGGGCCAGCGTCCAGGCCCGTCAGCCGCCCCGCAGGACCTTGTGCACGAACTGCACCGCAATCGATCCCTCCCCGACCGCTCGAGGTAGGTCAGGCACTGATGCTCACCTGAGCGCCAAGCGGCAGCGCCACATTGCGGCTTCCGTGGCCGACCTCCAGACCGCAGATCACCGGCACGCCGAGGTTGGCCAGCCGGTCGGCGAGCACGTGCTCCAACAGATGGGGCGTGGGATTGCCGCTGAACTGGCCCACCCCGACGCCGACTACCTGGTCGAGCCAGCCGGCGCGAGCTAGTTGAGTGAGCATCCGATCGATCCGGTAGCTCTCCTCGCCGACATCCTCGATGATCAGCACGGACCGCTCATCGGGTACCGGCTCGATCCCCACTTCGCTGGCCAGCAGGCTCAGGTTGCCGCCCCACAACCGGCCGGTCGCCGCTCCGGGAATGAACGTATGTCCGCTGGCCAGGACCAGGCCTGGCAGAGCTGCGGTCATGATCAGCCTCTGCAGCGCCTCGGCGCTGGAGCGATCACGAAGTTGCTCCACCGAACCGATCCCTGGACCGTGGATGGTGACCTGGCCAAGCTGCCTGCCGATCCGCCCATGCAGCGCGGTGACATCAGAGAAACCGACCAGGTGCCTGGGTCCTGCTGCTCGCAACGCCTGCATGTCGAGCCGATCAACCATGCGCTGCGACCCGTAACCCCCGCGCACCGCCCAGACCGCGCGGCAATCCGGGTCACACCAGGCACTGACGAGATCGTCGGCTCGGCTCTGGTCGTCGGCCGACAGGTACGAGAGCCGGTGATCAGCACCGGCCGCATGCTCGAACCGGACGGTCAACCCCCAGGACCGCAGGATGTCCGCTCCCTGATCGAGCCGACTCGGCTCGTACGGTCCTCCCGGCGCAACGACGCGGACCACGTCACCGGGCCGCAAGGGCGCGGGCCAACGCCGGCTCGGAGCGCTGACCGGGGCAAGCTTGATGCTGGCCGGAAGTGAACTACCTGACCGATCATCAGCCAAGAGCGGGCGGCTCGTTGACCGGAAGTCGAACCACGAACCGAGTGTCGCCCGGGTGGGAGATGACGCGAAGGTCGCCGCCATGTCGCTGCGTGACTACCCGGTAGCAGATGTCCAAACCCAATCCCGTCCCCTGGCCGACCGGCTTGGTCGTGAAGAAGGGCTCGAAGATCTTGGAGTGCAGATTCTCCGGAACGCCGACTCCTGTGTCGCCGATCTCCACCACCACGTGATCGTTGTCGCGTCGGGTGCGGAGGGTCAGCGTGCCGCCCTCGGGCATGGCCTGAATGGCGTTGTCGATCAAGTTGGTCCACACCTGATTGAGCTCCGCGGGATGCGCGGTAATCATCGGCAGATCTGGAGCAAAGTCCTTGTGCAAGGTGATCTTGCCGGACTCTTTGATCTTGTAGTTCAGCATGGTGAGCGTGCTGATCAGGCCGTCGTGCACGTCGATCTCCTGATGGGCAGCGCGGTCGAGCTGCGAATACTGTTTGGCCGCTCCGACGAGATGGGAGATGCGCTCGGTGGAGTCCTCGATCTCGATCATCAATTGCTCGGTCTCCAGCGCATAGGTCACCCAATGGATCCCGTCGGACAGCAACTCCGGTGGCAGCGTGTCTGCAATCTCGTCCAGCCACCCCTCGTCGACCCCAGCGGCGACCAGGGTGGCGGCGAGATCCCACCCGTCGCCGACACCATGATCATCAAGCCATTCGCCGATGATGTCCTCGGCGTCCGCGACCTGCATTGGTGACAGTTTCTCGGCCTTGGCCATCTTCTCGACGGCGACCTCCTGCAGCTCGGTCAGCACGGTCAGCGCCTCGGGATCGAGCTTGGCCGTCGCCAAGTGAGCCAGCTTGCGCCGCATTTTGCTCACTCGCTCGCGCAGGGCCGCAGTCGCCCGCACAGCGGCGGCGGCTGGGTTGTTGAGTTCATGGGTCAGGCCCGCCGAGAGCCGGCCCAAGGACAACAGCCTTTCGCGAGCACCGATGATGGACTGGCTGTTTCGATACCCGAGCATCAAGCCTTCGAGCAGGTGCATCGCCATTGGGAACCAGACGCGGATCTTCTCGCCGAACTCTGTCGCGTCGATAACCCAGAATTCACAGTCAGTGATGGCCCGCACCGAGTTCGGATAGCGGGTGCTGTCCGTGGTACGGACGAACGCCTGGGTGGCGCCGCTGTAGACGCCACGCTGGTTTGTCCGCACGGTCTCGACCTCGGTGTCCTCCACGCGCCGCAGCATGGACAAGGTGCCGGAGAGGAGGATGAAGAAGCACGTCGCGTCCTCCCCCTCTTCGTAGACGCTGGTCCCCCCGGACCGCAACTCCACTCGGCCGCGCTCGCTCAGCCAATCGAGCTGATCCTCCTCCAGCGCCTCGAAGAGGAACAACGTCTTCAGTTCGGCAGGACTCAGCCGAGGGGGTTCGTCCATGATCGACTCCTATTGTTCAGCCAGGTAGCGATGGACCAGGGTGACGGCGAGCGCGCCCTCCCCGACGGCGGAGGCAACACGCTTGACCGATTGGGCCCTGACATCGCCGGCGGCAAACACGCCGGGAATGCTCGACTCCAGCAAGTACGGATCGCGGTCGAGATCCCAGCCCCGCGGTCGTCTGCCGTCCACCACCAGATCCGGACCGGTGACCACGAAGCCGGTCCGGTCCCGCACCAGTGCAGGCGGGAGCCAGTCAGTCAGCGGTGCGGCGCCGATGAAGACGAACAGATGGCCAGCCTCGACGACCTCCTGGCTGGCGTCGGAGCGGTTCACGAGGGTGACGCACTCAAGATGATCTTGGCCCGCACACGTCTGCACTAAGGTGTTGAACCGCACGTCAATGTTCTCGATGGCCCGGATCTGGTCGATCAAGTACGTCGACATCGACCGTTCGAGCGAGTCGCCGCGGACGATGATGGATACTTTGGCCGCATGCCGGGCGAAGAATGTGGCGGCTTGCCCCGCCGAGTTCGCGCCGCCGACGATGAGCACGTGCTCGCCGGCACAAGCCTGCGCCTGGATGGCCGTGGAGCCGTAGTAGACGCCCCGACCGACCAGGTCGGCTGCACCGTCGGCTTCCAGTTGCCGGTAGCTCACCCCGCTAGCCAGGACGACGGAGTGCGCGAGCACCGATGAGCCGTCCTCGAAGCTGACCTGCCGCGCTGAACCCCGGGGCGCGAGACTGGTCACCGTACGTGCGGTGAGCAGCTCCGCGCCAAAGCGCAGAGCCTGCCGGCGGGCGCGTTCTGTGAGTTGGCCACCGGAGACGCCATCGGGGAAGCCGAGGTAATTCTCGATCCGCGAGCTCTGACCGGCTTGGCCACCCGGCGCGGCCCGCTCGACGATCACAGCCCTGAGTCCCTCCGACGCGGCATAGACGGCGGCGCCCAGACCCGCAGGTCCGCCGCCGACGATCACGACGTCGTAGAAGTCGATGGCGGGTTGAGTGCTGAGTCCGACGGCGGCAGCCAAGCCGGAGAGGCTGGGTTGTACGAGCGCGCGGCCGTCCGTGGTGATCACGATCGGGGCTTGACCCGCGTCGGCTCCAGCAGCGGCCAGCAGCCGCCGTCCATCAGGGTCCGCGATGTTATGCCACCGATAGGGCACCAGGTTGCGCGCCAGGAAATCCCTTACCTCATAAGAGGCGGGTGACCAGGGGTGCCCCAGAATCTTGATCTTTTTATCGGACTGCTGAGCAGTGTCCTGCCAGGCAGCGATCAGCTCGTCGACGACCGGATAGAGCTTCTCCTCGGGCGGCTCCCACGGCTTGAGTAGGTAATGATCGACATCGACCACGTTGATCGCCGAGATCGCCGCATTCGTGTCAGCGTAGGCGGTGAACAGCGCGCGGCGCGCCCGGGGCACCAGGTCCATCGCGGCCTCGAGGAAGTCGATGCCGTTCATCCGCGGCATCCGATAGTCGGCCAGGATGGCAGCGATCTGCTCACCGCGCAGAACCACTTCTCGGATGAGGTCCAGCCCGTCCGAACCGTTGTCCGCGCGCAGGATGCGGTAATCAGCCCCGTAACGCCGCCGAAGGTCCCGCGCGACCGCTCGAGAGACGCTGGGGTCATCATCCACGGTCAGCAGAATCGGACGACTCTCCCGCTCGGAGACGGTCTCGGTCATCTGCCCACCTCATCGACAAAGCACCAGCGCCAGTGCTCGCCAGCCTCGGCGGACGTCACCACCGGATGGCCTGCCGTTCGGGCGTGAGTGCTGGCGTGCTTTGCCGGGGAGGAATCACAGCAGCCGACGTGCTGGCACACCAGGCACCGCCGCAAGTGCACCCATTGACCACCGATGGCGGCGCAGTCGGAACAGATGGGTTCGAAGTCGTCCGGCACCGGCGTGAGAGGCGTCGACTCCAGGTGTACACAGCTGCCCACGTCGAGTTCCTTTCCGTCGGCACCATCTTGCCCCGTGGCGTCAAGGTGCCAGCCGCGAGATCTTGCGACGACGGAGCCCAGCCGCCCGAAGCAACCGGACAATCTCCCGTGAGCTGACCGGACGGGCGCCGGCGTGCAGCGCCGCCTGGTACCGCTCAGCGATGACGTCGTAGTGATCGTTGTCGAAGGCATTCCGCGACAGGTCGAGAGTCGCGGCAAACGCGTGGAGTTCGTCGTACGATCGGTCGCTGATCAGATGCGACCACAACCGCCCGTGGCCGGGCCAGGTGGGCGGGTCGATGTACACCGTCACGCCGTCGCGCGCCCCACCGCGTCATCGATCAAGGATCGCCAGGTACGAACCAGGTCGGCGTCTACGTAGGCCTTCCACGACCCACGAGGCCGAGCTGTCGAGGCGAGGTGGAAGGCGCGAATGCCAGCTCGGGCCAGCCACGGAACGTGTTCGGGCGCCAGTCCCCCGCCGGCCATCATGACCGAGCGCGCGAATCGATCTGCCGCAGCCCTGCGGACAAGATCATCCAGACCGTCGGCGACTCCGCGCGCGGAGCCCGCCGTGAGCACGGAATCAACGCCCGGCAACCGGCGAAGACTACGCCAGGCTCGGTCGCTGGAGATGCATGCGTCTACCGCACGAGAGAAAGTCCAGCCGAAGTCGCAGTCGGCGAGCAGCTCCAAGATCACGGGCTCGTCGATTTCGGTGTGCCCGTTGAGGAACCCGAGCACCACTCCCTCGGCGCCGGCGGCGCGATAGCTGTCGATCAACCCCCGCAGTCGACCTGCCTCACCTCCGTCGGTGCTGAACCCCTCGCGTAGCCGGACAACCGGCCGGAGCGGAAGCGTGGTGACGCGCCGGATCGCGGCGACCAGCGCCGGCTCGGGTGACAACCCACCGAAGTCGAGGCTGCCGACGACCTCCAGCCGGGTGGCCCCGCCGGCTTCGGCCCGTTGAGCATCCGCGGGCTGGCGGACAACGATCTCGAGTAGACCGCTCAACCGGGAGCTCCGTCACCCGTACCTGCGTCCGCTGCGACTGCTTCCGCGTCGTGCAGCACCCGGCTGATATTGCCAGAAGTCAGCCGGCCAAGATCATCGTCCGACCAGCCACGCTCGTGAAGCAGCTCGAGCAGCATCGGATAGCGCGACACGTCCTCGAGGCCCTCGGGTACGGCCGGTACCCCGTCGAAGTCGCTGCCCAGACCGACGTGGTCCACGCCTGCCACCTCACGCACGTGTTCGATGTGGAACACCACATCGGTGATGGTGGCCTTGGGTTGGGCACCGGGATAGCTGTCGTAGAAGGCATGCCAGGCCTCGAGATCTCGCCGATCGATACCCGCCTGCACTGCGGCCACCTCCACCTGTGCCGCCCATTCCCGTACCTGCGGGTTCAGGAAGTGCGGTACGAAGGGAACCATGCAGATGCCACCGTTGCCGGGCACCCGGCTGAGCACGTCATCCGGCACGTTGCGCGGGTGATCGCAGACGGCTCTGGCCGCGGAGTGAGAGAAGATCACCGGCGCCGCGGCCACATCCATCGCCTGTCGCATGGTGTCGGGACTGACATGAGAAAGGTCAACCAGCATGCCAAGGCCGTTCATCTCCGCCACGACCTCACGGCCGAAGGCGGTGAGACCGCCGGAGGCCGGGGCGTCGGTGGCGGAGTCGGCCCAGGCGGTGTTCTCGTTGTGGGTGAGGGTGAGGTAGCGCACGCCCAGCCGGTAGAACGTACGCAGCACGGCAAGGGAGTCGTGGATGCAATGGCCGCCCTCGGCCCCAAGGAGGCTGCCGACCCGAGTCCGGCTCTGCAGCGTCTCGTCCAGACCGTCGGCACTGGTGACCAAGATCAATTGATCGGCGTACCTGGAGATCATGGTGTAGACGGCATCGATCTGCTCCAGGGTCGCCTGCACCGCCGCCGGCCCGGCGAAGCTGCACGGCACGTACACCGACCAGAACTGAGCGCCCACCCCACCGGCCCGCAGCCGGGGCAGATCGGTGTGCAAGTGCGGCTGCGACTGCCCGATATCCACCCGGTCGAAGTCGTAGCCGACGCGGCGCATGGCCCACGGAAGATCGTTGTGACCGTCGACCACCAGCTGCCTCGTCACGGCGCCATCCTCCCACTGGCAGCGGCCTAAACTTGCGACATGGTGGCCGGGTCATACCATCCACCGGCATGGCGGCCCCTGGCCGCCCTCTCTGCGCTGATGGTCATTCTTGCCGGTTGTACCTACGCCGAGCAGGAGCCTGGCTTGTTCCGCCAGACCGACCCCCAGACATCAGAGACGACCGAGCCCGATCGGCTTCGGCCGCGCAAGACCAATCCTGCCCTTCCGGTCGCTGGTGAAGCTATCTGGACGACCGCAGAGGGCTTGCGGGTCACGGTCCGTTTCGCGGTTCACGCGATCCGGCGTATCGAGGGCGCTACCGTCCTTGATTGGTCGGTCACTCCGTTGAGCGCACCCAAGCTGCAGACCGGTGAGCGGCTGCCCGGTCGGGTCGATCTCGGTCTCACGAGCCAGGGAGCCGGCGACGGCAACATCGTCCTCTCCGACGCTGCCGGACACGTCTATCGGCAGTTGACTCACGTCTCTCGGGCCGAATTCAACCGATGCTTGTGTTCACCGATCTGGGCCGCTCAGCTCGGCCTGCGTCTGGGGGAAACGCGCCTGCTGCAGCTCACCTTTCCCGAGCTGCCGCCGGACGTGGCATTCCTCGACGTGAGCTTGGCCAATGTGCCGACCTTCTGGCACGTCCCGGTCAGCCCGCTCAGCCAGGCTCCGCGCGCCACCCGCTCGACCAACCTTGGGCGGCCGGCGCAACCGGTCAAACCGGTCGCCAAGCCTCAACCCTTCTCCTTCCCCTGGCGGAAAGGTCGGCTGCAGGACATCGAGATCCGACAAATTGTCGCGAGCCCGACATCCACCTCGCTCGAGTGGACCATCAACTCCCATACGAACCAGCCGAGCGTCAGCCTGATCGCGTACGGACCCCCGGTAGCGGCCAGCCCACCGGTAGGCGTTCTCGTGACCAGCCATGAATCGGCCAGCGGACCCCAAATTCGGGCGAGCAACGGGCCACGGGGACCCTTGCTGAAGGCTCGATGGATGACTGCTCGGGTCCAGGGTAGGGACTTCTATGAATGCCTGTGTACACCGATAGGAATCTGGGCGGCATCGCTGCGGCAGTTCGGCGGTGCTGCCACCGTGACGACTACCTTCGGGCCGCTTCCGGCGAACACCACCAAGGCTGATGTCGTCCTGCCTGGTGTGGCAACCGTCCGTGATCTTGCAGTGGTAAGGGCTCCAGACACGGCGGCGCGGCTGGGAGATTCGGTCAAGGTCTCGACGAGGTACTGGACATATGACGTGAATGCACCGCCGAACGGCTGGAGCACCTGGGACTGGCCCACCCCCACACCGGATCCGGTTCAATTCGGTTCTTACAACACCTTCGTGGAGGAGATCGTCCCCCTGCCCGGTCAGTAGGACACCGCCAGGCCATCCGCTGCCGACCCAGGGCAAAGCGAAGGGACGGCCCGTACGGACCGCCCCTTCTCTTGGTTTGCGTGGACTCAGAAGTCCATGCCACCCATGCCGGGATCGCCCCCGGCCGGAGCGGCGGGAGTCTTCTCTGGCTTGTCGGCGATGACCGCCTCGGTGGTCAAGAACAGCGCCGCGATGGAGGCGGCGTTCTGCAATGCCGAGCGGGTCACCTTGGTCGGATCCGGCACGCCGGCCGCGAGCAAGTCCTCGTACACCCCGGTCGTCGCGTTCAAGCCGTGACCGACTGGCAGCGTCTTGACCTTCTCGGCCACGACCCCACCCTCGAGACCCGAGTTGATGGCGATCTGCTTCAGCGGGGCCTCGACCGCCTGCTTGACGATCTGAGCACCCACCGCCTCGTCGCCCTCGAGCTTGAGGTTCTCGAACGCCTTGGCCGCAGCCTGAACCAACGCGACGCCGCCACCGGGGACGATGCCCTCCTCGACCGCCGCCTTGGCGTTGCGGACGGCGTCCTCGATCCGGTGCTTGCGCTCCTTGAGCT
>OBLS010000228.1_pt1 | contig 18518 bp, 18 predicted proteins | sample 1519901 | NCBI WGS metagenome assembly OBLS01 (sample SAMEA3113585, study PRJEB22503) | soil metagenome | reverse complement strand
CGCCGATCCACCACCACTTCGAGATGAAGGCCTGGTCGGAGACGAAGATCATGGTGCGCTTCTGGATCGTCGCGGCGATCCTCTGCGGCGCCGCGTTCGCGCTCTACTACCGCTACTTCCCGGCCTTCCGCCCCGACCTCGTCGGATGAGCTACCTCGTGCTCGGGCTGGCGCGGTCCGGCCGGGCGGCGGCGCTGGCGCTCGCGCGTCACGGCGATCGGGTCGTGGCCGTGGACCGCTCTCCGGAGGCCGATGCCGGGAGGCTCGCCGAGGCCGGCGTCGAAGTTCATCTCGGAACCGAGGAGCTCACGTTGCTAGAGGGAGTCGACGTCCTGATCAAGAGCCCGGGGGTGCCGTCCGAGGCACCTCTCGTCAGCGCTGCCCGAGAGCGCGGCATTCCGGTCTGGAGCGAGATCGAGCTCGGCGGCAGGCTGCTCTCCACCCCAATCCTCGGCGTGACCGGGACGAACGGGAAGACGACCACGACGGCGCTCCTCGGCGAGATGCTCGGCGCGCCCGTGGCGGGGAACATCGGCCGCGCGCTGACCGAGCTCGACGACGGGGGCCGCTGGATCGTCTGCGAGCTGTCGAGCTTTCAGCTGGAGGACATCCACGAGTTCCGGCCTCGGATCGCTGTGCTCCTGAACCTCGAGCCCGACCACCTCGACCGGCACGGCACCTGGGAGGCGTACCGGGACGCCAAGCTGCGCGTCTTCGAGAACCAGGGGCCCGACGACGTGGCCGTCGTCCCGCGCGGGTTCGGCGAGATCCCGGGCCGGGCACGGCGTGTCGAGTTCTCCGCCGATGACGCACTTCCGGCCGAGCCGCGGATTCCCGGCGCACACAACCGCGAGAACGCCGCCGCCGCCGTGGTCGCTGCTCGAGAGGCCGGCGCAGGCGAGGAGCGGATCGCCGAGGCGCTGCGCGAGTTTCCGGGTGTGCCCCACCGCTTGGAGGAGGTCGCGGAGATCCGCGGCGTTCGCTACGTCAACGACTCGAAGGCGACCAACGCCGCTGCGGCGCGCCGTGCGATCGCGTCGTTCGAGGAGCCGCTGCACGTCATCCTCGGCGGTCTCGGCAAGAACGAGAGCTACGACGAGCTCGCGGCCGACCTGCGCGCCGGCGGGGCGCGTGCGTACCTGATCGGAGCCGCTGCCCGCGAGCTGGCGTCCGCGATCGACGACCACGAGGTCTCCGGCGACCTGCCGACGGCGGTGCGCGCGGCAGCCGAGGCCGCGAAGCCCGGCGAGGTCGTCCTCCTCTCGCCCGCCTGCGCCAGCTACGACCAGTTCGAGGACTTCGAGCAACGGGGGGACGAGTTCCGCCGCCTCGTCGAGGAGCTGCGGTGAGGAAGGGTCAGTTCGAGGGGCAGCTCTTGCTGCTGATCACCCTCGCGCTCGTCGCGTTCGGGCTCGTGATGGTCTTCAGCGCCACCTCCGGACAGGCGACGCTCGGGAACGGGGACGCCTCGTACTACCTGCGGAAGCAGGGTCTCTACGCGCTCTTCGGCGTCGTACTGCTGGTGCTCCTTCGCCGGACGAGTTACCGAAGCCTGCGACCGCTCGCGCCGACGCTGCTCGTCGGCAGCCTGGGTCTGCTCCTCGCGGTGCTCGCGATCGGGACGACTGTCAACGGCGCCAAGCGCTGGCTCCAGGTCGGCCCGGCAGTCTTCCAGCCCTCCGAGCTCGCAAAGCTCGCACTCGTCATCTGGCTCGCCGCCTACCTGTCGCGGCACCCGGCGCCCCGAACGCTCGGCGAGCTCTTCAAGCCCATCGGGCTCGTCGTCGGCGTCTTCTGCGCGCTCTTCCTCGCCGAGCCCGACCTCGGGACGGCGATCACGGTCGTCGTCATGCTCGGCGGCGTCCTCGTCGTCTCCGGCGCCCCCGCCCGGCTCCTTGCCGGTGCGGGTGCGCTCGCCGTCGGCCTCGTGTTGACCGCCGCCTGGTTCGAGCCGTACAGGCGCGCGCGGCTGCTGAGCTTCCTCAACCCGTGGGACGACCCGCAGGGCGCCGGCTACCAGACCGTGCAGGCGATGATCGGGCTCGGCTCAGGCGGGATCTTCGGGGTGGGGCTCGGCGAGGGTATCTCGAAGAACTTCTACCTCCCGGAAGCCCACACGGACATGATCTTCGCGATCGTCGGCGAGGAGCTCGGGCTCGTCGGCACGACGGCGCTGATCGGGGCCTACGCTGCCTTCGGCTACGCAGGCTTCCGGCTCGCCCTCGGCTGCAAGGATCCGTTCGGAAAGCGGCTCGCCGCCGGGATCACGACGCTCGTCTGCGGCCAGGCCCTCATCAACGTCGCCGCAGTCATGGGCGTCGCGCCGCTGACGGGGATCACCCTGCCGTTCGTGTCCTACGGCGGGTCGAGCCTCGTCGTCGGCCTCGCGGCCGTGGGCATCCTCCTTAACATCGCGGGCGACCATGGCCGAGCAAGCAGGTCCCAGGTGCCTGATCGCGGCAGGAGGAACAGCCGGACACGTGCTCCCGGCAATCGCAGTCGGCGAGGCGCTTCGCGACCGCGGAGCGGCCGTGACGTTCGCAGGGTCGCCGGATCGCGTTGAGGCGCGCCTCGTGCCCGAAGCCGGGTTCGAGCTCGACTCGTTCCCGATTTCGGGGCTGCCGAGGCGTCCTGGCGTGGAGCTCGTGCGGTCGATCTTCCGCGCCGGCGGCGCGGTCCGCGAGAGCCGCAGGATCCTGAAGCGGCGGCGGCCGGACGTCGTCCTCGGCGCCGGAAGCTACGTCGCCGGGCCGATGGTGCTCGCGGCGGCGACCATGCGGGTCCCCACGGCGCTGACCGAGGCAGACGCGCATCTTGGCCTTGCCAACCGGCTCGCGGCGCCCTTCGCCGAGCGTGTTTTCCTCTCGTACGAGCTGGACGGGCGGGGGCCGCCGAAGTATCTGGTCGTCGGCCGGCCCATCCCCAAGCGGTCGCGTCCGCTGCCGCGGGCAGAGGCGCGTCAGCGGCTCGGCCTCCCGCCCGACGCGAAGATCCTCGGCGTGTTCGGAGCGCGCGCCGGCGCCAGGAGCCTCAACGATTTCGCGGTCGAGACGTGGGGCGAGAGTGGGCCGGTCGTCCTCCATCTCTCCGGCGAGCGCGACCACGACGAGCTGCAGCCGCGAGTGCGGCGCCCGGACTACCACCTGCTGCCGACCGTTGAGGACTTCGGGGCAGCGCTCTCGTCCGTCGATCTCGCCCTGTCGAGATCGGGTGGAACCGTCTGGGAGCTGGCGGCGGCGGGGCTGCCTGCCGTGCTCGTCCCGTACCCGCATGCGACGGCCGACCACCAGACGAAGAACGCTCGCTACTTCGAGCGGGGCGGCGGGGCCGTTGTCGTGCCCGAGTCGCGGCTGAGCGACGCGGCCGGGATCGTAGAGTCGCTCCTGGCGGACGATGCACGGCTTCGAGCGCTGAGCGAGGCGATGCGCGCCCTCGCGAAGGAGGACGCCGCCGACCGGATCGCCGAGGAGGTGCTCGCGCTTGCGGCCGCTGGCCGGTAGGCGGCTGCACTTCGTCGGGATCGGTGGCGCGGGCCTCTCCGGCTACGCGCTGCTCGCGCATGCCTGGGGTGCCGACGTCTCGGGCTGGGACCGCTACGAGACGCCGTACCTCGCGCATCTGCCGCCCGAGATCGACGTCACGATCTCGGCCGAGCCCGATGCTCCGGAAGGCGTCGAGACCGTCGTCTCGACCGCGTTCAGCGGCCTCGTCGAGGGGCGGTCACGTGCCGAGTTCTTGGCCGAGCTCGTCTCGCTCCAGGACTCGATCGTCGTCGCAGGCGCGCACGGAAAGACGACAACCGCGGCCATGATCGCGTTCGTCCTCGAGCGCCTCGGCCGCGATCCAGGGTTCCTGATCGGCGCGGAGGTGCCGCAGCTGGGGTCGAATGCCCGAGCGGGCTCGGGCTGGCTCGTCGTCGAGGGCGACGAGTCGGACCGAACGATCGAGCTGCTTCGTCCCAGGATCGCCGTCGTCACGAACGTCGACCTCGACCACCACACGGAGTTCGCGTCGCGCTCCGAGGTGGGAGAGCTTTTCGAGCGCTGGCTCGACGGCATCCCGCAGACGGTTCGAGGAGACTCGCTCGAGCCGTACGACGGCGAGCTCACCATCCCCGGCAGGCACAACCGGCTCAATGCCGCCACGGCGCTCGCAGCCCTGGAGCTCGCCGGGGTCGACGGGCGCGAGGCGTGGCCGGTGCTGCGCGAGTTTCGTGGCGCCGGGCGCCGGCTGGAGGAGGTCGGCGTTGCCGGCGACGTCCGGATCGTGGACGACTACGCGCACCATCCCGCCGAGATCCGTGTGACGCTCGCAGCACTGCGCGAGCAGGGGATCGGCCGCATCCTCGCCCTCTTCCAGCCGCATCTCTACTCCCGAACCAGGCATCTCGCTCGCGAGACGGCGGCGGCGCTGGCCGAAGCCGACGTTGTCGCGGTCACGGACGTCTACGCGGCGCGCGAAGAGCCCGTCGAGGGCGTCAGCGGGAAGCTCGTCGTCGACGCGCTCGCCGAGCTCCGGCCGGGGATGACGATCGGCTGGACTCCGTCGGTCGAGGACGGCGCGCGCTTTCTGGCGCGCCGCGCACGGCCGGGTGACGTCGTCCTCACGATCGGTGCGGGCGACGTCGACCGGGGCGCCGACCTCGTCTTCCAGGAGCTCGCGTGACGATCGAGGAGCGTGTTCCGCTCTCCCGGTACACGACGCTCGGGACCGGGGGGCCCGCGCGCTGGTTCGCCAGGCCCGAGACGCCGGCCGAGCTCGAGGAGGCGCTGGCGTGGGCCGCCGATCGCGACGCTGCCGTGTCGGTGGTGGGCCTGGGCTCGAACCTGCTCGTCGCGGACGAGGGCGTCGACGCCCTCGTCCTGAAGCTGTCGGGAGAGCTCGCTGCGGCCGAGGCCGACGGTGAGGTCGTGCGCGCAGGTGGGGGAGCTCCACTCGCAGTGTGTCTCCACCGCGCACGGGCCGCGTCGCTGGGAGCCTTCGAGTTCGCCTGCGCGATCCCCGGCACGGCCGGCGGCGGCGTCTGGATGAACGCGGGCGCCTACGGCGGAGACATCGCGGGCGTGCTCCAGCGGGCCCTCATTGCCGATGCGTCCGGCTCCTCATGGCGCACGCCTGAGGAGCTAGGCCTCCAGTACCGGCGCTCCGCGCTTCGTCCGGGCGAGGTCGTGGTGTCGGCGGAGTTCCGCCTTCGGTCCCGGCCGGTCGACGAGATCAAGGCGACGGTCGCCGAGATGCAGGCCGCACGCAAAGCGGCGCAACCTACGAACAAGCGGACGTTCGGCAGTGTCTTCAAGAACCCCCGGCACGAGTTGTCGGCCGGACGGATGCTCGAGGCTTGCGGGCTTCGCGGGCACCGGATCGGCGGCGCGCAGATTTCGCCCAGGCACGCGAACTTCATCGAGAACGCCGACGGCGCCCGGTCGCTCGACGCGATCGAGCTCATGACCGAGGCGCGCAGGCGAGCGCTCCAGGACTTCGGCGTCGAGCTCGAGCACGAGGTTCAGCTGCTCGGGCCGATCGGGCTGCCGGCCGTGGGCGAGCGGGTGTAGGAGCGACCCCCGTCGCGGCGAAGTTGCCGCCGTGGCGTATGTCTCGGCGTCCCCTGCCCTGCGGCTAGTCCCGTCCGGCCGCTCGCTCGCGATCGGCTTCGGGCTCCTCGCCGCCGCCTTCGGCCTCTTCTTCGGCGCGCGCGAGACTGCCGTCTTCGCCGTTCACGAGGTGGAGGTCGAGTCGGTCCCGCGCGGGCAGTCCCGCCTGGTCGACAGGGCGCTGGTAGGCCTTCACGGGACGAGCCTGCTCCGGATCGATCAGAAGGAGATCCAGCGCCGCCTCGACAAGTTGCCGCACGTCCACCTGCTCGGCTACGACCGCGCCTTTCCGAACGGCCTCCGCATCAAGGTGAGCGTCGAGCGGCCGGTCGCCGTGGTACGGCGAGGCGACGAGAACTGGCTCGTTTCGGCGGAGGGGCGAGTTCTTCGGCCGCTCGAGCGCCGGCTCCGTCGACCCCTGCCCGTGGTCTGGCTCGAGCGCACGGTGGATCCACACGTGGGCTCGATCCTCGGAGCCGCGGAGCCTGCGCGGGCGATCCGGACCGTTGCCGCGATTCGGGCGGCAGCCCCGGGTCTGTCGCCGCGCGTGTGGTACGTGAAGACGGGAGAAGGCGGAACAGCAACGGCGGTCCTGGACGACCGCTTCGAGATCCGGCTGGGCTCGACGTCGGATCTTCCGCTGAAGCTCGCCGTCTCGCGCCGCGTCCTCGCGACGTTGCGTCGCGAGGGCGACGTGGCGGCGTATCTCGACGTGAGCGTCCCCGAGCGACCGGTCGTCGGTGAAAGTCTCGAGTCTCAGGTTGAGCTTGAGTCTCTGCCGCCGGAAGACGCGTTGACAGCGCAATAGATCGCACTTACTCTGGGGCGTTGCCGGTGGCTTGCGAAGCCGTGAGCTACAGTCGAGCTTGAGGTGGAGGGACGTTGAGCGTACGCGATCAGACAGGGAATTACCTGGCAGTGATCAAGGTCGTCGGGATCGGCGGCGGCGGATCGAACGCGGTCAGCCGCATGGTCGACTCAGGCCTGAGCGGGGTGGACTTCATCGCCGCGAACACGGACGCCCAGGCGCTCCTTGTCGTCGACGCGGACATGAAGGTCCACATCGGCGCCGAGTCGACGCGCGGCCTGGGTGCCGGGGCGAACCCGGAGGTCGGAAAGGCCGCGGCGACCGAGAGCCGCGACGAGCTGAAGGACGCGATCAAAGGCTCGGACATGGTGTTCGTCACCGCCGGCGAAGGCGGCGGCACGGGCACGGGCGGCGCGCCGATCGTCGCCGAGGTCGCGCGCGAGCTCGGAGCCCTCACGGTCGGCGTGGTCACAAGGCCCTTCGGCTTCGAGGGCCGCAAGCGCGCCGACCAGGCCATGATGGGCATCGAGGAACTTCGCGACAATGTCGACACGCTGATCGTGATCGAGAACGACCGCCTTCTCCAGGTGGTCGAGAAGCGCACGTCGATCGTCGACGCCTTCCGGATGGCGGACGACATCCTCCGCCAGGGAGTCCAGGGGATCACCGATCTGATCACGGTCCCGGGAATCGTCAACCTCGACTTCGCCGACGTGCGGGCGATCATGTCCGACGCCGGCTCGGCGCTGATGGGAATCGGCACCGCGTCGGGGGAGAACCGTGCGGCTGAGGCCGCGCACACCGCGGTCTCGTCGCCGCTGCTCGAGTCGTCCATCGAGGGCGCGACGGGAATCCTCCTGAACATCAGCGGTCCACCCGACATGGGACTGTTCGAGGTGAACGAGGCGGCCGAGGTCGTCACCAGCGCAGCGGATCAGAACGCCAACGTGATCTTCGGTGCGGTGATCGACGACGCGCTGAAGGACGAGGTCCGGGTCACGGTGATCGCAACAGGCTTCGGTCCGCAGGCGCACCGGCGCCGCCGGCGCGCGACAGTGCCGGAGGAGGAGCCGACCCCGAGGGCGCCTGAGGACCGCGAGCGCGAACGCGAGCGCTTCGAGGTGTCGGACGAAGAGCTCGAAGTGCCCTCCTTCCTCCGCGAGTAGCCCGCGAGCCACCAGAACCCTCGGCGGTAGCATCCGGCGCGTCGTGCAGACGCTGCGCCGAACCCCGCTCCACGAGCGACATGTCGCACTCGGCGCGCGTCTCGTGCCCTTCGCCGGCTGGGAGATGCCCGTGCAGTACGAAGGCGTCATCCCTGAGCACCGGGCCGTGCGCAAGGACGCCGGAGTCTTCGACGTCTCGCACATGGGCGAGCTCGAGGTCGAGGGGCCGAAGGCGCACGAGTTCCTCCAGGGAGTCCTTTCGAACGACCTCGACCGGATCGAGCCGGGCCAGGCTCAGTACACGCTGCTGACGAACGAGCGCGGCGGGATCGTCGACGACCTGATCGCGTACCGCCTCGAGCCGGGCCGCTACCTCCTGATCGTCAACGCATCGAACCGGGACACCGACTTTCAGTGGTTGAAGGAACGCGAGATCCCGGGCTCGGACGTGCGAGACATCTCCGACGAGTACGCGCTCCTGGCCGCCCAGGGGCCCCGATCGCTGGAGCGTCTCGGACTCGACGAGGCGGCGGCGTTCACGTTCTCGATGGACGAGCTCGACGGGATCGACGTAATGGTCAACCGCACCGGCTACACCGGAGAGACGGGCGTGGAGCTCATGGTTCCGGCCGACGACGGCCCAGCGCTCTGGGACGCCGTCCTGGCTCGTGGGGTCAGACCGGCCGGGCTCGGCGCGCGCGACACGCTCCGCCTGGAGGTCTGTTTCCCGCTGCACGGAAACGACATCGGCCCGGACACGGACGCCATCTCCGCCGGCCTCGGCTGGGTGTCGGCGCTCGACAAGGACTTCACGGGAGCGGAGGAGCTGCGCCGCATCAAGTCCGAAGGGCCGGCGAGAAGGCTGACGGCGTTCGTGATGGAGGAGGCCGGGATTCCGCGTCAGGGCATGCCGATCGACGGCGGCGGCGAGGTCACGTCCGGGACGCACTCGCCGATGCTCGACCAGGGCATCGGCATGGGCTACGTCGCCGCCGAGCTGTCTGTCCCCGGCGAGGAGCTGACGATCGACGTGCGCGGCCGCCAGCGGCGCGCCCGCGTGGTCGAGAAACCGATCTACAAGCGCGAGGAGGATTGATGGCGGCTGCGGAGAGCTACCCGGACGAGCTGACCTACCACGCCCAGCATGACTGGGCGCGCATCGAGGACGGCGAGGCCGTACTGGGGATCACTTGGTACGCGCAGGACGCGCTCGGCGAGCTCGTGCACTTCGAGCCGCCGGAGGTCGGCGCCTCGATTGCGAAGGACGGCGTCTACGGGGAGGTGGAGTCGGTGAAGGCGGTCTCGGATGTCGTCTCTCCGCTCTCCGGCGAGGTGCTCGAGGTCAACCAGGCCGTCGTCAACGGCCCCGAGACCGTGAACGACGATCCATACGGCGACGGTTGGCTCGTCAGGATCCGGCTCTCGGATGCGTCGGAGGCGGACAGCCTCATGGACGCCGACGCGTACAAGGCGCATCTCGCCGAGCAGTGACCTACGAGACGCTGACGGCCGCCGATCGCGAGGCGATGCTGGAGACGATCGGCGTCTCGAGCATCGAGGAGCTCTTCCGGGACATCCCGGCCGGCGTTCGCCTCGACCGGCCGCTCGAGCTTGGCGACCCGCTCACGGAGCAGGAGATCTTCGAGCAACTGGACGAGCTGGCGGCGCGGAACGTCCACGCCGGCGAAGAGCTGTCCTTCGTCGGCGCGGGGGTCTACGACCACTACGTCCCGGCCGTCGTGGACTACATCCTCAGCCGCGGCGAGCTGCTGACCGCCTACACGCCCTACCAGCCGGAGATGAGCCAGGGCGTCCTCCAGGCGATCTTCGAATACCAGACGGTGATCTGCGAGCTGACCGGCATGGACGTGTCGAACGCGTCCGGCTACGACGGGACGACCGTCGCCGCGGACGCCTGCTACATCGCGAAGCACGCGACCGGCCGGTCGAAGATCGTCCTCGCAGAGACCATCAACCCTCAGGTGCGCCAGGTCGTCCGCACCTACGCGCCGGGGTTCGGGATGGAGGTCGTGGACGTGCCCCACCGCGACGGCGTCACCGACCCCGAGGAGTTTCGGGCCGCCGCCGAGGACGCAGCCTGTGCGATCTTCCAGCAGCCAAACTTCTTCGGCTGCCTCGAGCCGGGGCCCGAGCTCGCGGCCGCCGCGACCGACGCCGAGGCGCTCGCCGTCGCGCACGTCGATCCGATGTCACTCGGCGTGCTCGAGGCGCCCGGCAACTACGGCTGCGCGATCGCGATCGGCGAGGGGCAATCAGCCGGCAACCCGCTCTCCTACGGCGGACCGCACTACGGGTTCGTCGCCGCGCGCGAAGAGTTCACCCGCCGCATGCCAGGCCGGATCGTCGGCGAGACGACCGACGTCGAGGGACGCCGGGGCTACGTCCTCACGCTCCAGACGCGCGAGCAGCACATCCGGCGCGAGAAGGCGACGTCGAACATCACGACCAACCAGACTCTGCTTGCGCTGGGCGGCCTCATCTATCTGTGCTGGCTGGGGCCCGAAGGGCTGCGGGAGGCGGGCGAGACCTGTATGGCGCTCGCCGAGCACGCGAAGGAGCGGCTGGATCTCCCACTGCTGTTTCCGGAGCAGACAACGTTCAAGGAGTTTGGCGTCCGCGTCGGCCGGCAGGCGCAGCAGGCGATCAGGGAGGCGCGAACGCACGGCCTCAACCCCGGCTACCCCGTCGGGCGCGACTACCCCGGGATGGACGACGCGCTTCTCGTCGCCGTCACCGAGCGCCGTACCCTCGACGACATCGAGCGCCTGGCGGACGCGCTGGTGGAATGAGACTCGTCTTCGAGAAGTCGCGTGCGGGTCGCCGGGCGGGCCGAGTGCCGCGCCCGGCCGAGCTGTCCACGCCGCCCGTCCCGGAGGAGCTGCGCCGTGAGCGGCCGGCCCGCCTCCCGGAGATTCCCGAGATCGAGCTCGTCCGTCACTTCACGGAGCTGTCGACCCGCAACTTCGGGATCGACACCGGCTTCTACCCGCTCGGGTCCTGCACGATGAAGTACAACCCGCGCGTCAACGAGCGGGTCGCCGCGCTCCCCGGGTTCCGCGACCTCCACCCGCATCAGGACGAGGAAGGCGCGCAGGGAGCCCTCGAGCTGATGCACAACCTCCAGGAGATCCTCGCGGAGGTCACCGGGCTCGACGCCGTTTCGCTCCAGCCCGCGGCCGGCTCGCAGGGGGAGCTGACCGGCCTGATGCTCATGCGGGCCTACTTCGCCGACCGCGGCGAGGCCGAGCGGCGCCGGACGATCGTCGTCGCCGACACGGCGCACGGCACGAATCCGGCGAGCGTGACCATGGCCGGCTTCGAGCTCCAGAAGGTCGCGACGGACGCCCGCGGGAACATCGACCTAGACGATCTCCGGGGCCGTGTCGACGACTCGACGGCCGGCCTCATGCTGACGAACCCGTCGACTCTCGGTCTCTTCGACGAGCACATCGAGGAGGTCGCGAAGATCTTTCACGAAGTCGGCGCGCTTCTGTACTACGACGGCGCCAATCTCAACGCCGTGTGCGGAATCTCGCGGCCCGGCGACATGGGCTTCGACATCGTCCACATCAACCTGCACAAGACGTTCTCTCAGCCGCACGGCGGCGGGGGGCCGGGAGGCGGTCCGATCGCGGTCCGTGACCGCCTCGAGCCGTTCCTGCCTGTGCCGGCCGTCGTCCGCGACGGAAACCGCTTCCGCCTCGACTACGACCGCCCGAAGTCGATCGGGAAGGTGCGTGCGTTCACAGGGCCCTTCGGAGTGTTCGTCCGCTCGTACGCGTTCATCCTGGCCTGGGGCAGGGAGCTCCGGACGATGTCGGAGGATGCGGTCCTGAACGCGAACTACCTGCTGGCCCGGCTCAAGGATTCGTATGACCTGCCCTTCGATCGGCTCTGCATGCACGAGTTCGTGCTCTCGGCGCGAAACCTCAAGAAGGAGCACGGAATCACGGCGCTCGATGTCGCCAAGCGCCTGATGGACTACGGCTTCCACCCACCGACGATCTACTTCCCGCTGATCGTGCCCGAGGCGCTGATGGTCGAGCCGACCGAGACCGAGACGAAGGAGACGCTCGACGCCTTCGCGGACGCGATGCTCGCGATCGCCCGGGAGGCCGCCGAGGAGCCGGAGGACATCAAAGCCGCGCCGCACGGCCGGCCCGTCGGTCGCCTGGACGAGGTCAAGGCCGCGAAGAGGGCGATCGTCCGCTACCACTTCGAGGACCACCCGGATCTTTCCGGCGAGCCCACGACCGCCGCCGAGGTCGAAGCACCGAAAGGCGTCTAGGCGCGCGCCGAACGTCTCACAACTTTCGGCGACCGTTTGAAATCAGAGGAGGTCCACGTCGTCGGGCAGCTCGCCTCGGCGCCGCATGAGCAGCCAGACCGTGCCGGCGACGGCGGGGATGAAGATCAGCATCCGGAGATCCGCCCAGGCGGCGGCGAGCCAGACGATGGCCAGCGAGATCCATGCGCCGCGGCGGACGAGGGAGTCGTCCCTGACGAGTTGCCACAGAGAAGCCGCTGTTTCGCTCATGCTGCTTCTCCTTTCTTTCGACCCAGCATCGGCTGCGCCGCGTGGACGCGCATCCCCCATCCGGTGAAAATGGTCGCGTGAGCGAGCTGCCGAGCCCACAGTCGGAGCTGCTGGAGGCGCTCTATCGCGGTGAACACGACACGGTCGAAGCGACCCTGGCAGAGCGGCCCGACCTCACGATCTTCGAGGCGGCGGCCGTGGGGGGCTCCGATCGCGTCCGAAAGCTGCTGTCACTGCAGCCGGGCTCCGCGGCCGACTGGTCGCCGGACGGTTTCACGGCGCTCCACCTCGCGGCGTTCTTCGGTCGGGAAACGGTCGCCGCGACGCTGCTCGAGCGCGGCGCGGACGTGAGCGCGGTTGCCAGGAATCCGCTCCGTGTGCAGCCGCTTCACAGCGCGGCGGCCGGCGGGCACACCGCCGTTGCTCGTCTCCTGCTCGAGCACGGCGCCGACCCAAATGCCCGGCAGGAGGGCGGCTTCGTCCCGCTCCACGCAGCAGCGCAGGCCCGAAACGAGGAGCTGTACGAGCTGCTGGTCGCGAGCGGCGCCGATCAGGACACGGCGACCGACGACGGCCGGACCGCGGCTGACTTCCGCGCCGATTCGTAGCGCGGCGCCAGCTCGCGCAGGATCTCCACCATCGCCGTGATCGCAGGCGGCTGCAGTGCGCCCGGGAGCGAGACCGCGAAGACGTCGCGCTGAGGGCCTGACGGCTTCAGCGGCCGGATCGCGATGTCCTTGCGGGCGTGCGGCACCGACAGGCTGGACACGAGCGTCACGCCGAGTCCGGCGGCTACGAGTCCTTGCGTGATGGGCGCATGGTCGCTGAGGTGGACGATGCGCGGTTCGAAACCGGCGGCGAGACAGGCGCGGTAGGTAATGCCGGACGGCCCGGCCTGCACCGCCTGGATCCAGCTTTCGTTCCGGAGGTCCCGCAGCCGGACGGCGTCCTTCGAGGACTGGGGGTGGTCTTTCGCCAGCGCGACGTACAGCGGGTCGACGAGCAAATGGTCGGCGTGGAGGCCCTCCCAGGCACGCGGTGCCGGCCGGCCGCGCTCGCGGAAGGCGAGGGCGAGATCCACGTCGCCCCCGCGCAGCCGTTGGACACTCACCCGCGTGCCTGCCTCCAGAAACGAGAGCTCGACACCTGGGTGGCGGCGCCGGAAAACTTCGATCGCCTCGAGGGCGAGCGTCGACGCGACCGTCGGAAAGGCGCACATCCGGAGCCGGCCGGCGCTCATCGTTGCGATCGCTGCCAACTCGGCCTCGGCGGCGGCGAGGTGGCCGGCGATCGCCTCCGCCCGGTCGACGGCGACCCGGCCGGCGTCCGTGAGCCGGAGCCCGGCCGGCGTGCGTTCGAGGAGCCGGACCCCGACCTCACGCTCCAGCTTGGCCACCTGGCGCGACACGGCGGGCTGGGTGAGGAAGAGCGCCTGCGCGGCTTTCGAGAACGAGCCGTGGCGGACGACCTCTCGGAGAAGCGCGAGGCGGCGCGGGTCGAGCATTACCGAAGCGTATAGCTTCAGACAGAATCGGCATTGGCGCGCATGGCACTGGATCGCCACAGTGCCTCCGTGTTCAGCTTCAAGCGGCTCTTCGGCGGCGAGGTCGACCCTGTCCTCCGGCCGGTGCTGGCGTCGGTCGGATTCGGCGCGCTCGGCCAGTTCGCCTTCTTCGCGTTCTTCGCGATCTGGGCCCTGACGGAGCGAGCAGCACCGGCGACCCAGATCGGAATCGCGTACACGTGCTCGGGACTGGCCGCCGTGGCGGGTGCCCTCGTCGGCGGCCGTCTCTCCGATCGCATCGGCCGCCAGCCGGTGATCGTGGCGGCGTCGATCGTCCAGACCGTGACTCCGGCGATCCTGCTCCTCCCGGATCTTCCGATCCTCGCGGCGTACGCAGTGCTCGTCGTCATGGGCTTCGTCCAGCCCGTGCGCGGAACGTCGCAGCGCGCGCTTCTCGCCGACCTCGTCGGCGAGGACGATCGCGAGGAGGCATTCGGCGCCTTCCGCGTCGTCCTGAACGCCGGCGCCACGCTTGGGCCGCTGCTCGGCGCAGCCCTCGTCACCTGGCGGTGGGAGCCGCTCTTCGGGGGGATCGTCGGCGCCTACGCGCTTTCCCTTGTCGCCGCGCTCCGGCTTCACGAGAGCGCCCGCCGAGCGGACACCGGCGGCGCGGCGCCGTCGCTGCGCCCCCTCGCCCGCGATGCCGCGCTGCTCACCGTGTTCGTCGCCGCGATCGGCGGCTGGTGCTCCTATGCGGCGTTCGAGCTGCTGCTTCCGATCTCGCTGACGCAGACGCACGGTCTGGCGCCCGCGACGTGGGGGCTACTCTTCGCGATGAACCCGATCGTGATCGTCTTGCTGCAAATGCGGGTCACCCGCTGGACGACCGGAATCTCGCGTGGAGCCAAGCTCGCAGCAGGCGTGCTGCTCATGGCCTCGCCGTACCTCCTGCTCGAGGCGAGCGCCGTCGTGCCCGTCGTGATCGTCGTCCTCCTCGTCGTCGTCCTCGGCGAGATGCTGTGGGCGCCGGCCTCGGAGGCGCTGATCGCGAACCTGGCGCCGCCGGGTCTCCGCGGCATGTACCTCGGCACGGCGAACGCCGCCAGCTGGCTCGGCCTTTCGCTTGCACCGGCGATCGGGCTCCAGACGCGGGCCGCCTTCGGCGACGCTGGGATGTGGATCCTGATCGCCTTGATAGGCGCGGCCGGCGCTGCCCTGTACCTCCTCTCCTGGCGGCAGGCAGAATCTCGCCGTGATCGACCTCAGGTCGGATACTCAGACGAAGCCGACGCCGGCAATGCGCCAGGCGATGGCGTCGGCCGAGGTCGGCGACGAGCAGAAGCGGGAAGACCCGACCGTCAACCTGCTCGAGCAGCGGGCGGCTGAGCTTCTCGGTCACGAGGAGGCCGTCTACGTCCCCACGGCGACGATGGCGAACGAGATCGCGCTCCGGCTCCACGGCGAGCCGGGCGACGAGCTGCTCGCCGAGGAGCGCTCCCACGTCTTGATCGCGGAGCTCGGCGGGCCGGCCGCCTTCGCCGGTCTCGTGACCCGGCCGCTCCACGGGGAGAACGGCCGGATCGGCGCCGAGCAGATCCGTTCGGCGGCGCGCCTCTACGACGACTTCCACACGCCGAAGACGCGAGTCGTCTCGATCGAGAACTCCCACAACAGCTCCGGCGGCCGCGTCTGGCCGCTCGAGGAGCTCGACGCCGTGGTCGACTGCTGTCGCGAGCTCGGCCTCCGGCTCCACCTCGACGGCGCGCGGCTCTTCAACGCAGCGGTCGCGCTCGGCGTTCCCGCTTCGCGGATCTCCGAGCGCGCCGACACGGTGACGATCTGCCTGTCGAAGGGCCTCGGCTGCCCGCTCGGCGCCGTCGTCGCCGGCTCCTCCGAGCTGATGCTTCGGGCCCGCCGCTTCAAGCACATGTTCGGGGGGGCGATGCGCCAGGCCGGCATCGTGGCCGCGTCGGGTGTCTACGCGCTGGAGCACAACATCGACCGGCTCGCCGACGACCACGCCCGCGCCCGCCGGCTCGGCGAGGGCCTCGCCGCGGCCGGGCTGCCGGTCGACCCCGAAGAGGTCGAGACGAACTTCGTTCAGATCGACCTCGAGCCGCTCGGTCTCTCGCAGCCCGAGGCGCTCGAGCGGGTGCACCAGGCGGGTGTCGGGATCTCGGCGACGATCGTTCCGACCCGCCTCCGCGCGGTCACGCATCTCGACGTCACTGACGAGGACATCGAGCAGGCAATCGAAATCGTCCCCAAGGCGCTCGGCCAAGGCGCCGACTTGACGGCGCCGATAGGTGAAGGCCGCACCGGGTTCGCCGGTGCGGCCGAATGAGCCTTCGGCGTGCGCCTGAGGGACTCGCGGCCGAGCTCTCGGGGATCGTCCGGGAGGCTCAGGCCGACAGCCGGCTGCCCAGTGTCAGCGCCGCCGCCGTCCGTGAGGGCGAGATCGTCTGGAGCGAGGCCGTCGGGCTCGCGGACGTCGAGGGTGGGGAGGAGGCGACGCCGGACCACCAGTACCGGATCGCGTCGATCACGAAGACCGTGACGGCGGTCGGGATCATGCGGCTTCGCGACGAGGGCGGGCTCTCGCTCGACGACAGGCTCGACCGTCATGTCGAGGGCGCCGAGCACGGGCTGACGATCCGGGGGCTGCTCTCACATCTCTCGGGCCTCCAGCGCGAGGTGCCCGGGAATGTCTGGGAGACGCTGGAGATGCCGACGCGCGAGGAGCTCTTGCCGCGCCTCGCCGAGGCCGAGAAACCGCTCGCGCCCGGCTCGTACTGGCACTACTCGAACCTCGCGTACTCGCTCCTCGGGGAGGTCGTCGCTCGGGTCAGCGGTGAGCCCGCGGAGGAGTACCTCACCCGGAATGTCCTCGGCCCGGTCGGCATGACCCGGACGACGTGGACGGCCGAGGAACCGGCGGCGGCGGGGTATCTCGTTCACCCGTACACGGACGTGCCTCGCCGTGAGCCGGTGATCGAGGGCCGTGCGGTCGCCCCCGCTGCCGAGCTCTGGAGCACCGCCGAGGATCTCTGCCGTTGGGCGGCGTTCATCGGCGATCCGGATCCCGCCGTCCTCTCCAGGGAGACGGTCGAGGAGATGTCCACGTTCCAGTCGATGGTCGACCTGACGAAGTGGCGGCTCGCCTACGGTCTCGGCTTCGCTCTGTACAGGAGCGGCGACGACGTCTTCGTCGGTCACGACGGTGCCCACGCCGGCTACCTGGCTCACGTCTCGGCGTCTCCGTCGAAGCGGACGGGCGCAGCGGTGCTCACGAACGACGGCGCCGGCGTGACGATCTCGGCCCTCGGAATCGAGTTGTCCCGCGCGGTGGCGGACGCCTATCGGCCGGTGAAGGCCGAGTGGCGGCCTGGCGATGCGCCGCCACCCGAGCTCGAGGGCGTGCTGGGCCAGTGGTTCTCCGAGGGTCATCCGATCGTCTTCTCGTACCGCGGCGGCAACCTCGAGTCCGTCTTCCCGGAGGCCCGGCTGGATCTCGGCCGCTCGGTGTACGAGCAAGAGAGCGAGGATCTCTACCGGGTCACGCGGGGCTACGAGCGCGGCGAGCTCCTCCGGATCACCAGGGACGAGGACGGTGTCCCCGTCAAGCTCTACTTCGCGACCTATCCGGTCACGCGCGAGCCGTCCACCTTCGGCTAACGATCACCGGCGAAGAAGAACGCGACTGCCACAGCGACGTAGCCGGCGATCAGCACGACGCCTCGGGCGCGGCTCGATTGGCCCTGGACGAGCAGTGCGAACGTCAGCACGACGCCGAACGTGAGCGCCGCGATCTCGACCGGCCGAAGCGACAGCGCAAGGGGATCGATCAGTAGCGCGAGCAGCGTGACGGCCGGGATCAGGAACACCGCCACCTGGGCGCTGGACGCGAGCGCGATCTCGGCGGCGAGCTTGATCTGGCCGCGGGCGGCGACCACGACAGCGCCGCCGTGCTCGGCCGCGTTGCCGACGATCGCGACGATGACAGCCGCGACGAAGAACTCCGTCAGCCCGGCCTTGTCCGCGAAGGTCTCGATCGAGCCGACGACGATCTCCGCGATCAGCGCGGTCACGACGGTCGCGATGCCGAGCACCATCAGCGCCATCCGAAAGGTCCAGCCGACCATCTCGGACGGCTCGTCGGAAATGTGCATGAGCCGGTGCCGCCGCAGCGAGATCCAGGTCGCGCCCACGTAGACGATCAGCAGAGCGATCGAGACCGGGATCGAGACGTAGACGAGGGAGTCGCGCTCCGGATCGCCTTCCCAGCCGGGAACCGACGGGATCAGCAGGAGGACCACGGCGAGCGTCACCAGGCCGATGGAGAGCATGCTCGACTCGCGGTCGAGCGCGCCGCGGCCGCCGAAGAGCAGCGAGAAGCCCAGGACGAGCAGGAGGTTGCCGACCACGCTTCCCGTCAGCGAGCCGCGCACGACCTCCGTGAGCCCCTCGTGGACGGCGAGCAGCGCGATGATCAGCTCCGGCGCGTTGCCGAAGGTCGCGTTGAGGAAGCCGCCGATGCCCGGCCCCGTGTGGTGCGCGGCGTGCTCAGTCGCCTCGCCGATCAGCCACGCGAGCGGAACGAGCGCCGCGGAGGCCAGGATGAACTCGGCGGTGTGGCCGATGTCGGTCGCGTAGTGGAGGACAATCGTGACCGGGGCAAGGGCGAGCGAGCCCCACAAGATCCGCCTGGCCACCGGGCTAGCCTACCCGCGGTGCTGAGGGCGATTCTCTTCGACTGGGGCGGGACGCTCATGCAGGACGAGTGGAGCGACGAGATCGCACTCGAGGGGCACGCCGCCGGCCTCGGCGCGCTCGAGCAGGATGGCCTTCCGACGGCGGAAGCCTTCACCCGCTACCTCGCGGACAACGAGGCG
>OBLS010000227.1_pt1 | contig 18532 bp, 24 predicted proteins | sample 1519901 | NCBI WGS metagenome assembly OBLS01 (sample SAMEA3113585, study PRJEB22503) | soil metagenome | reverse complement strand
GCCGCCCCCGGGGGGCGGACATGTGGACCAGCGCGGCCCCGGCGACCAGCAGGCAGACCGCCAGCCCGGCCAGGCCCGGCGTCCGGGCCGGCCCGGTGAACGGCAGCGGGCAGTTCCCGGCGATGGACATCTCGGAGAAGACGAACGGCTTGGCGGCGCCGGGCCGGGCCAGCTCCATGCGGACGGCCTTGACGCCGGTGAGCGGCACCTTGGCCTTGAGGGCGATGGTGCCGTCGGCGCCGGTGGTGATGGCCGCCTGGTGGAGGGCGGCGCCGCTGGCGGCGTTCTCGAACCGGAGGTCGAGCTTGGTGCCGGCCGGCAGCTCGAACCCGGTGGCCTGCAGGGTGTCGCAGGCGACCAGGGAGAGGTCGGCGTGGAGGTGGTCCGGCTGGGCGGCCGCCGGGCCGGCGCCGAGCAGCCCCAGCAGCAGCACCGCGGCCGCGACCGGGGGGAACCTGAGCCAACGCATCTGTCTTCCTTCCGAGTGGTTCCGGGTGGGTGCCGCCGTCAGCGGTTCCCCAGCAGGTGGAGCACGACCTCGTCGATGTCGAGGTAGCCGCCGGGGGGCAGGTCGCGGGCCATGATCTCCAGGGCCAGCCGCGACCCGGACTGGCCGGCGACGTGGATCGCCCCGAACTGGCGCCAGCCGGTGCGCTCGACGGTCCAGCCGAGGGTGTTGGAGCCGGGGACCGGCTCGCCGCCGCGGTACTCGCGCAGCCCGATGGTCACGGTGGTGTTCGGCGACGACGGCCGCACCCAGGCGTTGGTGTGGTAGCGGCCGTTGACCTTGGTGAGGGTCACGTCGGGGACGGTGATGCCGACCGGCCCGCCGGCCGAGGGGCCGGCCGAGATCCGCAGCGAGTAGCCGCCCTCCCTGGCCTCGGTGGTCTTGATCAGCTGGGCCCCCCCGAGCGGCTGCCAGCCCAGCGAGCCGTCCTCGAAGCTGGCGTTGGCGAGCAGGTTCTTCGGGCCGTCGTCGGGTGCCTGATCGAGGGTGGTGGCGACGGCCCCGGCGGTCGTCGACGGGGCCGCCGAGAGGCCGGCCGCCGACTGGTTCGCGGCCCGCCGGGGCTGGTCCGGCGTGGTGACCCAGGCGACCGTGGCCACCAGCAGCACGGTGGCCACGCCCGCACCCGCCCAGAGCCACCAGCGGCGCCGCGGCGCCGGTGACTCGGCCAGGTGGCGGGGGCCGCTGTCTCTCATGTCGGCACAGTAGTCTGGTGGTTGCCGCCACAACCGACAACTGCGCAGAGCTGCGGAATTTCCGGGCGAATAGGTGGTTCTAAGAGCAGCATCGACCGGCTTTACAATGACGCCATGGACACCGTGCCGCCCGACCCGGACCTGGCCGCCTTCCACCTGGCCCAGGTCAACCTGGCCACCCTCCGGGCCCCGCTGGACTCCCCCGAGCTGGCCGGCTTCGTGGCCCAGCTGGAGCCGGTCAACGCCCTGGCCGACCAGAGCCCAGGGTTCGTCTGGCGGCTCCAGACCGAGGACGGCGACGCCACCGCCATCCGGCCCTTCGAGGACGACCGCGTGATCGTCAACCTGTCGGTCTGGGCGTCGCTGGAGGCGCTGCGGAGCTTCGTCTACGCCAGCCGGCACCTGGACGTGATGCGCCAGCGCCGCGCCTGGTTCCACCGGATGCCCGACCCCTTCATGGCCCTGTGGTGGGTGCCGGCCGGGACCATCCCGACCGTCGCCGAGGCCAAGGACCGCCTCGAGCTGCTGGCCCGGCGAGGCCCGACCGCGGCCGCCTTCACCTTCCGGGCCCCGTTCCCCGAGCCGGCGGACGCGACCCGCTAGCCCTCGCGCCCGGGGCCGGCGCCGTTGGCGGCCAGGATCCGTTCCAGCAGCTGGGCCACCCCGTCCTCGACGTTGGCCGCGGTGACCTCGTCGGCCACCTCCAGGACCTCCTGGGTGGCGTTGGCCACCGCCACCGCCGTGCCCGCCCAGTTCAGCATGGCCAGGTCGTTGGGCATGTCGCCGACGGCCACGACCTCGGAGGCGTCGATGCCGAGGCGGTCGCAGAGCCGCTCAAGGGCGAAGGCCTTGGTCACCCCGGCGGCGGAGATCTCGACCAGCCGCAGGCCGGCCCAGGTGGCCACGGCGTCGTCGCCGATGGCCTGGCGGGCCTTGTCGGCGAGCTCGGCGAAGGGCAGGGTCGGGTGGCGCAGCAGCAGCTTGACGACCGGGCCGGTGATCAGCTCGATCGCGTCGGCCTCCAGGGCCTCGGGCCGGACGGCCGCCGGGTCCTCGGCCCAGCCCCGCTCGTGGCCGAACCCGCGCTCCAGCTCGACCGCGAACAGCACCCCCGGGATGGCCTCGCGCAGGGCGTGGACCAGCCGGGCGGCCAGGTCGGCGGCCAGCGGGGTGGCGTCGACCAGGGTCCCGGCGTCCAGGTCCCAGATGAGGGCGCCGTTGGCGCAGATGGCGATGCCGCCGACCCCGATCCGCTCGGCGATCGGGCCCAGGCTGCGGGGCTGGCGGCCGCTCACCAGCACCACCGTGATGCCGGCCTCCTTGGCCGCGGCCAGGGCGGCCCGGGTCCGCTCCGAGACCGTCTCGTCGGGCAGCAGCAGGGTGCCGTCGAGGTCGCTGGCGACCAGCCTGATGCCGCGCATGGCTCCACGGTAGCGGCTGGGCGTTCGTGGCATCCTGGGCGGTCCGTGCGCGCGTACCTGGCCCTGCTCCGCGCCGGCTTCCAGCGCCAGACCTCCTACCGGCTGGCCCTGGCGGCCGGGCTGCTCACCAACGCCTTCTTCGGGGTGGTGCGCACGGCCGTCTTCTACGCCCTGTACCGGGAGCGCGACCAGGTGGCCGGGCTGGACGTGGCCGACGCCCTCACCTACGTGTGGGTGCTCGAGGGCCTGTTCGCGGTCGTCTGGGCGCCCTGGTTCTGGGAGCTGGCCGAGACCATCCGCTCGGGCGAGTTCGTGGCCGAGCTGCTGCGGCCGGGCGACCCCTACCTGCGCCTGCTCGCCTTCGACCTGGGACGGACCCTGAGCGTGCTCGTCACCCGCACCGTCCCCACGCTCACGGTGGCGGCCCTGCTGCTTCCGCTGCGCCTGCCCGCCACCCTGGGCGGGCTGGCCCTGCTCGGGGCCAGCCTGGTCCTGGCCGCGGTGGTCAGCTTCCAGCTCCGCTTCCTGTTCGGCTCGGCCGCCTTCTGGACGCCCGACTACCGGTCGCTGTTCATGCTCGTCTTCCCCGTGCTCTGGCTGCTCTCGGGGTTCGTGGTCCCGGTCGACTTCTTCCCCGGGCCGCTGCGGGCCCTGGTCGACTGGAGCCCGCTGATCCCGCTGCTGATGGCGCCGGTCCGGGTGGCCACCGGCGCCGCCGGGCCGGCCCTGGCCACCCAGGTCGCCTGGGTGGCGCTGCTGTGGCTGGGCGGCCGCGCGGTGCTGGCCCTGGCCAGCCGCCGGCTGGTGGTCCACGGTGGCTGAGCACGCCGGCGTCTACCTGCGGCTGGCCGCGGCCTCGGTCCGGGCCACGGCCCGGCGCCCCGCCTACCTGGTGGTCCGTTTCCTGTCGGCCGGGATGATCGTGGCCATCGAGGTCGCCGGGGTGGTGCTGATGCTGGACCGCTTCGGGTCGATCGGTGGCTGGCGCCCGGCCGAGGTGGTGGTGCTGTTCGGGCTGGCCTTCACCGCCCAGGGCCTGGCCCTGGTGTTCGGGGACACGCTGGAGGCGGACAAGGTGTCGGAGCTGGTCCGCCGGGGGACCTTCGACCAGGTCCTGACCCGGCCCACCTCCCCGCTCGGCTGGGTGGTGGCCAGCTACGTCGACACCCGGTTCGTGGGCCGGATGCTGGCCGGGGCGGTCACCGTGGCCTGGGCGGCCGACCGGGCCGGGGTGGCCTGGACGCCGGGCCGGGCCGGGCTGGCCGCCCTGGCGGTGGCCTGCGCGGCCACCATCATCTTCGGGGTGCTGCTGGCCGCGGCCGGGTTCACCTTCGTCACCGTGCAGGGCTCGGAGGCGGTCAACGTGCTCATCTACGGCGGCCAGTACCTGGCCAGCTACCCGATGCAGATCTACGGGTCGGCCCTGCGGTTCGTGTTCGTCTGGGTGATCCCGATCGGGCTGGCCATCTACGTGCCCGCCCTCGGGGTGCTGGGCCGCCAGGGACCGGCCGGGCTGCCGGGGTGGCTGGCCTGGCTGTCCGCCCCGGTCGCGGGGGCGTTCGCGGCCCTGGGCGGGCTGGCCTGGCGGGCCGGCATCCGCCACTACGTGGGGACCGGCTCGTGAACCCTCACCCTGTGATCGAGGTCGAGGGACTGTGCAAGCGGTTCCGGACCCGCCGGGGGCCGGTGGAGGCGGTGGCCGGGATCGACTTCCGGGTCCAGCCGGGCGAGTTCGTCGGCTACGCCGGGCCCAACGGGGCCGGCAAGTCGACCACGGTCAAGATGATGAGCGGCATCCTGCTGCCCAGCGCCGGCCGGGTCGAGGTCTGCGGGATGGTCCCCTACCGGGAGCGCAAGCGGCTGGCCAGGCGCATGGGGGTGGTGTTCGGCCAGCGGACCCAGCTCTGGTGGGACCTGCCCCTGGAGGAGTCGTTCGAGCTGGTCGGGCACCTGTACCGCATCCCGCCGGCCGAGCGGGCGGCGCGGCTGGCCCGCCTGGAGGAGGTGCTGGCCCTGGGGCCGCTGCTGGCCGTCCCGGTGCGGTCGCTGTCGCTGGGCCAGCGGATGCGGGCCGAGCTGGCCGCGGCCGTGCTGCCCGCGCCCGAGGTGCTGTTCCTGGACGAGCCCACCATCGGGCTCGACGTCGAGGCCAAGGCGGCCGTGCGCGACTTCCTGCGCGAGCTCAACCGGGACCAGGGCACCACCGTCATCCTGACCACCCACGACCTGGACGACATCACCCGGCTGTGCTCGCGGCTGATGATCATCGACCACGGCCGGCTGATCTACGACGGGACCGTCGAGGCGCTGCGGACCGCCTACGGCACCACCAGGGTGCTGGTGGTCGACCTGGCCGAGGACGAGCCGGTCCAGGTCCAGGGGGCGGTGCTGGCCCGCGCCGAGGGCCGGCGGCGCTGGCTGGAGTTCGCCAGGGACGAGGTCAGCGCGGCCGAGCTGATCGCCCGCCTGCTGGCCGGCCACGAGGTGGCCGACCTGACCCTGGAGGAGCCCGACATCGAGGACATCGTCCGGCGCATCTACCGCGGCGAGGCGCCGCCCTGAGCTCCCTTGCCTATATGCAGATAGACGGTATATACAGATGAGGTGCTGCGCGAGCCGACCTTCCTGATCCTGGCCGCGGTGGCCCCCGGGCCGCTCCACGGCTACGGGATCCTCCGGGCGGTCGGGGAGCTCTCCGGCGGCCGGGTGCGGCTCCGGGCCGGGACGCTGTACGCGGCCCTCGACCGGCTCGTCGGGGAGGGCTCGCTGCTGGTCGACCACGAGGAGGTCGTCGACGGCCGGCACCGCCGCTACTACCGGATCACCGGCACCGGGCTGGAGGCCCTGCGATGTGGCATCGAGCAGCTGGAAGCCAACGCCGCGGCCGCTCGCGGCCAGCTCGCCCGGCGCCCGGACGGAGCGACGGCATGACCCTGGAAGGCGGCTACCGCCGGCTGAGCCGCCTGTTCCCGGCCGCCTGGCGCGAGCGGCACGAGGAGGAGCTGATCGGCACGCTGCTGGACGCGGCCGAGCCTGGCCGGGACCGGGTCGCCCTGGCCGAGGCGGCCGACCTGGTCCGGGCCGCGCTGGTCCTGCGCTGGCGGGCCAACGGCCGGCTGGCCGTTGCGGTGGCCCTGACCCTGCTCACGGCCCTCGCGGTGGTGCTGGCGGTCAGGTTCGGGAGCGGCGGCGTGCCGGTCGAGTTCCTGCTGACCTCCCTGGTGGTGGCGGCCATCCCCGGCACCGGGGTGGTCTACACCGTCTCCTGCGCGATCGGCGGTGGCTGGCGGCGGGGGCTGTTCGCGGCCGTCGGCTGCACCCTGGGCGTGGTCCCCCACCTGCTGGCGGCCATGCTCGGGCTGTCCGGGATCATGCAGGCCGGCGCGGTCGCCTTCGAGACGGTCCGGTGGGCGGGCGTCGCCTACCTGGTCTACATGGGGGTGTCGCTGCTCCGCGACGGCGACGGCCTGCAGCTGGACCGGCAGCGCGGCCCGGCCGAGCCGGCGGGGCTGGTCGTGCGCCGGGCGATCCTGCTCAACCTGCTGAACCCGAAGCTGACCGTGTTCTTCTTCGCCTTCCTCCCCCAGTTCCTCGACACCCCGCCGGGCCTGCTCGACCCAAGGCTGCTCGGGCTCGGCGGGATCTTCATGCTGGCCACCCTGGCCGTGTTCGTCGTCTACGCCTGGGCGAGCGCCAGCGTCCGCGACCGCGTGCTCGGCGCCCCGGCCGTCCGCCGGTGGCTGCAGCGCTCCCTGGGCGCCCTGCTCGTCGGGTTCGCGGCCCGCCTCGCGGTCACCGACCGGTAGGGGCAGCGCGCCGGTGGTGGCCGGCGACGCCGATGCCCCAGCCGAGCATGGGCCAGATGGGCCAGGGGTAGCCGGCGCCGGTGACCAGCCAGACCAGCCACAGCAGGGCCATCACGGCCAGATAGGTCCGGACGCCGGGGTCGAGCTGGCGGCGGCCGGCCGGGAGGCGGGCCGGGCTCAGGGACGGCGACGGCAGGTCGGCGGTCAGGACGGCGAGGTCGGCGCCGGTCCTGGCCGTCCAGGCCGAGGCCATGCGGTCCTCGAACTCGGGGAGGGTCAGGCGACCGGCGGCATGGTGGTCGGCGAGCTGGTCGATCACCCGGTCGCGCTCGGCGTCGCCGATGCGGACGGCGGGGTCGGCCGGTTGCGGGCGGAGCGGGGCCGGCTGGGGCCGGTGGTGGCCGTGCATGGAGCTCTCCTCTCAGGTGGCGGGAGCGGGTCGGGGGCTGAGGGCGCCGCCGAGGAGGGCGCCGACCTCGCCGGCGATCTCGTCGAAGGGGCGCTGGCTGCGCTGGAGGGAGCCGCCGAGCCACAGGGCGGCCAGGCCGTGCACGACCGACCAGGCCAGGTAGGCGACGGCCTGGGGGTCGCTGCCGGCCGCCCAGCCTTCGGACTGGATCTCGCGGACGCTGCCCAGCAGCAGCTCGAAGGTGGTGTCGCCGGCCGCCGCGAGCTCCGGGTCGTCCTGGTGGAGCAGGTCGCGCTGCCACATCACCGCGAAGTGGGCCGGGTGGGCGAGGGCGAAGCCGGTGTACGCCTGGCCGGCCGCGCGGAACCGCTGGCCGGCGGTGGCCTCCGGGCCGAGCTGGCCGGCACCGTCCTTCATGGCTCGGGCCAGCAGTCCGAAGCCCTCGACGGCGATGGCGGTGAACAGCGCCGCTTTGTCGGGGAAGTGGTTGGCCGGCGCGGCGTGGGAGACGCCGAGCCGCCGGGCCAGCGAGCGCAGGCTGACCGCCGACGGCCCCTCCTGGTCGATCAGCTCCAGGGCCGTGTCCAGCAGGTCGCGGCGCAGGTCGCCGCCGTAGTAGGTGGGGTTGGCCCGCCGGCTCGCTGTCACTCCGCCTCCTAGGTTGACACCGTCAATCTAGCGGACTAGGTAGACGGTGTCAATCTAGTTGGCGTGGCCGGCCCAGGCCTCGATGGCCGGGCGCAGGGACCGGAAGGCCTGGCCGCGGTGGGAGGCGGCGTCCTTGGCCGCCTGGTCGGCCTCGGCGCTGGTCAGCTCCCAGCCGTCGGGCAGGAACACCGGGTCGTAGCCGAACCCGCCGCTCCCCCTGGGCGCGTCCAGGAGGCGCCCCTCCCAGGCCGCCTCGGCGTGCCACTCCCCCGCCTCCGGGTCGACCAGCACGGCGGCGCAGCGGAACCGGGCCGTGCGCCGCTCCGGGGGGACCCCGGTCAGCTCGGCCAGGAGCTTGTCCAGGTTGGCCTGGTCGCTGGCGCCCGGGCCGGCATAGCGGGCCGAGCGGACCCCGGGGACGCCGCCGAGGGCGTCGACCTCCAGGCCGGAGTCGTCGGCCACCGCGGCCAGCCCCGACCAGGCGGCATACGCCCGCCCCTTGAGCAGGGCGTTCTCCAGGAACGTCTCGCCGGTCTCCTCGACCTCGGGGGGCTCGCCCAGGCCGGCCTCGGCCAGGCCGACCAGCTCCACCGGCAGCCCGTCCAGGATCGTCCGCAGCTCGCGCAGCTTGCCCTGGTTGGCGCTGGCCAGCAGCAGGCGCGGCGGCACTAGCCGGCGCGGCCGTCGGCCAGGTCGAGCGAGGCCGGGCCGAGGGCGAGGCGGCGCAGGGGCGGGATGGCCGCCTGCTCCAGCATCGGCCCAAGGGCCTGCTTCTGGGCCTTGACCAGGGAAGCGATCCCGGAGGAGGCCAGGTCGAGCAGGGCGTCCAGCTCGGCCCGGCTGAACGGCTCCCGCTCGGCCGTCCCCTGGACCTCGACCAGGCCGCCGAGCCCGGTCATGACCACGTTCATGTCGGTCTCGGCGCGCACGTCCTCCTCGTAGGGCAGGTCGAGGCAGGCGGTGCCGTCGACCATCCCGACGCTGACCGCGGCCACGTGGTCCCGCAGCGGGAACGACTTGACCCGCTTCTCCTGCATCAGCCGGTGGCTGGCCGCGAACAGGGCCACCCAGGCGCCGGTGATCGAGGCGCAGCGGGTGCCGCCGTCGGCCTGGAGGACGTCGCAGTCCACCCACAGGGTCGACTCCCCGAAGGCCTGGGTGTCGGTGACCGCCCGCAGGGACCGGCCGATCAGGCGCTGGATCTCGTGGGTGCGGCCGCCCGGGCGGCCCTTGGACACCTCGCGGCCCGAGCGCTCGCCGGTCGCCCCCGGGAGCATGGCGTACTCGGAGGTCACCCAGCCCTTGCCGCTGCCGCGCAGGAACGGCGGCACCCGGTCCTCGTAGCTGACCGCGCACACCACCTTGGTCCGGCCCAGCTCGACCAGGGCCGAGGCGAAGGCGGTCTGCTGCCAGCCCATGGTGATCGTGACCGGGCGCAGCTGGTCGGGGGCGCGCCCATCTTTTCTGGCCATCAGATGCGGTGAACCTCCAGTTCGGTGGCCACGCCCACCGGGCCGCCGTAGGCCTCGGCGGCGCGGGCGGTGGCGGCCGCGGTGTCGCTGCCGGGGCGCAGGTGGGTGAGCAGCAGGCGCCTGGCCCTGGCCTTGGCCGCCCACTCCCCGGCCAGCTGCGGGGTCAGGTGGATCGGGGGCGCCCCGTCGGGCCACTCCGACCAGGCGGCCTCGCAGATGAACAGGTCGGCCTGGTCGGCCAGGCGCCCGAGGGCGTCGCAGGACCCCGAGTCGGCCGAGTAGGCCAGGGTGCGGCCGCCGGCGGTGGCCCGGACGGCGTAGGTCTCGACCGAGTGGACGGTGGCCACCGCCTCCAGCCGCAGCGGCCCCAGGTCGACCCGCTCGCCGTCGTGGAGGTCGTGGACCTCGAAGGTGCCGTCGATGGGCTCGCTCTCGCCGGTGGACAGGAACGGCCGCACGTGGCTGACCCAGTCGGTGGGGCCGAACACCGGCACCGGCGCCGGTGGCGGCTCGAAGTCGCCGTAGCGCAGGGCGTAGTTGGCCGCCAGCAGGTCGCCGACGTGGTCGACGTGCAGGTGGCTGACCCAGATGGCGTCAAGGGTGGGCAGCTCGGCCACCCGGAGCAGGTTGGACAGGGTGCCGGGGCCGGTGTCGACCCAGACCCGGGTCGCCTGGTCGCCCTCGCCCGCCTCCACCAGGTAGCCGGAGCAGGCGCGGCCGGCGGCCGGGTAGGTCCCGGAGCTGCCCAGGACGGTGAGCCGGATCACGAGGCCTCGGCCTCGACCGGCACGGCCGCGCTGCGCCGCTCGACCAGGCCGACCTCCGGGCCGAGGAAGCGGGCCCCGAGGAGCCGGAACTCGTCGGGGTCGCCGGAGGCCAGGAACCGGTGGGCCGGCCGGGCCCCGTAGGGGGCGTGGAGGTCGGCCCTGGTCAGCTCGGCGAAGACGCTGCGGGCGGTCCACTCGGCCGAGTTGACCAGGAACACGTCCGGGCCCACCAGGTAGCCGATGACCCCGGTGAGCAGCGGGTAGTGGGTGCAGCCGAGGATCAGGGTGTCGACCTCGGCGGCCTGCAGCGGGGCCAGGTAGCCGCGGGCCAGCTCCAGGATCTCCGGGCCGGTGGTCTCGCCCCGCTCCACGTACTCGACGAACCGGGGGCAGGCCTGGGCGACCAGGGTGACGTTCTCGTGGGTCTCCTCGATGGCCTCGCGGTAGCGGCCGGAGCGGATCGTCCCCTCGGTGCCGATCAGCCCGACGGTGCGGTTGCGGGTCAGGCGCACCGCGGCCCGCACGGCCGGCTCGATCACCTCGACCACCGGCAGCGGGTAGGCGGCCCGCAGCTCGTCGAAGGCGGCCGCCGAGGCGCTGTTGCAGGCGACCACGGCCAGCTTCACGTCCTCGGCCACCAGCAGGTCCATGATCTCTTCGGCGAAGGTCCGCACCTGGGCCTGGGACCGGGGCCCGTAGGGGAACCGGGCCGTGTCCCCGAAGTAGATCACCGACTCGTGCGGGAGCAGGTCGATCACCGCCCGGGCGACGGTCAGCCCGCCGACGCCCGAGTCGAAGATGCCGATGGGTCGTGGGTCCATAGCCCCGGACGATACCGCAGCCGGGCGACCCGCTAGGCCCAGAGCTGGCCGCGCAGGCCGGCCTCGGCGGCCACCGGGTCGGCGCCGTAGGCGCCGGTGGAGAGGTACTTCCAGCCGCCGTCGGGGGCGAGGACGACGATGTCGGCCCGCTCCAGCCGCTCGGCCACCCGCAGGGCGACGTGCAGGATGGCCCCGGTGGAGATGCCGGCGAACACCCCCTCGGTGGCGGCCAGCTGCCGGGTCCGGGCCAGGGCGTCGTGCGAGCCGACCTTGATGCGCCGGTCGAGCACGCCCTCCTCGAAGATCGGGGGCACGAACCCCTCGTCGAGGTTGCGCAGCCCGTAGACCAGGTCGCCGTACTCGGGCTCGGCCGCCACCACCTGGACGGCCGGGCGCTGCTCCTTGAGGTAGCGGCCGACCCCGACCAGGGTGCCGCTGGTGCCGAGGCCGGCCACGAAGTGGGTCACCTCGGGCAGGTCGCGCCAGATCTCCGGGCCGGTGGTCTCGTAGTGGGCGGTCACGTTGGCCTGGTTGCCGTACTGGTAGAGCATCACCCAGTCGGGGTGCTGGGCGGCCAGCTCCCCGGCCCGGGCGATGGCCCCGTTGGAGCCGCCGGCGGCCGGGGACAGGACCACCTCGGCCCCGTACAGCTCCAGCAGCTGGCGGCGCTCGGCCGAGGTGTTCTCGGGCATGACCACCACCAGCCGGTAGCCCCGGACCCGGGCCACCAGGGCCAGGGCGATGCCGGTGTTGCCGCTGGACGGCTCGATCAGGGTCGCGCCCGGGGCCAGCCTCCCCGACTTCTCGGCGTCGTCGACCATCGCCTTGGCGATCCGGTCCTTGACGCTGCCGGTCGGGTTGTGGCCCTCCAGCTTGGCCCAGAGGCGCACGTCGGGCCGGGGCGACAGCCGCGGCAGCCCCACCAGGGGGGTGTTGCCGATGGCGTCGGCCAAATCCTCGTAGCGCACCTTGGTCTAGCCCCCTCCCGCGACCGCGGGAAGGATGGCCACGACGTCGCCGTCGGCCAGCTTGGCGTCGAGCGCGCCCAGGAACCGGACGTCCTCGTCGTTGACGTAGACGTTGACGAAGCGGTGCAGGGAGCCGTCCTCGGTGAGCAGCTGCCCGGCGATCCCCGGGTAGCGCCGGTCGAGGTCGCCGAGCAGGTCGCGGACGGTGTCGCCGTCGGCCGGGACGGCTTTCTCGCCGCCGGTGTGCTTGCGCAGGATCGTCGGGATGCGGACTTCAACGGCCATCAAGGCCTCCTGAAAGCGGGTTCGCGTTGAGCGGGGAGCACGGGTGGCGCCGGTGCTCAGGCGCCGGTGGACGGCCAGGCCCGACATCGCCCGTAGCGGGCGGCCGGGCCCTGCCGGTGCCAGACCGGGCGGGCCAGATGCTCGGCCGGCGGCCTCATCCGGCCACCCCGGCGGTGCGCCGCTCCAGCTCCACCTCGTCGACCCGGCCGTCGCGGATCCGGAAGGCCCGCAGCACGGGCGCGTCCTTCACGGCCAGGGACAGGATCAGGTAGACGGCGTCGGGGTAGGCGGCCAGCTCGACGTCGGTGCGCGAGGGGTAGGCCTCGGTGGCCACGTGCGAGTGGAAGATCCCGACCAGGTCGAGGCCGAGGTCGTCCATCTCGGTCATGGCCCGCAGCTGGGCCTTGGGCTCGACCACGTAGAAGGTCGGGCTGGCCTCGGCGTTGGGCAGGGCGTAGACGCGCTCGGCCGACCCGTCCCGACCGGCCAGCAGCGCGCAGGCCTCGTTCGGGTACTCGGCCCTGGCGTGCGCCACCAGCGCCTGGTACTGGTCGTCGTCGATCCGCAGCATCCGCCTTCCTCCTGGTAAGTGAGGGTAGCATCGGCTCACCCGGGGGGCAGCCGCCGGACCCCGATCCGGCCGGCCGGCCCGTCCAGGACGCGGCCGACCACCGCCGGCTCGATGCCCCGGTCGCGGAGGTCGCCGACCAGGCCGCCGAGCCGTTCGGGGGCCACCGACAGCAGCAGCCCGCCCGAGGTCTGGGCGTCGTGCAGCAGGGTCGCCACCACCGGGGGCAGGCCATCCTCCAGCTCGACGTGGTCGCGCAGGTAGGCCTGGTTGTTGCGGGTGCCGCCGGAGACGAACCCGGCCCCGGCCAGCTCGGCCGCGCCGGGCAGGAACGGCACCCGGGCCGCGTCCAGGAGCCCAGCGACCCCGCTGGCCCGCAGCATCCGGTGGAGGTGGCCGAGCAGCCCGAAGCCGGTCACGTCGGTGGCCGCCTCGACCCCGGCGGCCAGGGCGGCCTCGGCGGCGTCGCGGTTCAGGGTGGTCATGGCGGCGACCGCGGCCGCGACGGCGGCCGGGTCGGGGTCGCCGCGCTTGACGGCGGTCGCCACCACCCCGGTGCCGAGCGGCTTGGTCAGCACCAGCCGGTCCCCCGCCCGGGCCCTGGCGATGGTCAGCAGCCGGTCCGGGTCGGCCAGCCCGACCACGGCCAGGCCGTACTTGGGCTCGGGGTCGTCGATCGAGTGGCCGCCGACCACCGGGCAGCCGGCCTGGGCGGCCACCTCGGCCCCGCCCCGCAGCACCTCGGCCAGCAGCTCCACGGGCAGGTCGGCCGGCCAGGCGGTCAGGTTGAGGGCGATCAGCGGCCGGCCCCCCATGGCGTAGACGTCGGAGAGGGCGTTGGCGGCGGCGATCCGCCCCCAGTCGCGGGCGTCGTCGACGATCGGGGTGAAGAAGTCGGTGGTCAGCACCAGGGCCCGCTGGTCGTCCAGCCGGAGCACGGCCGCGTCGTCGCCCTCGGCCGCCCCGACCAGCAGGTTGGCGTCGGCGGCGCCGCCCAGCCCCTGGCCGACGCTGGCCATCAGCCGGTCCAGGGTGGCCAGGGGCAGCTTGCAGGCGCAGCCGGCGCCGTGGGAGAGGGTGGTCAGCCGGGGCAGCTCGGCGGCGGTGGTCATGTCGGTGGCGCTCCTGTCCGGGCGAGGGGAACCTCCCCGCTAGGATAGGCCGGCGATGTTCGCCGCCGTTCTGCGTGACGCCTGGCGCCAGTACCGGCGCCGGCCCCTGGCCGCCGTGATCACGGTGGTCGTTGGCGGGCTGCCCGTGTTCCTGGAGCCCGAGGACCCGGTGCTGGCCGTGCCCCTGGCCGTGGTCCTGCTGGCCGCCGGGCTGCTGGTCGAGCTGTTCCTGGTCTCCTGGCTGGCCGGCGCCATCGACCCGGCGCCGTCCCCCACCCCGGCCGCGGCCGCCCTGGCCACCATGCGCCGCACCATCGGCCCCGGGGTCCGGGCGGGCCTGCTGCGCGCCTTCTACCTGCTGGGGGCGCTGATGGTGGGGCTGCTGCTGTTCGGGTCGCGCGAGGGCGGCCCCCTGCCCGAGTCCGAGCAGACCAAGCTGGCGGTCGGGCTGTGGCCGCTGTTCGGGGTCGCCTTCGCCTTCCTGGCCGTGCTGATGCAGCGGGTCGTGCTCGGCGGCGAGCGCCGGGTCCGGCAGGCGGCCGGCGTGTCCCACCGGGTGGCCTCGGCCCACTTCCCCCTCTGCCTGCTCATCGGCCTGCTCCAGGCCAGCGGGCTGGTCCTGGCCAGCCTGGTGGTCGAGTTCTGGGTCCTGGCCGTGCTGTCGATCCTGCTCGCCCTGGCCGACCCCTACCTGATCGGCATGTGCAACGCCCTCTACCTCCGGACCAGGGCCGAGCAGGAGCCGGTCGACGCCGGCGACGGCTCGCTCAGGCCCCCACGCAGGTGAGGCCGCTGCCCGGCGGGTAGTTGGCCACCCCGAGCACGGCCAGGACGATCCCGATCAGGAAGGGCACGGCCAGGGCGGCCGCCTGGAGAGGGCGGTTGCGGGGGCCGACCGCGTCGTACAGGGCCATCGCGGTCAGGCCGGCCAGGAAGCCGCCGATGTGGGCCATGTTGTCGATGCTGGCGCTGCGGGAGGCGATGAACAGGTTGAGCAGCAGCACCAGAAGCAGGTTCTGGAGGGGGGCCGAGCCGCCCTGGCGGCGGCGCCGGAAGAAGTAGGCGACCAGGGCCCCGAGCAGGCCGAAGATCGCCCCCGAGGCGCCGACCCCGAGGGTGGTCTGGTTGAAGGCGAAGCTGGCCCCGGCCCCGACCAGGCCGGTGCCGACGTACAGGGCGACGAAGCGGGCCCGCCCGAGCATGCTCTCCAGGCTCGGCCCGAAGGCCCACAGGGCCCAGCTGTTGAACGCCCAGTGGAGCAGCCCGCCGTGCAGCACCATCACCGTCAGCAGGCGCCACCACTGCCCGGACTCAGAGATGGCGGCGGCGTTGAGCGCCCCCAGCCGGCACAGCGCCCGGTTCGACGGCTCCAGCAGCCCGAAGCCGCTGCCGGTGAGCAGCGCGGCCGCGAACAGCATCAAGGTGTTGATGCCGAGGATGGTGTAGGTGGCCAGCGGCCGCTCGGTGCCGGGGAGGCCGCGGACCCGCACGGTGGAGCGGGCGTCGTCCGGGCAGAACTGGCCGACCGGGGCCGGGTTGGCGCACTCGCCGCAGATCGGCCGGTCGCAGCGCGAGCAGCGCAGCCCGGTCTGCCGGTCGGGGTGCCGGTAGCAGACGGTCGGGGTGGTCGCCTTGGTCAGCCACTCCGGTCGGTCGGACTGTCCCTGGTCGTCGGGCAACGGGCGCTCCTTGGTCGCGAAGCTCAAGCATGCCACCTTCGCCCAGGTTGGGCAGGGCAGCTGGGCCCTCGCCGGGCTACCGGGCCAGGAACCCGGGGATGGCCGGCAGCTTCAGCTCGGGGGGGTCGGGCAGCTCGGCGCCCGCCCGGACGGCGTCGACGCTGGCCACCGTGTGGGCGGCGATGGCGTCCCAGGACAGGGGGCTGACCGCCGCCTGGCGCAGGGCCCGGCGCCGCTCCCGGTCCCGCTTGAGGGCCCCCTGGATGGCCCGGGCGAACTCGGAGGGGTCCCTGGCGATCCAGACCAGCCGGCGCAGCTCGGCCGCCCCGGCGACCTCGGTGGTGACCACCGGCAGGCCGGCGGCCAGGTAGCCGAACAGCTTCTCGGGCACGACCGCCCGGGTCGCCGGGGCCACCTGGTGGGGGGCGATGGCCACGTCGGCCGCGGCCAGGTAGTCGGGCAGCAGCCGGTAGGGCCGGGGCCCGATCACGTGGACGTTGCGCAGGCCCGCGACCAGCGGCTGGAGGAAGTCGGCGGCCGGGCCGACGAACACGAAGCTGGCCTCCCGCAGCCGGTCGGCGGTGCCCCGGATCAGGCCGACGTTCAGATAGGCCCGCATCGAGCCGGCGTAGATGATCAGCGGCCGGGGCAGCCCGGCCAGCTCGGCCGCCGGGGTGCCGCCGGCCAGGCCCTGGTCGGCCCCGATCGGGTGGAGGACGGTCCGGGGGTTGAGGGCGGCCAGCTCCTCGCGGAGCTCGCGGGTGCCGGCCCAGACCAGGTCGGCCCCGGTCAGCTGGGTCTTGTAGACCTCGTCGAGGGCCTGGCGCTCGTCGGCGTCGACCGGGTAGGGGGCGCGGGCGTCGCGGCGGACCATGGCCAGCCGGGTCACGCCCCGGCCGCCGAGCCGGCTGGCCAGCTCCCCGGCGAAGGGGTGGGCCAGCCCGTGCAGCATCAGCAGCGGCCTGGTGAAGGCCCCCTCGCGCTCCAGCATGGCCACGGTCGCGTCCAGGGTGGCCTCGCGCCGGTCGGGCTGGCTGGTCGGGGCGAACAGGTACACGCCGTCGTCCTCCAGCCCCTTGAGCCGCCGCAGCTGGCCCTCCATGTCCTGCTCCCAGCGAGGGTCGCGGAAGCGGGTGCGCAGCTCGGCCGGGTCGATCGGCGGCTGGACGTGGAACACCCGGCCCACCCGCGGATGGCGGGCCAGCGCCCGGGCCAGCAGCTCGTCCCCCCGCCCGTACAGGCCCCAGTCGTCGAACGCCCAGGTCTTGAGCACGTTGTAGGCCGGCTGGTCGCGCTGGTGCTCCTCGGCCAACCCTGGTTCCTCCATCGTCTCGGGGACGGCGCATCCTAACCGACCCCGGGACGACGCCGGTGTTACGAGGCCGAGGTGTCCAGGTCCAGCGACAGGCTGTTGATGCAGTAGCGCTGGCCGGTCGGGGCCGGGCCGTCGGGGAAGACGTGGCCCAGGTGGGAGCCGCAGCGGGCGCAGGTGACCTCGGTGCGGACCATGCCGTGGCTGTGGTCGGGGTGCAGCTCGACCCCGGTGGCGTTGGCCGGCTCGGTGAAGCTGGGCCAGCCGGTGCCGGAGTCGAACTTGGCGTCGGAGCGGAACAGCTCGTTGCCGCAGGCGGCGCAGCGGTAGACGCCCTCCTCCTTGGCGTAGGTGTACTTGCCGGTGAACGGCGGCTCGGTCCCGGCCTCGCGCAGCACCCGGTACTGGTCGGGGCTGAGCTGCTCGCGCCACTCCTGCTCGGTCCTGGTCACCTCTGCCATGGTTGTTCGCACCTTCCTGGTGTGGGTCCCTGCTCCAGGATACGAGGCGTCGCCGGCTGGGCCTCTGTACGCTGCCGGCCATGAGCACCCCGGCTCCCCCGCCGCCGCTTCCCCGCTACGGCGAGGCGTCGCTGTCCGACCTGCTGCCGTCGCTGCTGGCCGCCCTGGACGTGCCCGGGCTGGCCAACCCGCTCGGGGTGGAGCCGCTGCGCCGGGCCTGCCTGCTGGTGGTCGACGGCCTCGGCTGGGAGCTGCTGCTGGCCAACCGCCGGGCCGCTCCGGTCATGGCCGCCGCGGCCGAGCGGGGCGGGCCGGTGACCACCGGGTTCCCCTCGACCACGTCCAGCAGCCTGGCCTCGATCGGCACCGGGCTCCCGCCGGGCCGCCACGGGCTGGTCGGCTACACCATCGCCCTGCCCGGGATGGACCGGGCGTTCAACTGCCTGCGCTGGTCCCCCTACGGCCTCGGCGGCGCCAAGGACCTGCGCGACCGGGTCGTCCCCGAGCGCATGCAGCCCGAGCCGACCGGGTTCGAGGCCGCCGCCGCCGACGGGGTCGAGGTCACCCTGGTCGGGGCGGGCGAGTACGCCGCCTCCGGCTTCACCAGGGCCGCCCTGCGCGGGGGCGACTACTGGCGCACCCACTCCCTGGGCGACCAGGCCGCCGGGGCCCTGCGCGGCCTCGGCAAGGGCCGGCGCAGCCTGGTCTACCTCTACCATCCCGACCTGGACCGCACCGGCCACGTGCGGGGGGCCGGGGCCGAGGCCTGGCGCCTGGAGCTGGCCCACATCGACCTGCTGGTCGGCCACATCGCCGAGCGCCTCGGCGGCGACGCCGCCCTGTTCGTCACCGGCGACCACGGCATGGTCGACCTGCGGCCCTCCCAGCGGGTCGACCTGGCCGACCAGCCGGAGCTGGCCGCCGGGGTCCGGCTCCTGGCCGGCGAGGCCAGGGCCAGGCACGTCCACACCCAGCGGGGCGCCGCCGACGACGTCCTGGCCACCTGGCGGGGCCTGCTCGGCCACGCCATGTGGGTCGTCCCCGGCGAGGAGGCCATCGCCGCCGGCTGGTTCGGCCCCGAGGTGACCGACGACGCCCGGGCCCGCGTCGGCGACGTCGTCGCCGCCGCCCACGGCCCCATCGGCGTCGTCCAGCGCGAGGTCGACCCCACCCAGGCCATCCTCACCGGCCACCACGGCTCCATGACCCCCGCCGAGCAGCTGGTCCCGTTCCTGGAGATCCGCCGCTAGCCGGCGCCGGGGCCCGGGTCGGCCGCTAGGAGCGGCCTCTGGCGACCCGGCGGGCGGCGAGGGCGACCCCGGTGAGCAGGAGGGCGACCGGGAGGGCGCACCCGCCGCCGCGCATGCGGGCCCGCGGGCTGCCCGGGCCGGCGATCGGCGCCTCGTCGGCGTAGTTGGCGTCCTCCTGCCAGTCGGGCACGCCGTCGTAGTCCCTGTCCCTGCGACTGTCCATGGCTCCTCCACCCCCTCGGCGGGTCGAGACCGGCCCGGTGTCCGCTGCGGCGGCGCCCATGCTAACCCTCCAGGGCGGCGTCCACGCCGAGGCGGCGGCCCTCCTCCCAGGCGGCCTCGGCGGCGTC
>OBLS010000226.1_pt1 | contig 18534 bp, 16 predicted proteins | sample 1519901 | NCBI WGS metagenome assembly OBLS01 (sample SAMEA3113585, study PRJEB22503) | soil metagenome | reverse complement strand
GGGAGAAGTCGTAACAAGGTGGCCGTAGGGGAACCTGCGGCCGGATCACCTCCTTAGTAAAAGGTCGGACAATCTGTGTAAAGGGTTTGTAACCTAATCAATAGAATGCAATTCCTAAAAAAGATTTTTAGGAATGAAGTGATGTAGTAAACGTGAGTTTACAATGATCATCGTGTATAGGATCGACAATTAACCACAATATTGCATATCTATGCAATAATGACAGAGGTTAATTGGCTTCATTATCAAGTGGTATATTCTGACCGCGTAAAATTACTAGCCAAATTTCAAAGGGAAATGCTGGTGCAACTACGCCGGTTGGTGGATGACTAGGCTTAGAAAGTGATGAAGGACGTGGCAAGCTGCGATAAGCCTGGGGTAGGTGCATGCGACCATCGATCTCAGGATCTCCGAATGAGGTCTCTCATTTATACTCCCCTGCTTTATGCTGGGGAGGGCGAACTGTCCGAAGTGAAGCATCTGAGTAGGACAAGGAAGAGAAATCAAGCGAGATTCCGTTAGTAGCGGCGAGCGAAAACGGAACAGCCCAAACTGAATCTGTAATGGTAACATTATAGAGATGTGGTGAGTTATAGATTTTAGATCCTATTTTTTTAGTCGAAGTGTTCTGGAAAGAACTGGGAAAAAGGGTGATACCCCCGTAGACAAATAAAAATAGGATTGTTCTATAACAAGAGTAATTGGCCTTGGCAGTGGCCAGTGAATGTGGGTGAAAGTAGCATCCAAGGCTAAATATTATCTAAGACCGATAGCGTACTAGTACCGTGAGGGAAAGTTGAAAAGTACCCCGGAAGGGGGGTTAAAAGCGCCTGAAACCAACCGGTTACAGACGTGTATGGCTCGAAAGGAATCAGGTGGAGAATCCGTAAGGATTTGAAGCCTTCTAGAGTTATACGTTCCGTCTAGAAACACGGGCCAGGGAGATTACTGTTATGGCGAGCTTAACCTTAAAAAGGGAAGGCGAAGGGAAACCAAATTCGCGCAGCATTAGCAAGGCGAGAGATCTGAAAGGGTCTTTAGTCATAGCAGTAAGGCTAGAAACCGGACGATCTATTCCTGGATAAGACGAAGGTGGGCGAAAGCCTGCTGGAGGTCTGCAGGGGTCCTGACGTGCAAATCGGTCCTCTAATCTGGGATTAGGGGTCAAAAACCAATCTAGTCCGGTGATCGCTAGTTCCCACCGAAGTAGATCGCAGTCTTGCCTCAGCAGAGATTGCTTGTATTGTAGAGCACCGATCGGACGGTAAGGGCCCGAAAGGGCTCACCGTTCATTCGAACTCCGAATGTACAGGCTTCGTAGAAGCTGGGAGGCGGGTTTATGTGGGGTAAGCCTCATAACCGAAAGGGGGACAACCCAGACTAAAGTTAAGGTCCCCAAATGTCTGCTAAGTGTCAAACAAAAGGGCGTCTTCGAGCAGAGACAGCAGGAAGGTAGGCTTAGAAGCAGCCATCCTTTAAAGAGTGCGTAACAGCTCACCTGCCGAGCTTGGAAGCCCCGAAAATGCACGGGGCTCAAGTAGATTACCGATACTTTAGATTACCAGCAATGCTGGTATATGGTAGGTGGGCGTAGTGATTGGGCAGAAGCTGGGCTGTGAAGTCCAGTGGACTGATCTACTAGTGCAGATCCTGGTGGTAGTAACAGCATAACCGAGTGAGAATCTCGGTGACCGTAAGGGCAAGGGTTTCCCGGCAATGCGTCATCAGCCGGGAGTTAGCCGGTCCTAAGAACAACCTCAACAGCGTTGTCCGAAAGGGAAACTGGTTAATATTCCAGTGCCATAAAAGATCGTTTGTACCTTGCTTGTCACTTCAGGATAGAGTAAGCAGAATCGTCGTTCTGTCTAATTATTCGAATCAGGGGGAGTACTGTAATAGTGAGAACCTTGATGAGATGAGAATGGCCTTCCGCAAGGAGGGTTTACTTGAATCCAGGAGACACTGAAAGCAAGTTAAGGGAGATTCTTTTATGTCCGTACCGAGAACCGACACTGGTGCCCTGGATTAGTAATCTAAGGTCTGTCGGGTATACCGTAAGGCGAGGGAACTCGGCAAAATAGCTCCGTATCTATGGTATAAGGAGTGCCTGCAGCTTTTGCGAGGAGCAGGAGTTGCAGGTCGCAGTGACAAGGGGGTCCCGACTGTTTAATAAAAACACAGGTGGTCGCTAGTCCGAAAGGATGTGTACGGCCTCTGTATCCTGGCCAGTGGCGGTACCTAAAACCTGGGTTCAACTGGGCTAAGGGCCGCTAAACGCCGGGAGTAACTCTGACTCTCTTAAGGTAGCCAAATGCCTTGTCGGGTAAGTTCCGACGTGCATGAATGGAACAACGAGGGCCCCGCTGTCCCCGCCTGCAGCCCGGTGAAGCCACATAATGTGGACGAACAGTCCACAAACCTCTGTCGGGGAGAGAAGACCCTGTGGAGCTTTACTGCAGCCTGTTGTTGCGGTATGGTTGCGGATGCAGAGTGTAGCTGGGAGCCTTCGAAACCTGCTCTCCGGGGCAGGTGGAGGCACCGATGTAACACCAGCCATTCGTTACCGTATCGCTAACCCGTTCTCACGGGGACACCGGCAGGTGGGCAGTTCGGCTGGGGCGGCACCCCCTTGAAAATGTATCGAGGGGGCCCAAAGATTGGCTCAGGCGGGACAGAACTCCGCCGGTGAGGGCAAAGCCAAAAGCCAGTCTGACTGTATTCCCAATGATACGGAATACAGAGGAGAAATCCGGGCTTAGCGATCCATCGTGTCCCCACTATTGGGGGCCGGTGGTGACAGAAAAGTTACCCTAGGGATAACAGGCTCGTCGCGGGCGAGAGCTCCTATCGACCCCGCGGTTTGGTACCTCGATGTCGGCTCTTCCCATCCTGGTTCTGCAGCAGGAGCCAAGGGTGGGGCTGCTCGCCCATTAAAGGGGAACGTGAGCTGGGTTTAGACCGTCGTGAGACAGGTCGGTCTCTGCCTGACAGGGGCGTGGTTGTCTGAGGGGAAGTTGTCCCTAGTACGAGAGGAACAGGGCAACGCAGCCTCTGGTTTATCAGCTGTCCGACAGGGCACGCTGAGCAGCTAAGCTGTTTTGGATAACTCCTGAAAGCATCTAAGGAGGAAGCCATTCTCGAGAAAAGACAGCCTTCCGTAAGGAGGAGGGTAGCTATAGAAGATAGCATTGATGGGATGGAGGTGTAATCATCAAGCTTCGGCGAGATGTTCAGCCTGCCATTACCAACAACCCAAGGCACCTGAATTATTATATTAGTAACAACTAATGCTTCTTCTGTTTCTTCATCAATCTGAGGTTGATTGATGGATGAATGAAGATGAGATATAGTTGACTAGTATACGTAAAGGTCAAGAATATGGATTAAAGTACTTTTACTATTGTTACAATTATTGTTATGTTATCATAACTAGATGATCTTACTGATAATTATTTGACGATGATCCTGTAGGCGATGAACAAACACACAAATACATTTACGTTTCTTTTTTATTTCTCATTTTTATAGTATTTAGTATTTAGTATTTAGTATTTGAAAAAATTCTATAAAGTGTTTGAGTTGCTAACGTTCCTTCTCTATAATCATTATTCTTAACTGCAACTTCTACGATATCTATTCCAATGAGTTTTGAAGTATTGTTTATTGATTTTAATATCTCTATAATTTGAAAAGGATTTAGCCCAAATGGTTCAGGTGTACCTGTACAAGGGACATAACAGATATCATATACATCAATATCAAAAGAAATGTATATGTTTCTATTATTTGTCAATTTCTTTATTTCTTTTTTAACTTGGTCAATATTTTTGTTAATGTGCCATCCAGTAAAGGTATTGACATCATTCTTAATAGCAATATCGTTTTCTTCTTTATCAGTTTGACGAATTCCAATTTGAATAATATTATTGCCTTTAACATGACCTTCATTAATAAGGTGAAAAAAGGGTGTTGTATGACAAATTTTTTTTCTATCATAAATTGGTTTCATATCACGATGTGCATCAAAATGAATTATTATAGGGTTTTCCTTAGAAATTGATTTTATACTAAAATATGATAATGTATGTTCTCCTCCTAATATAATTGGGATTTTTTTTTCTCTTCTTATGGTTGAATTGATTTGGTCTATATTTAATGCAATTGTATTAAAATTATTTTCTGAAACCTTGTTATATTTATTATTAATTTTAGAATTGACTAGTATTAGGTCACCTATATCATATATCTTTATTTTTTCATAAATCTCTCTATTTTCATCTAATACAAAAGATTCTATCTGTTTTGCAGAGGTTATCCTAATTGCTTCGGGACCATAGGAAGTACCTTTACCAAAACTTGTAGTAATATCTAAAGGAATTCCATATAAAATTGCATTAGAATCTTGAAATGTTATTTTTGTTGGAAAATCGCCAAAACTACATTTTGCATTAGTTTTCTCAGGATTTATGAAAAACTTGTCTAATCGTTCTAAAGCATTCAATCTTCTTTGGTTTGTATTTGTGGAATTACGAATTAAATTGTTTGCTGAATTTTTTCATAAAAATTTTTACTTATTTTTTAGACCAAAATAATTCATCCAAATTAGATTGTCTATCCTTTCCTAATATGGATTTGAAGTTAAAGTTTAATGCAGACAGTAATTGGTCAAAAGTTGATTCCATAGCTTCAAGATATTTTTCTGTGTCAACCTCAGTTATATTCTTAATCAATTCCACCGGCTTGACCCCATCATTAGTTTTGGTTTTAACATATGATATTATATCTCCTGCTTTAATCTTCCTTCCTGATTGATGAAGTAGCAATGCGGCTTTAATGTGTTGAGGAAGTCCCTTATAAGTAATATAATCAATATTTTTTCCATCAACAATTGATTGCACCTTCGAATTATTTGTTTTTTCTCCGTATCTATCCGGTGATTTATTAACCATTACATTAAAACTTAATTCTGATGGATTAATTTTACCTGTCTCTAAATTATTAGCGTAACTCTTTATTATTTCTCTGATTTTTTCTTTTGCTTTTTCAAAATCTTTTTCAGAATTTACTTCTTTTAGTATTTCTAGGATTCTGTAAAATGCCTTTCTTATAAACGGTGGTGTATGAGATTTCTTACCTGTGAGTCCTTTTACATCTACTGTACCATCTTCTAGTACTCCAAGGTAGTTCTTTTTTAAATCGCTAAAGACAACATATCTGTAGGTTTTGTCTATTTCTAAGTCTACTTCTAACTGATTTCTTGCCCATTCTGAGATAGATTTCACCTTCTCTGGAGAAGGATTTTTTAAAAATAAAGAGTCTGTATCACCATATATCACTTCAATACCAATTTCTTTACATTTTTCTATTGTTCTTGTTGTTGTTATTCTTCCTATGGCTGCAGTAGCATCTGCCACTGGAAGACAATAGAGTGGAAATATTTCTGCTCCCATAACGCCATAACTAGCATTCAATATAACTTTAATAGCCTGACTAATTACTTCATAAAGCTGACGACTTTCTATAGTTGCTGTTTTATCTTTTGAAAGTTGTTTATAGTATCTTACTCTCAAATCTCTTAGCGAACCAATTAAAAGAGATGTCAAACCTCTCTTTTCTTTACATATCCAATGAGTTGTTCCTGGAATTTGTTGCTTTAGATCACTTTTACATGATTGGTGAGAACAATTCACAGTTTCATATGATAGATTATGAACTTTTATAATACTTGGATAAAGCGATGCAAAATCAACGACTACTACATTAAAATGGATTCCTAGTTTAGGCTCTACTACAAGGCCTCCTCGATATTTTTTTTCTTTGATTATTGCAGTAGTAGAAGAGACTCCTTTTGATATAAGCTCGTCTCTCCTAGGTATTAGAGAATTATTTTGCCTATGTTCATAATATAACATTCCCCTTATCCATTGATTTACTCCAAATCTTGAAACGTCATCGATTGGTAAATGAGCAATTCTAGAAATTACTATTAGTAATTTTATTAAAAGGTTATCGTTAAATGTTGAAAGTCTTAATGTAAGATCAGCGTCTTTTAGACAATACTCTGCCAACTTGTGGATAGGAATATCTGATATATCACCTTCAAATTCTATTTTGTGATCATTAAGTAAAGCTTCAGAAATAGAATTTAAGGTATAATCTGCATATTTGTGATTGAAGGCATAAATCTGAACAGATCTATTTTGAAATGTTCTAAATAAATCTATGTGAATTCCGTGTTTGATATTTACTGGTTCAGCTTGCATTCCTCTTTTTACAAATGTTTCTCTTTTTACAATAAATGGGATATCTTCTTTTTTTATAATTTCTTTCTTTATCGGATCTATTCGAGAGTCTTGAGATCTCATATATAGATACGGAAGATCGAAATCATCTCCATTAAATGTCAGAATAATAGGATAATTTTTGATATCTTTAAATGCAGCTAATATTAATTCTTTTTCAGTTTTTACCACTTCTGCCTCTGAAATAAATGGTTTTTTATCATTTGATCGGTCATTGTCTAATATGTATACTTTTCTGAAACCATCATTTCCTGCTAATCCTATAGCAATTATTGTTTTGTCATGATCCCGCGGATGAGGAATTCTTCCCTCTTCAGATTCTACTTCAATATCTACTGCTATTCTTTTCATATTTGGGATTGGTTGGTTTAAAAGATCAACCCATTGAGCAATATAATAGTTAGAATTTTTGATTTTATTGTCAAGTAAATTCTGAATATTGTTATCGATTAATTTGTAAAGTTTATTCTGTATTTGGGGATCTATTTCGTATTTATATTGATAAATGTCATCATTTTTTCTATAATAGTAAGTACCAGGAACAAGTGCATTATCATATAAATAATTCTCGTGATATTTTATATCGGCTTCCCATGCAGTTAATTTTTCTCTTATACTATTGTTAGTTCCTCCTATCGATAAAGGATCTGGAGCAATAATCTTTATTACATTAATTTCCTTATCTATAATTAGGTCAATTTTTTTATTTTGTATTGCCTTGTACTTTGGCTCCTTTTCAATAATTTCTTCTACTTTTTCTTTATATTCTATTTTTGTATAACAATATGGTTTATGATTAGTTCTATCTTTCCAGAAATATATTAATTTTAATTCAGGATCATAAAATTTTAAAAAAACTTTTTGATCTTCACCAGAATAGATTGCTGATAATAACATGACCTTTTTATTTTCCGGAAGTTCCAATATGCTATTAGTTGATGTGTTAATTGATTTTTTTTCGTGTTTAATGGAATATTCTTGCGTCACTATACTCTACCATATTTACATTATATTAAAATTTAATCTTTTCATACAATATTACCAAAAATAAAAGAATAAAAATATTAAACTTGTTTTTTCAAGATTTTAAGTTCAACAAGAAAAATACCTACTATATATAAGAAAATCATGGGTCCCGCAATTAACCACATCGTTACACCACTACCATCCGGAGTAATGATAGCTCCAAAAACTACTATTATAATTATTGAATATCTTAAATTTTTTCTCCAAAAGTCACGATCTAATATCTGTGATAGGGATATAATATACATCATTAGTGGAAGTTCAAATGAAATTCCAAAACCAATAAGAAATTGTAATACAAAAGTAATAAAATCATTAATATTTAAAAATGTCTCTACACCAATTGATTCTCCATATTTATATAAAAATTCAAGTGTAAATGGAATTACAAGTGAATATGAAAAAATAAGACCTATAATAAATAAACCTACAGTAGAGGTTAACATTTTAATTAAATTAATTTTCTTTTTTTCTTTTTCCTCTATTGCAGGTGAAATAAATTCATATATTTCTCTAATTAATAGTGGAATGGAAATAATAATTCCAATTAATGCAGCTACGTATATCTGAGCAAAAAATGCTTGCCCTGGAGCAGTTTGAATAAGTTCAACTTCAACTGGAAGTAAAGTATCTTTCATAAAAGAGGTAATCTGTATAGCTAAATTATTAAACGGATCAGGATAGATAAATGGAAGATATAGGGTATCTGAAATATTTATTACGCTTAAATTAATTGAATAAACCTTAAATCCAAATGTAATACAAAATACAATTATTATCAAGATAATAATAGAGACCCTCAGTATTCGTGATCTCATTTCGTAAAAGTGATCTCTTAAAGACATTTCTGTAGGCATTTGTTTAAAGATCTTGTTAGTGAAATATATTTGATATTTATTTTTAAAATAATGACATAATTTTATATATTAAGAAAAGAGACAATATTGTTAATGCTTTTTAATAAATTTTTTTTTGTAAATATGATATTTAATTAAATTATCAATTTGGAGAATTAGTTATGACTATAAATGATAAATAATATTCATAATATCATTGTATTATATTAAATATGTCAATTCAAGAATTTCTTCTTCCAGATGAAAATATAAGATTCCATAGTAAAATAAATGTAAAATACGGTGAAAAAAGATATAATGTTTTAATTACCGATATGAGAATAATTCTCTATGCACAAAGAGGACATATTTTAAAAACTGATGATGTTATTAGCGAACGTTTAGATAAGTTACGTGAAATAAAATATTGTGAAAAGGGATTAGTATTCAGAAGCGCAAAAATCTCAATTCAATCAAGTATAAACCTTGATATTGTTGGATCTTGTACTGAATTAAAACAATTATTTAACAATTTACAAGTTATTGTTCAATAATATTTAACATCATTTATTTATAATAGTGGTAGTTTTGTTCCTAAAAAAGGTAAAGAATTCTTACTTGAACATTAAAGCAGTACATAATTAATTACCTTATATGTTAGAATATCAAATATATATTATTAATGTTGAATCTAAATCCATTTATTTGATTACTATTATTTTATTTCTATCTATAAATATAGTATTTATAAAAAACTTTTAATTTCTTTTATGCGAGATAACGTGTTTAATTATTGCTATTTTAGGGAATGCATTTATTTGTTTTGTTATATCAATACCATTTATAAGAAAATATATTTTTTAATATTTTACTTAAATGGTTTTAGAATTTACAGGAGAAATAACAGATCCTATCCATAAATATATTCGTTTTACAGAAGTAGAAAAAGAATTAATCGATACTGAAGTTTTTCAAAGATTGAGAAAAATAAGACAGCTAGCGGGAGCTCACTTAGTATATCCTAGTGCTCAACATACACGTTTCGAACATTCCATAGGAGCCATGCATTTAGTAGGATTGGCAGCTCAGACTCTTCTTGACAAAGGATATATACTATGTAAGGAAGATGTGGAAAGTTTACGCATAGCTGCGTTATTACATGATATAGGACATGGGCCTTTTTCTCATCTTTTTGAAGAAGTTCTTGTGCAGAATAAGTCAAAGAAGAAAATTAATCATGAAATAATTGGAAAAAAAATAATTAAAGAAACAATAATTATTGATATTTTAGGACAATATGGATATAACCCTGATTATATTTGTCAACTTTCTTTTGGAGAAAGTCAAAATATGTTTTATAATGAGATGATAGCAGGAAGTTTATCCGCAGATATTATGGATTATTTGCCTCGTGATAGTTTCTTTACTGGGGCCGAATATGGAAAAATTGATTATTATAGATTAATTAGTTCTTTCGAAGTTCTTTCAAATGGTCACTTAGGTATCAATAAATCTGCAATTAATTCTCTTGAATCTATGTTAATCTCTAGATATCAAATGTTTAAAGCTGTATATTTTCATAAAACTGTTAGAGCAGGTGAAGTAATGTTATTGCATTCTCTTGCAAGTGCAGATAAACAACTCCATTTTTCAAATTTTTCTATTGAAGAGTATTTAGAATATACAGATGAAAAAACTATAGATATTATTAGTTCTTTAAAAGGAAATAAATTTGCCTCAGGCTTGGCTTTGGATTATAAAAAAAGAAAACTATTCAAATGTGTTTATGAAAAGTTTTTACAAAACAAACATAATGCCTTTGATAAAGAATTAGCAAGTAAACAAATTAGAGACTTTCTTGGAGAAATAACAGATTATTTGGATATTGATGAAAGATTTATCTTTATTGATATCTCTCGAACTCCTTCAATGCCTCTTACTCCTTCAAAAGAAGAATTATATGCGGTAATGTTAGTTGATAAAGATTTAGAATTCGAAACACCAACTTCTGATATTCCATTAATTGATTCAATAACAGGATTTCTTGATATGATTCGTATTTATACTCCTGAAGGAAATAGAGAAAAACTTGAAAAAGCGTTGAGTAATATGGATCTTAAATGAGAATGGGCATGATTGGACATCTACAAAAAAAAAGAGTAGTCATAAAATTGAGTGGAAGTATTTTTAGTCTTTCTAATAATAATGAACAAGATAATCACGACTATTACAATACCTTCAAACAATATAGTGATATTTTAACTAATCTTACGAATAATGTACAGCCTATAGTTATTACTGGAGGTGGTAGTATAGCAAGACTCTATATCAATTTTGCACGAAAGTTAGGACAAGATGAAGCAAGTTTAGATTTACTTGGCATAGCTATATCTAGAATAAATGCAAAATTGCTTATTGCTTCATTGGGTAATTATGCATATCCTGATGTTCCCCAATCGTTAGATGATGTAGGAAGATTTGTTGAAAGTAATAAAATAATTGTTTCAGGAGGGTTACATCCTGGACAGAGTACTAATGCAACCTCGGCCCTGATTGCAGAAAAAACAAGAGCAAGTGAATTTATCAATGCAACTGACGTCAACGGAATCTATGATTCTGATCCAAGAAAAAATAATAATGCGCAGCTTTTTGAGAAAATTGAAGTAAATAAATTACTAAAGATGCTGTTAGAAGAAAGTTCAATGGCTGGTGAATATGATTTACTGGATATTGTAGCTTTAAAAGTAATAGAAAGATCTAAAATTAAAACAAAAGTAATTCTTTCCAATCCTACAAATATATATAATACCATACAAGGTAGAGACTATATAGGAACAGAATTAGTATTATGATTGTACAATAATCTATTATTTACATTCTGCTATTGTTGTCTGTGTATAGTAGTTGAATTAAATGCCACTCACTGTTTTGATTTCTCCTTCAAATTTTATAAAGCCGTCACGAATCATTTTTTCTAAAGTTTTATTGCCTTCTTCAATTGTCATGGATTTTGATTGCGCTTTTGCGTAGCCATCCTTATCACATATAAATAAAATCATTTCTTTGCCATTGTTCAAATCTCCAACTAACATTTCTTCTCCTACGGGCTCAAATCCCGAATTTCCTTTTTTGATGGTATATGTTAACATCGAAAATCCTGTATACTCAAATAGTTTCATCTGAGCTTTTCTGGACCTTTCTTGGCCAAGGTTCGCAGCTTTATGATATTGCATTAGGAATGCGACTATATTGGTATTTACGTATTAATTTCTATCGCGTGTTTAGAATTGATACTTATTGTCAACAAATCCATAAGCATTATTAAACAAAAGATTTTTCTCAAATGATTTAACACTTAAATTGTTATTGGTTTTAATATACCCTTGAAAGAGTTTGATTATTTTAGATAATCTTTTAATGCAAATGCCATTTGGTTTTGAATGGTTATTTATTATAGTGATTATTGTTGTATTGTTTTTTGGAGTAAAAAAAATTCCTGAATTGGCAAAATCTTTCGGTAAGGCTACGGCAGAATTTCAAAAAGCTAAGATCGAAGCTAAACGGGATTTAGATAAATACAAAGAGGAAAATATTGATATTGAGCGGGAAAAGCTTGAATCTATTGCGGAAACTTTAGGAATAGATTATACTGATAAAAATAATGAAGATTTGAAGAAATCTATTGAGAATGAAGTCAATAAAAAGAAAAATAGATAATAGGTGAAAATTTTATCTTTTACTTAAACATTTTATTAAACCAATTTATTAAACCAGTAAAATTTTATTAGTAATGATCAATTCAGCTCAAATTCTTGACATTATCAACAATTATGACAATAAAAATATCAACATTGGAGTTTTGGGGAGTCATTCGGCACTTGAAGTAATGGATGGAGCTGTAGATGAATCTATAAGGACAGTTTGTATCTGCCAAAAAGGTAGAGAAACGCCTTACTTGAGATTTAAAAGACTATCTGATACTGTAGTGATTTTAGATAAGTTTATTGATATTATAAATCCAGAAATTCAAAAGCAATTAAAAAATCTCAATGTTTTAATGATAGCTCATAGATCTTTTTCTGTATACATTGGATATGATAATATAGAAAATGAATTTTTAATACCTATTTTTGGAAATAGATATCTTTTAAGAGCAGAAGAAAGAACAGCCCCTAAAAACCAATACTACTTGTTAAATAAATCTAAAATCAAACATCCACAATTACATAAACCTCAAGATATATCCGGACCATCTATTGTCAAAGTTCAAGAAGCAAAAAGAAATTTAGAACGTGCTTTTTTCTTTGTCAATTCCTATGATGATTATTTAAAAAAAACGCAAACAAAAATAAAAAATGGATTAATTAGTAAAATAGATCTAGAATCTGCTATAATTGAAGAGTATATAATTGGTACTTATTTTAATTTTAACTTTTTTTATTCTCCTCTTAGAAAGGATCTCGAATTCTTAGGAATAGAACGAAGATTACAGACAAATATAAATGATTTTACAACGTCTCTTACTGCAAAACAACAATTAGAATTAAATATTGAATTACAAAATATAGAGATAGGTCATACACCCGCTAGTATTCGTGAATCAATGTTGGAAAAAGTATTTGAGTTGGGAGATAAATTTGTAAATACTGTAAGCCAAGAATATCCTCCAGGTTTGATAGGGCCTTTTTCTCTCCAAAGTATTGTTACTAAAGATTTAGATATATATGTATATGATATATCCTTTCGTGTTCCTGGAAATCCAATTTTATCTACTACGAGTCCTTATACAAAATATTATTATGGTACTACCTTTGGAGTAGGTAGAAGAATTGCTATGGAAATAAAAGAAGCTATTTCAACTGATAGAATTAAAGATATTGTAACCTAGGTAATTTTAAACCTAATTATAAAATATCTTTAATAATGTTAGGAATCTCATACAATTTTTTGACGGTATATGTTGGAATTTCATATGTGTTTATAGGGGATTGCAAATTAAAAAGAGAATCTGTTATTCTTATTGTTTTCATTCCAATTTTATTTGCAGGAAAAATATCAAGATCCAAACGATCTCCAATCATTATACATTTAGTAACCGGAAATCCTGAACATTTTATTGCATTGAGAAATAGTTTCTCATCTGGTTTGTTCATTTTTATTTTTGAGGGAATAAAGATTTTCCTAAATAGCGAAAGTAGGTTTGCTTTTATCAACGGTTTCAAGGCCTCTTCTGTTTGATTTGAAATTATTCCCAGTTCACAATAACTTGATAATGTTTCTATAACTTTTTTTGCTCCCTTAGCAAGACAAAATAATTCCCTTTTTCCATAAGATATAAAGGGATTGATTTTTTTTAAAATAATTTTATCATAACCTTTAGGAAGAATGAGTCTGCAAATATTTGTAATTATTTCTTCTACTCCGCCGTTTCCAATCAGCCTATTTTTTATAATATTATTTCTTAATGCAATATAATTTCTCCAATCTATTCTTCCACCAAATCCATTAATTAATTCTAAAAGCTTTTGATCATAAAAACTTATAAATTTTGATTCATCTAACAATGTTTCTCCCAAATCAAAGAATAAAAATAGTTTTTTCACCAAAATGTTTTTGAGATATTATATTTTATATAATAGTTTAGTTTTTAATAATCCAGTAATATGCATAAATTTATTAGTTAAACCCACTAATTATAATTCTAAAAATTTTTTGAAAGAGTTTCATGTTAAATTTGATGATAGGATACTACAAATCTTAATTATTTAATTAAGTGATTTTATCCGCAATATTTTATCATTTTATCTTATACCGTAATAGTAGTTCTATAATTTTTAGTTTAAAGGACTAAAAAATGGATAAAGTAGTTATTTATAGTAGATTTTTATCAAAGTATTACTAAACACAAAAAATAAAGTATTGTATTACGTTTTTATTACAATGATAATTGGAGTCATATCAGATTCTCATGATGATATAATTAATGTGAAACAAGCAATAAAAATTTTTAATGAATACAAAGTGGATTATGTCATTCATGCAGGAGACTATATTTATCCTGGTATTGTTCTACAATTTAAAGATCTTAATAAAAATATAAAGTTTGTTGGTGTCCTTGGTAATAATGATGGAGAAAAAATCGGTCTTGTTACAAGTTTCAATTCAGTTGCAGGAGATTTAAAAGGAGATTTTGGAGAGCTTAAATTAGATAATGAAGTATTTGGGATATATCATGGAACAAATGAAGTTTTAAAAAAATCATTAATTCTTGCAAATTATTACGATATTTTAGTATGTGGACATACACATAAAAAAGATAACAGAAAAATCAATAAAACACAAATACTTAATCCTGGCAGCGCTCATAGAGATTTGCAAAATGATGAGTCAAATAAAGTAGCATCTATTATAATATATTATACTGGAGTAAAAAAATATGAATATGTTGAATTAAATAAACCATAAAAATTTTGTTGGAAGTATCAAAAAAGTTATTATAATTATTATAACAACAATATTATGAAGAAAGACCTTTATTTCCTAAAAAAATTATTTCTAAATGTCAATAAATTAAGTTTTTATACCTTTATTCTCGGTCCCACACATCAATATAATCAATTATAATTATTATTTAGTTTTCATGGTACGTGATATTAACTATAAAATTTATTAGAATATCATACAGTATTAATAATTTTTTAACAAATCATAATAATTCATCTATATGTAACTGATCAAGCATGGGTGTAATCTCTCTTACAATTATTTTCTCATCTAGTATTATTTCTTTATTTATTTCTAATAAAACTGCCAAAAGATTTCTATCTTCTCTAGATGTACAAATTAAACTATTAGACAAATTAAACTTATTTCTATTGTCTTCAATCCATTTTTTCCATGTGATCGCTCTTTGAATACTGTTTTGTAAATTGGAAATTGTTTCATCTATAGTCAAATAATCAATATCCAAAAGATTTAATTTTAAAAATGGGATCATTAAATGGCAACCTTGTATTTTTTCTTTTTTTTCATTCATTTTCACCATGATTTCTTCCTCATCCATTTCATTTTTCCCTCTTATGTTATATAATGGGTAAAAATAACCTGCTAGATTATCATCCCAATCATAAATCTTGTAAATAGTATCATCATATTCACATTTCCAATTTCTTTTTCCTTTTTTCCTAAACAATTAATGTTTTGGTATTTGTATTATAATAAAAAAATTTTTCTACTATGATTGTAATTTCTTATTATAATCTTCTCATTATGGAAAAATTCCTTTTTTATATTGCTTAAAATCATTAACATTTACTATTATCAAATTGTTTTATACCAATCACCGATAGCACAAGAATTTACAAAAAAGAATCTTAAATTTGAGTGAATTATATAAATAGATGTTGTTTATTTATTATAATTATGAATAAGGATTACCATTTTTCTATAATTTCTTCAATATCGGTTATCTTGGTTTTATCATTTTTTTCTTTGATTGCTACTTATTCCCAAAATTCTGAAATAAGTGTAATAGTAAATTTAATTAATGGTGACAAATTTATTGGACAAACTTGGGATATTAATGCACAATTAAAAGATAAATCCTCAAACTCTGAAATTTCCAAAGATCAAACTACCTTTAAAGTTAATCAAAACCAAACAATTCAAATGATACTTCCTTTATCTAATGCTACACAAGATCTAAATCGATATTCTATATTTGTAGATTCCTCATCTACGATAGATGATGTAGATGTTTTTGGTACAATAGATTCGCTGACAAACAACGATAATCAAATTACACTAAATCTTACTAATGCACGTTAATATCAGTTGGTTAATTCTTATTTTTATTTAAACTGAATTACCAAGTTCTTTTATTAGATTCTCTAATATGATAATATAGATATTGTTGTACATAACCTGAATACTTTCCAAAGTAATCATTTATACTATTATGGATTAATTTGTATTTGTTTTCTGGTAACTTTACACTTTTTATTAAACTATTATCTTTAAACATCCACCCATAATATTGAAATAATGCCCGATAGATCCAAATATCTATTGGAAATGCCTCTGTTTTTTCTAAAGAGAATAAAAGAACACAATCAGCAATTTTATTACCTATACCAAAAAGTTTAGTTAATTCCAATTTTGCTTCAAGATACTTCATATCTTTTAAAGAGTTTAGATCAAGATTATTTTTTATATTATTTGAAATTGATTTTACAAATTTAGATCTATATCCCAATCCACATCCAACTAATTCTTCAATAGAAGCTTCACTTAATTCATTTACATTAGGAAATAAATTAAAACTTAGTCCATTGTAGATAACTCTTTTACCAAATTTTTTTGTTATATTTTTAAGCATATATCTTATTCTTTTGATATTCGTGTTACTTGCACAAACAAAAGAAATAATACATTGAAAAGGATCTTGTCGTATTAATCTTAGACCTTTGTATTTATTGTAAATATTGAAAATAATATGATCTTTGGATAATGTTTTGTTTATTTTATTCTGGTTATCGCATAACCTAAAAAAATGATAAATCCAATTTTCATTTTCTGGAAAAGAATTATAATCTATATCACTATTCTCTAATCCCAAATGGTATCTTCTATTTTCATTGTATTTGTATAGTTTGGTATCATTGATAGTTAATTTTAATATATAATTTCCATCAATTCCATACCAAGAATTATTATAGTTTTCCCAGAGAAAAACTTGTCCACTATTAATTGTTCTTATAGCATCTAAAGGAACGAGATTTATTTTATTATATTTAAAAGTCATTTTATATTGCATTAATAGTTATGATTACTTGTTAAAATTTTAATTAATTAATTATTTATTTTTTTTAAATCGTTTTGTAATGTATCTATTATCTTAGGAATTTCTTTTTGAGCACATTCAATACAAAAATATTGAAGTGATAGTGGATAAGTAAAATATTTGACGTTTAATATAATCTCTTTTTTACAAGAAGTACATTTTTTTAGTTTAAATGGATCGGTATTTTTTATTATCAATATGCAAATTATTATATTCAATTAATTTTAAATTTGCTATTATTATCATTATCATTATCATTATCATTAAACTTTAAATATATCACCAGAATTCGGGGCAATCGCATCAAAACCATATTTCTCACTTATTTCCTCTGCAAATTTAATACATGCATTTCCATCTCCATGGACCGTAAGTACTTTTGGATTTCCTTTTATACTATCTAGTATTTCAAATAATTCGTCTCTGCTGTTATGACCAGAAAATTCAAACTGTTTTACTTCTGCTAAACATTTTTTTATTTTCCCGTTTATTTTAAAAGTACCTTTTTCAAGCAACATTCTTCCAGGGGTATTTTCTCCTTGATAAGAAACCAGCGCAATACCATTTTTATCTGACATCATAATATTTTGCATATAAAAAATAGCAGAACCTCCAACTAACATTCCTGCAGGAGAAATAATTACGCAAGGTTCTTTTATTAACCTTCGTCTACTTTTCCAATCTCTGATCCATTCCACTTCTTCTATATATTTTTTGAAAACTATGGGATCCCTTATATATTCAGGATATTTTAACATGATTTCATTTACTTTAAGTGCCATTCCATCCATAACGATTTTATGAGGAAATTTATAGGCTTTAAAAACACATGCTATCTCTTGCGCTCTTTCAACTGAGAAAGCTGGAACAAATAACGTTCCACCATTATCAATAATTTTATATGCAAATTCTAATAACTCTTTTTCTGATTGTGGTCTAGGTATTTGATTAGTTTGTGAATAAGTACTTTCAATTATCATTAGATGTATTTCATCAATATCTAAATCTGCAGGTCTCAAGATCTTAGACCCTCTTGTATTAATATCTCCAGTATAAAAAATTCTTTTTCCTTTATTTTCAACAACAATTGTTGAACCTCCTAATACATGTCCAGACTCATAAAGCGTTATGTTTGTCTCATTTATACTATAAGGTTCTCTGTATTGCAGATTTTTATGAGACTTTAGCATTCTGTCTAAGTCAATATTTTCAAATGGAAGATAAAATCCAGATATCTTTATCATATCCTCAATTAGTAATTGAGATAATTCGATAGTAGGATTAGTAGAAAGAACAGGGAATTTCGATGATGAGAGAAATAAAGAAGGAAGAAAGCCAGAATGATCTAAATGAGCGTGAGATAATACTACAGCGTGTAAATCTTTTGGTTTAACATGAAGTGGAAATTGAGGCTCTTTTTTCAGAAGAACCCCATAATCCATTAAAATGTTAGAATTTTCATTACTGACTAAGAATGCAGAACGACCGACCTCCTTAGCAGCTCCTAAAATTTTAATTTCCATTATTA